>JACCED011213664.1_pt1 | contig 10640 bp, 8 predicted proteins | sample 7455021 | NCBI WGS metagenome assembly JACCED01 (sample SAMN15323456, study PRJNA562643) | freshwater metagenome | isolation source: river surface water | place: USA:Blue River Watershed | collected 2017-08-19 | reverse complement strand
GGGCTTGGAGATCATGTTGATGACGTCCATGCGGAAACCATCGACACCCTTGTCCAGCCAGAAGCGCATGAGGTCGTGGACCTCCTGGCGCACGCGCGGATTCTCCCAGTTCAGGTCCGGCTGCTTGCGGCTGAACATGTGCAGGTAGTACTCGCCGGTGGCCTCGTTCCACTCCCAGACCGAGCCATTGAAGGCGGCTTCCCAGTTCGTTGGAGGCTGACGATGGCCATCGTCACCGATGCGCGGCTCGCGCCAGATGTAGTGGTCGTGATAGGGGCTGTCGCGGCTGCTTCGGGCCTGCTGGAACCAGGCGTGTTCGTCAGAGCTGTGGTTGACCACCAGGTCCATCATCAGCCGGATGCCGCGCGCATGCATGGCCGCGAGCATGGCATCAAAGTCGGCCAGGGTGCCGAACTCGGGTGCGATGGCGCGGTAGTCGCTGATGTCGTAGCCGTTGTCGTCTTGCGGCGATGCGTAGATCGGCGAGAGCCAGACCACGTTGACGCCCAAAGCCTGCAAATGGTCCAGCTTGGCGGTGATGCCGGGCAGGTCACCTATGCCGTCACCATTGCTGTCGCAAAAGCTGCGGGGGTAGATCTGGTAGACAACCGCAGTGCGAAAGTCGATCGGCAGGCGCTTGGACATGGTGCAGGCTCAGGCAGGCAGGGTCATGCAGGCAGCTCGGGTGTGCGGTGACAGGCGTCGCCTTCGGCGTCGAACACGTGCAGGCTCTCGGTTGGGCACTGTACATGCACCGTTTCGCCAGTGCGCTGGGCGGTGGTGCCCTCCACCTTGACGGTGACCAGTTGCGTGGACGCAGGGGTGTTCAAGTACAGCAACGAGGCTTCGCCGAGCTTTTCGATGTGCTCAATGTGGCCACTGAGCACATTGGCGCCAGGACCGGCGGCCAGACGCATGTCTTCGGGGCGGATGCCGACCGACACGCTGGCTCCGGCAGCCAGGCGCGAGGCGTTCACAGCGGCTTCAAAAGGCGTGCCGTGGACACGCAGCTGACTGGTCATGGCATTGGCTTGTTCCAGTGTGCCTTCCAGGATGTTCATCTTGGGCGAGCCAATGAATTCGGCCACAAACAGGCTGGCCGGGCGGTGGTAGAGGGTGAGCGGCGAGCCGACCTGGGCAATCGACCCTTTGGTCTGCACGTCTTCACCGGCGCGCAGCAGCACGATCTTGTCGGCCAGGGTCATGGCTTCGACCTGATCGTGCGTGACGTAGATCATGCTGGCGGTGCCAATGCGGTGGTGCAGCTTGGCGATTTCGAGGCGGGTTTGCACACGCAGGGCCGCGTCGAGGTTGGACAGCGGCTCGTCAAACAGGAACACACGCGGTTCCTTGACGATCGCGCGCCCAATCGCCACACGCTGGCGTTGGCCGCCCGACAAAGCCTTGGGCAGGCGGTCGAGCAGGTGGGTGAGCTGCAAAATCTCGGCGGCTTCGCGCACCTTTTTGTCGATGTCGGCGGCATTGGCACCAAACACTTTGAGACCAAAGCCCATGTTCTCGCGCACCGTCATGTGCGGGTAGAGGGCGTAGCTCTGGAACACCATGGCCACGCCACGTCGTGCAGGAGCCAAGTCATTGACACGTTCGCCGCCGATCGACAGGTCGCCGCTGCTGATGTCCTCCAGTCCAGCCACCATGCGTAGCAAGGTGGATTTGCCGCAACCCGAGGGGCCAACGAAAACGCAGAACTCACCGTCTTCGATGGTGAGGTTGGCGTTGTGGATGGTCAGCGGCAGGCCCTCGGCGTAGCGCTTGCAGACATTCTTGAATTCAATGCGGGACATGGTGTGTTCCTCGGATGTGGGCGTCAGGCCTGCAGGTGCAGACCGCCCCAGGGTTCAAAGTGCAGGGCGCTGCCCTGGTGTTGGCCGCCAGCCAAGCCGCTGCCGCTCAAGGTATGGGCTTGTTGCCAGCTTGCAGGCAGTTCGATAAGGGCAGGTGCATCGCTGAAATTGAAGGCGCACAGCACGCGCTGGCCTTGGTGTTCCCGTTCGAACACCAGCACCTGCGGGTGGCTGGGCCAGACGGTCATGCTGCCATGGATCAGCGCGGGTTGCTGTTTGCGCCAGGCGAGCAGCTGGGTGAAGTAACCCAGCAGGCTGCCAGCTTTGCCTGCTTGCTGATCCACTGCCAGGGCGCGGTGCGCTGTGTCCAGTGGCAGCCAGGTGCGTGTGGCATCGGAAAAACCGGCGTGCGGTGCATCGCCCTTCCAGGGCATGGGCGTGCGGCACCCGTCACGGCCTTTGTATTCGGGCCACATGGTGATGCCGTAGGGGTCTTGCAGGTCTTCAAAAGCGACGTTGGCTTCGGGCAGGCCGAGCTCTTCGCCTTGGTACAGGCATACCGTGCCACGCAAGCTGACCTGGAAGGCAGCGGCCAGGCGCAGCAGGCGCGGGTCAGGGGTAGCGCCACCCCAGCGGGTGGCTGAGCGCACGCAGTCGTGGTTGGAGAGGGCCCAGCATGGCCAGCCGTCACCCACCACTTCGGTAAAGCGTTGCAGCACCCCTTGAAGGAAAGGTGCGCTGTGCGGCTCGCCCAGCAGGTCAAAGCAGTAGGCCATGTGCAGCTTGTCGCCACCGCTGGTGTATTCAGCCACGCGGGCCAGACCGTCGTCGTCGCCAATTTCGCCGACCATGGTGGTGTCGGGGTATTGGTCGAGCAGGGTGCGCAGCTTTTGCAAAAAGGGCAGGTTCTCGGGGCGGCTCTTGTCGAACTTGTGCCACTGCCAGGCGTAGGGGTTGAAGGGGTTGACGGCCGGGTCCGGGTTGTCGCGCGGGGGCTCGCCACGCGGGGGGTTGTCGCGCAACTGCTGGTCGTGGAAATAGAAGTTGGCGGTGTCCAGGCGGTAGCCGTCCACGCCCAGGTCCAGCCAGAACTTGACCGAGTCCAACAGGGCCTGCTGCACCTCGGGGTTGTGGAAGTTCAGGTCGGGCTGGCTGGTCAGGAAGTTGTGCATGTAGTACTGGCAGCGACGTGTGTCCCATTGCCAGGCGCTTCCGCCAAAAATGCTCAGCCAGTTGTTGGGCGGGTTGCCGTCACTCTTGGCGTCAGCCCAGATGTACCAGTCGGCCTTGGGGTTGTCGCGGCTGGCGCGGCTTTCCACAAACCAGGGGTGCTGGTCGCTGCTGTGCGAGAGCACTTGGTCAATCATGACTTTCAGGCCCAGTGCGTGGGCGCGCTCAACTAGGGCTTTGAAGTCGGCCAGAGTGCCAAACATCGGGTCGACATCGCAGTAGTCGCTGACGTCGTAGCCAAAGTCTTTCATCGGGCTCTTGAAAAAGGGCGAGAGCCAGATGCCGTCGGCACCAAGTTTGGCAATGTGCTCCAGCCGGGCGGTGATGCCGGGCAGGTCGCCGATGCCATCGGCATTGCTGTCCTGGTAGGAGCGTGGATAAATTTGGTAGATGACGCCGCCGCGCCACCAGTTGTTGTTGGGTGCTTTGTTCATGAGGGTTCTTGGATGAGACTCAGCCTTTGACCGCGCCAGCAGTCAGGCCCGAAACGATTTTTTTCTGGAAGATCAGTACCAGAGCGATCAGTGGCAGCGTCACCAGCACGGAGGCGGCCATGATGTTGCCCCAGGGGATGTCGTATTTGCTGGCGCCTGAGATGAGCGAAATGGACACAGGCACGGTGCGCTCGTTGTTGTCGAGCACAAAGGTCAGCGCAAAGAGAAATTCGTTCCAGGCTGCGATGAAGGCCAACAGGCCAGTGGACACCAGAGCGGGCCACAGCAGGGGCATGAACACGTCCTTGATGATGCGCCAGGGGCTGCAACCGTCCATGATGGCCGCTTCTTCCAGCTCTTTGGGCAGCTGCTTCATGAAGGTGGTCAGCACCCACACCGTGAAGGGCAGGGTGAAGATCATGTAGGGCAGCACCAGACCTAGGGCCTTGTTGTAGATCCCCAGAAAGCGGATCAGCTCGAACATGCCGGCCAGCACCGCCACCTGCGGAAACATGGACACCGACAGCACCGTGGTCAGCAGCAGACCGCGGCCCTTGAACTGGATGCGGCCGAGCGCATAGGCGGCGGTGACGCCGATGAACAGCGAAATCACCACCACCAGCACCGAGACCATGATGGAGTTGAAGATGTGGCGGCCAAAAGGTTGCTCGGCCAGGGTGAACAAGGAGATGTAGTTGTCCAGTGACCAGGAGGATGGCCAGAGCGTGGGCTCGAACAAGGCGCCGCCGCTTTTGAACGAGGTGGTCACTGCGTACAGAAACGGGTAGACCGAGAGCATCACCACCACTGTGGCTGCCAGGTAGAGGGCAATGCGCCCAAACAACGGGGTTTTCATGGGGTCAGTCCTCCGCCATCTTCATGCGGCCAAGCTTGATGTAGGCCACGGTGCACAGGCCGATGGTCAAGAACAGGGCGGTCGAGGCCGCCGAGCCGTAGCCCATGTAGCCGTTGTCCACCATTTCGCGGCGCACAAAGCCGGACATGGAGATCGTGCTGTTGTTGTTGGAGGTCAGCACATAGATCAGGTCGAACACGCGCAGCGCGTCGAGCAGGCGGAAGATCACCGCCACCATGAGCGCGGGCTTGATCAGGGGCAAGGTCACTTTCCAGAACACGCGCAGGGGGTGCACACCGTCGACCTTGGCGGCTTCGTAGCAGTCCTTGGGCAGGGTTTGCAGCGCGGCCAGGATCAGCAGCGCCATGAAGGGGGTGGTTTTCCAGACGTCGACAGCGACCACGGTCCACAGCGCAAAGTCGGGGTCGGCGGTCCAGGCGAGTTTTTCAGCCAGCAGGCCCCAGTCCACCAGCCATTGGTTGATGACGCCAAACTGGTCGTGCAGCATCCAGCCCCACATTTTTGCGGAGACGATGGTCGGGATGGCCCAAGGGACCAGTACGGCAGCTCGCACCCAGGCGCGGCCTTTGAATTCCTGGTTGAGCAGCATGGCCACGCCAAGCCCCATCAGGGTTTCGATGGTGACCGAGACGACGGAAAACTTGAGGGTGTTGACGATGGCTGTGCCCCAGTCGCTGGACCAGAAGCCATCGGTGTAATTGGGGTTGGCAAACAGTCCGTATTCGCCAAAGTAGTTCTCGAAGCCGATGAATTTGGCAGCGTCGAGGTTGTTGATGTTGGCATCCGTGAAGCTGAACCAGATGGTGCGTCCCAGCGGCCACAGGGCCACCAGCAACAGCACGATCAGCATGGGGGCCAGAAACAGCCAGGCGGTTCGGGTCTTGTTGTTCATGGAGCGTATGTTTCAAAGGAAAAAGCCGGCTGCAAGCGAATGGCACGCAGCCGGCCGGTGGGCTCAGTCAGATTACCAGGCGTTGCGCTTGATCTGCTTGAGTTTGCCTTCCAGTTTCTTCAGGCTGTCTTCAGCGCTGGCTTTGCCGGAGAGCACGTCAGAGGTGGCGTTCCAGAAAGCGGCGCTGACCTCTGGGTACTTCAGGCCTGTGGCCGTGGCGGGACGGGGCACGGCGCTGGTGAAGACGTTGTAGAGGCTGCCAAAGAAGGGGTTGGCGGCCAGCACGTCCTTGTCCTGGTAGAGCGAGGCGATGGTGGGGTTGTAGGAACCCTGGATCGCGCGCATCTTCTGCACTTCGGGGCTGGTCATGTACATGACCAGGGAAGCGGCGGCTTCGGGGTTCTTGGAGTACTTGGAAACAGCCAGTTGCCAGCCGCCCAGGGTGGCAGCGTTCTGGCCATCAGCACCGCCTTTGGGCAGGGCAGACACGCCGATCTTGCCGGCGATCTTGCTGTCCTTGCCGTTGCCCAGCGACCAGGCGTAAGGCCAGTTGCGCATGAAGGCGGCGTTGCCGTTCTGGAACACGCCACGGGCTTCTTCTTCAGCGTAGTTCAGAACGCCTTGAGGAGCGATGGTGCCAATCCAGGAGGCAGCGGTCTTGAGGGCCTTGACGGCGCCGGGGTTGTTGATGGTGATCTCGCCCTTGTCGTTGACGATGTTGCCACCCTTGTAGGAGTGGATCCACTCGACGGCGTCACAGGTCAGGCCTTCGTAGGCCTTGGCCTGGAAGACGAAGCCCTGGAAGTCCTTGTTGCCGGCGGCACGCTCGCCGTCCTGGATTTTCTTGGCGGTGGCTGCCAGCTCTTCCCAGGTGGTGGGGGCTTTGGCACCGTATTTTTCAACCAGGTCCTTGCGGTAGAACAGCAGGCCTGCATCGGTGAACCAGGGCATGGCCAGCAGCTTGCCGTCCACAGTGTTGTTGGCCACGATGGCAGGGAAGTGGTTCTTCTCTGCGCCTTTGCTGTAGGGCTTGAGGTCGATCAGGTGGTCCTTGATGACGCCCGGCCAGACCACGTCGACGTTGACCACGTCCAGGTCAGCGGACTTGGCGGCAAACATCTGGCGGAACAGGGCCAGGATGTCGGTGGTGCTGTTGGGGATGGTGAAGAGCTTGACCTCGTGGCCGGTTTTGGCGGCCCATTCGGCGGTGGTCTTCTTGCAGAACTCGAAGTCCTGGCCCACGGAACCGCAGGAAATGGTGATGGTGGCGGCTTGGGCGCTGGCCATCAGGGCGACAGGCGCGATTGCAGCGAGCAGGGCTTTTTTGAAGGTGATTTTCATGGCTTGTCTCGGTTGGTGTTGTCAAAAAAGGTGGGCTGCAATCTTTGCAGGCCCACCAAGCTTACTTTGGAGAGATCATGCAAGCCAGGAGCGGGCAATGAATCCGCTCTTGGCCTTGGGCTGCCTTAGAAGGCGTAGTTCAGACGGACACGGAACGTGTTCAGGCTTTCCTGGCCAGCACTGGTGGAGTGGCTGATGGCCGGGGTGATGCTCGCGCCTTTGATGTCGAACAGCGGGAAGCTGTAGGCGGCGTAGTAAGTGTTTTGCTTGTTGGCGCCCTTCTTGTCCTGGACATAGCCCACACCTGCAGCGCCAGCCACCAGGTTGACGCCGGTGGAGGAGGCGTTCAGGTCAGAGCTCTTGGCGTGGTTGACGTTGACCACGGTGCTGCTGTTGATGGCGTAGCCAGCGGACAGGCCGTAGCCATTTGTGGCGGAAGCGTTTGAACCTTCTGTTTTGAATGATTCAAAACCAGCACGCAGTGTCAAAGCGCCGCTGTTGTAAACCATGGTTGGGCGAAGACCGTATTCTTTTTGCGTAGTATTTTTCTTGGTCACCAAGCCCATTTCCAGACGCAGGCCGGGAGCGGCGTTGAAGCCAACTGTTCCATGGAAGCGGCCAGCATCAATTCGGCCGCGCAATTTGTTGGCACGGTAGCCAGAAGCGTTGGTATTGTTGGTGCCTTCGAACACAGTGTCTTTGCCCAGGGGGAACAGGTCAGCGCCTTCGTGGCGACCGATTTTCAGGTCGGCTTTGGCGTTGCCAAACTGGATCCAGGCGTCGTCCACACCGGTGGTGCCGTCGTGCTTGACCAGCAAAGTGCCCTTGGCATTGACAAAGTTGTCGCCGCTCTTGGCCAAAGCGGCCAGCACGTTCAGTTCCACGCGGCCACCGTTGCTGGTGTCGCTGGCGGTGGCGCCTTTCGCTGCGGTGTAGGTGGTGTCGTTTTCAATGTTGGCATTGAAGCTGACATCGGCGTGCGCGGCGCCCATGGCGATGAGGGCGGCGGCAGCTGCACAAGATTTTACAAACGTTTGCATTTTTGGTTCCATGAGAAGAAAAGAAAGAAGAGAGTGCCTGCTTTCCTTTTGTTTCTGACAGTTTATGTGAGCTGTCTTTGTCTCCAGAAGACGGCGGGCAGACGAATTAAAGCAATTTAGCAAACGTTTGCAATTTAGGGGAAACCCGTAACTTGGTTACCAAAATGGCATAAAAACAACGAAACTTGGTTACGAGTTGGTTACGTGCCAAGCTGGCTGCTTTCCCTGACGATCAACTTGGTGTCGAGCATCAAGGAAGTGCACGGAACGCCAGCCATCTGGTCAGCCAGACGCGCCACCATGGCTTGCGCCGCTTGCAGGGTGGGCTGGCTGATGGTGCTGAGTGTTGGATGCAACAAAGAGGAGATCTGGATGTCATCGTAGCCTACGACTTTGACATCCGCAGGTACATGACGACCCGCTTCACGCAGGGCGGAGACGATGGTGAGCGCGGCAACGTCGCTGGTGGCAAAGACCGCATCAAACGGGATTCGCCGTTGGACCCATCTCTGAATGGTGGCGTGCAATTGTTTGTCGCCAAAAAGAATGGGGACTTGCAACTCGGTGTCTGCCTCGAGGTCTGCCTCATGAAGGGCGCGCAAATGGCCTCGATAACGCAGCTCGATTTCCGGGTGCCGGATATCTCCCAAAAAGGCAATATGACGACAGGCTTGCGCCAGCAAGTGCCGCGTAGCGAGGTACCCGCCAAGCTCGTTGTCGCCGCCCACGGTGCAATACTGGCTGGTGGGCAAGTTGGCGCCCCACACCACCATCGGAATGTTGCGCAGGCTGAGCTTGTTGAGTTCTTCGTGGTGCATGGCCTGCCCGACGATCAGCAGGCCTGCAACTTGCCCGCTGTCATACAACTGGGCGATGTCCCGATGGTTGGCTGAGGCAGCACGTTGCAGCAACAGGCGCAGACCTCGACTGTCGAGTTCGTCTGCAATGTGGCCAATCAGGCTCAGGATGAAAGGGTCTGATATGTGTTGAAGTGAATCCCCCAGGAACACCACACCAATGGTCTGATTGTCTTTTTTGCGCAGGTTGGCCGCACTGCTGTTGACCTGGTAGTTCAGCGAGCGTGCCAGCTCCTGAATGCGTTCGCGGGTCTCCTTCTTGATCAGGGGGTGGTCGCTGAGCGCGCGCGAGACGGTGGAAATGGATACGCCCGCCAAACGGGCAATATCGACCATCTGGTAGCGCTGCTGGGGTGAGTCTTTGGAAGTCACAGTTGGCAATGGCTCGGTACAGATCAAGAAACGTTTGCATCGAATGTACGCTTCAATTTTGAAATCGCAGTTACATAAAAATGAATTTGCGATGTAACTTTGTTTCAAAGATAATTCCTGCATTGTTAAAACGTACAGCCATGAACCAACTCGAAGCCCTCAAAACACACACCACGGTGGTTGCCGACACTGGCGACTTTTTGCAATTGGCGCTGTTCAAGCCGCAGGATGCGACAACCAACCCGTCACTTATTCTCAAGGCGGTTCAAAAGCCCGAATATGCGCCGTTGCTGAGCGAGACGGTGGCTGCGCACAAGGGGCAAGCGCTGGATGTGGTCATGGACCATTTGCTGGTGCGTTTTGGCCAGGAAATCCTCAAACACGTGCCGGGCCGTGTGTCCACAGAGGTGGATGCACGTTTGAGTTTTGACACCGCCGCAACGGTGGCGCGTGCGCGCCGCATCATGGCGCTGTACGAAGCGCAAGGCATCGGGCGCGATCGGGTTTTGATCAAGATTGCCTCCACGTGGGAAGGTATTCAGGCTGCGGCCGAGTTGGAGCGCGAAGGCATTCACTGCAACCTGACTTTGCTGTTCGCTTTTTGCCAGGCGGTGGCTTGCGGTCAGGCGGGCGTGCAACTCATCTCGCCTTTTGTGGGCCGCATTTACGACTGGTACAAAAAATCTGCAGGGGCGAATTGTGTGGAAGCTGACAACGCTGGCACCAACGATCCCGGTGTGAAGGCGGTCACGGCCATTTACAACCACTACAAAAAGCACGGTATCCGCACCGAAGTGATGGGCGCGTCTTTCCGTAACGTGGGTCAGATCACCGCGCTGGCCGGTTGCGATTTGCTCACCATCAGCCCCGATTTGCTGGCCCAGCTGGCCGCTACAGAGGCACCTTTGCCTCAAGCGCTCAATGCCGATGTGGCCAAGACAATGGATCTGCCTGCTGTGTCTTTCGATGAAGCCTCGTTCCGCCTGGCCCTGAACGAAGACGCCATGGCCACTGAGAAGCTGGCTGAAGGCATTCGCGCTTTCTGTGCGGATGCTCTCAAGCTTGAAGCTCTGATGCTAAAGGCCTGAGTCATGCGATGTGACCACACCCCAGCCTGGACAGCCTTGCAAACCCATGCGCAGGGGTTCAGTGGCTTTGACCTGCGCGAGGCATTCAAGCTGGACGTACAGCGTGCAAGTCGCTTGAGCCAAAGCGCACCGTACCTGTTTGCCGACCTGTCAAAAAACCATACCGATGAGGCGACCGAGGCCTTGCTGCTGACGCTGGCCGAGCAGACGGGTTTGGCTGAACACCGCGATGCGATGTTCAGGGGTGAGCCCATCAACAACACCGAAGGCAGGGGTGTGATGCACTGGCTCTTGCGCCAACCCGCCGGGAGCCTGCAAGGCAAGCTGGCCGCGCCATTGGCGCAGGTGCACGAGACGCTGAACGCCATGCTGGCGTATGCCGAGCAGGTGCGTGCCGACGACGCGATCACCGATGTGGTCAACATCGGCATCGGCGGCTCCGACCTGGGGCCGCAAATGGCGGTGCTGGCCCTGCAGGATTTTGTGCTGCCGGGCAAGCGCTTTCACTTTGTGTCCAATGTGGACGGGCATGAGCTGGCGGCGGTGCTGAAAAACCTGAAAGCGCAAAACACCCTGTTCCTCATCGCGTCCAAAACCTTCACCACCATCGAGACCATGACCAACGCCCGCTCGGCGCTGCAGTGGTTCCAGGCCCAGGGCGGCACCGATGTGGCGCGCCACTTTGCGGCGCTGACCACCAACGT
>JACCED010497747.1_pt1 | contig 10642 bp, 8 predicted proteins | sample 7455021 | NCBI WGS metagenome assembly JACCED01 (sample SAMN15323456, study PRJNA562643) | freshwater metagenome | isolation source: river surface water | place: USA:Blue River Watershed | collected 2017-08-19 | reverse complement strand
GGCCTGGCGCTGGCCTTCCCGGCCGCGGGCAGCGTGAGCGGCACCCTGGTCATGGCCCCCGGCGATGTGAACCTGACCTTCAAGCGCTACCTGCGCGACACGGTTCGCCTGACCATTGAGAACGACAGCGTGGTGGCCATCGAAGGCCAGGGCGTCGATGTGGACATGATGCGCGGCTACTACCAGGCCTGGGATGACTTTGAGGGCCACCGTGCCTGTTACGCGGTCTCGCATGTGGGCTTTGGCCTGAACCCGGCGGCGCGCTGGGACGCGATGGCCTTTTACGACAAGCGCGACTGCAACGGCACCGAACTGCGCGCCTTCGCGGGCAACTTCTTGTATTCGACCGGCGCCAACGAGGTGGCGGGCCGCCACACGCTGGGCCACTTTGACTTGCCCATGCGGGGCTGCACCGTGCAACTGGACGACACCGTGGTGGTGGCAGCGGGCGAACTTGTGCGCGAAGCCCTGGCATGAAGACCACGCCGTTGTGTGTGCGCGTCGCTGCGCAGGGCGCCGATCCAGGGGTGCCCCTCGTCTTTTTGCACGGGATTGGCGGGCGGGCCAGCGGCTGGGCGCCGATCCAGCAGGCCTGCGCGCAGGCGGGCCACGCCAGCCTGGCCTGGGACATGCCCGGCTATGGCGACAGCCCGCCCATCGACCCGTACACCTTTGACGGCCTGGCCGATGCGCTGGCCGCGCTGATGGACGCGCAGGGCCTGCAGCAAGCCGTCTTGGTCGGCCACAGCCTGGGCGGCATGGTGGCGCTGCAGATGTGGGCACGCCATCCGGCACGCGTGGCCGGCCTGGTGCTGGCGGCCAGCAGCCCGGCCTTTGGCCACGGCAGCGGCGACTTCCAGCAGGCCTTCATCGCGCAGCGCCTGGCCCCTTTGGAGGAGGGCAAGCGCATGGCGCAGGTGGCCGATGGCTTGATCCCCACCATGGTGGCACCGGGCTATGACGGCCCGGGCCTCGGGGAGGCCAAGGCCTGCATGGCCTCGATCACCCCGGCCGCCTACAAGGCGGCCCTCGGTGCGCTGGTGCAGTTCGAACAGCGCGCCGCCCTGCCCACGATCACCGTGCCCACGCTGTGCATCGCCGGCGAACACGACCGCACCGCCGCCCCCAGCGTGGTGCAGCGCATGGCCGACAAGATCCCGAACGCCCAATACCAATGCCACAGCGGCGTAGGCCACCTGCTGACCTTTGAGCAGCCCGAGCGCTTTGCCCAGGCTTTGCTGCCTTTCCTGCGGAGCATTCCATGACCGACCCAACCCTGCGCCCCACCATGCCGATTTTCGGCGACGACTACCCGCTGACCGAGAAACAGCAGAAGCTGATGGCGCTGGCCCGGCAGCTTGGCCGCGACAAGTTCGCGGGCCGGGCAGCACAGCTGGACCGCGATGCGCAGTTCCCGTTCGCCAATTACGAGGACATGCGCCAAGCCGGCCTGCTGGGCCTTTGCGTGCCCGAAGAACACGGCGGCCACGGCGCCGATTACGCCACCTACGCGCTGGTGTCGGCCGAGATCGGCCGCTACTGCGGCGCCACCGCGCTGACCTTCAACATGCACGTCTGCACCACGCTCTGGAGCGGCCTGCTGTCCGAAGACCTGGAGATGACGCCCGAGCAGCGCGCCCTGCACCGCGCGCACCAGAAGGTGCACTTTGCCCGGGTGGTGAAAGACGGCGCCATCTACGCCCAGCCTTTCTCTGAAGGGGGCGCGGCGGCTGCCGGGGCCATGCCCTTTGGCACCACGGCGGTCAAGGTGCCCGGCGGCTGGCAGGTCAACGGCAAAAAGATCTTTGCCTCGCTGTCGGACGCTGCCGACTTTTTTGGCGTGCTCTGCACCGAGAAAAAGGAAGGCGCCGATCTGTCGCGCCGTGACACCCTGTACCTGGCCATCCCCCGCAGCGCACCGGGCCTCACCGTCGAAGGCGACTGGGACCCGCTGGGCATGCGCGCCACCGTCTCGCGCAACCTGGTGTTCAAGGACGTGTTCGTGCCCGAGGACGCCGCGCTCATGCCGCAGGGCCTGTACTTCCAGGCCGCCAGCCGCTGGCCGCACATGTTCATGACGCTCTCGCCCACCTACATGGGCATCGCGCAAGCGGCGTACGACTTCACTGTGGCCTATCTGCGCGGCGAGATCCCGGGCACCGGCCCGGTCAAACGCCGCCAGTTCGCCACCAAGCAGATCGCCGTGGCCGAGATGTTCATCAAGCTCGAACAGACCCGCAGCCTGTTTCTGCGCGCCATCGAAGACGCCAAAGTGGACCCCGCCAAATCCACCCGCATGCGGGCCTACGCCGCGCAGTACACCATCATGGAGAACGCGCAGGACATCGCGCGCCTGGCGATTCGCACCTGCGGCGGCCAGTCCATGCTCAAGAGCCTGCCGCTCGAGCGCCTGTACCGCGACGCCCGCTGCGGCGCCCTCATGCTGCCCTGGACGGCCGAGCTGTGCATGGACCGCATCGGCCGCGAAGCCCTGTACGAACCTGGCGAAAAAGACGAGTGATGCCGGGCCCAGAAAGCAGCCTGATCGCGGCCCGCCTGGTGCAGCTCGCGCACGAGCGTGGCGCGCAGCCGGCCATCACCTTTCGGGGCGACGAGCGCAAGCCGGGCAGCACCTTCGCATGCGACTTCGCCAAGTTCTGGCGGCGCGTGGAACGCGTCACGGCACACCTGCAATCGACCTGGGGCGTGCAGCGCGGCGACCGCGTGGCCTGGCTGGGCTTCAACCACGAGCTGCAACTCGTCACGCTGGTGGCTTGCGCGCGGCTGGGCGCGGTGTTTTTACCGCTGAACTTTCGCCTGGCGGTGCCCGAGCTGCAGCAGGTGATGGCGGACGCCCAGCCTGGCCTGCTGGTGCACGACAGCCACCACAGCGACACCGCCCAGGCGCTGCAGGGCGCGGGCCTGCCACACACGCATCACGACACCTTGATCGCGACCGCATCGCCGCGTGGCCTGCCGCTGCCCGAGGTGCAGAGCGATCTGCCCCTTCTGCTGGTCTACACCTCGGGCACCACCGGCCTGCCCAAAGGGGCGGTGCACACCCAGGCCGGGCTGCTGGCCAATGCCCGCGCCAGCCAATGGGCACACGGCTTTGTGCCCGGCGACAAGGTGCTGTCCACCCTGCCCCTGTTCCATGTGGGCGGTCTGTGCATCCAGACCTTGCCGGCGCTGCTGGCGGGTGTCGAAGTGGTGCTGCACCCGCGCTTTGACCCCAGCGCCTGGCTGGCCGAAATGCACAGCAGCCGGCCCACGCTCTCGCTCTTGGTGCCAGCCACCATGCGCGCCCTGTTTGAGCACCCGCGCTGGGCCGAGACTTCGCTGGCCTGTCTGCGCGGCATCATGACCGGCTCGTCCACCGTGCCGCTCGCCTACCTGGAAACACTGCACGCGCGCGGCGTGCCGGTGGGCCAGGTGTACGGCACCACCGAGACCGGGCCGGTGTCCATCGTGCTGCGCCTGCACGAGGCGATGGCGCATGTGGGCGCTTCGGGTTGGCCGCAGCCCGAGGCCCAGGTGCGGCTGATCGACCCGCAAGGCCGGGAGGTGGGCCCGGGCGAAACCGGCGAGGTCTGCATCCGTGCCGCCAACCTGATGCGCGGCTACTGGCAGCGGGACGCACAGACCGGCATCGGCCTGCAAGACGGCTGGTTCCACTCGGGCGACCTGGGCCAGCGTGCCGAAGACGGCTGCATCACCATCGTGGGCCGCAGCAAGGACATGGTCATCTCGGGCGGCGAAAACATTTACCCCGCCGAAATCGAGAACCTGCTGGTCACCCTGCCGGGGGTGGCCGAATGCGCGGTCGTCGGCCTGCCCGACGCGCGCTGGGGCGAAGTGCCGGTGGCCGTGCTGGTGCGCAGCACCGACGCCAGCGGCCAGGCCCTGCGCGCCGACACCGTGCTGACCCATTTGCAGCCACGCATCGCCCGCTTCAAGCTGCCTCGGCGCGTGGTGTTCATGGACACGCTGCCCAAGAGCGCGCTGGGCAAGGTGCAAAAGCCCTTGCTCCAGGCCGAACTTCTCCGCACAAACCCTTAATTGGGCTCGCGCGTGACAGCGCGGCCCTGTCAGGCTGGCATCATGGTCGCATTCCAGACCAAGGAGACGACCATGCGCCACACCACCCGCCGCACCAGCCTGATGACCCTGGCCCTCTGTGCCCTGGGCCTGGGCACCCCCGCTGTTCAGGCCCAGACCGCCTGGCCCGTCAAACCCGTCAAGATCGTCGTGCCCTTTGCGCCCGGCGGCACCACCGACATCCTGGCGCGCGCCATCGCGCCCGACCTGTCCAAGGCCTTTGGCCAGCAGTTCGTGATCGAGAACAAGGCCGGTGCGGGCGGCAACCTTGGCGCCGAGCAGGTCGCCAAATCGGGGGGCGATGGCTACACCCTGCTGATGGGCACGGTGGGCACGCACGGCATCAACCGCGCCCTGTATGCCAAGCTGCCCTATGACCCCTTCAAGGATTTCATGCCCATCACCCTGGTGGCCGGGGTGCCCAATGTGATGGTGGTGAACGCCGATTTCGCCGCGGCCAACAAGATCAACACCGTGCCCGACTTCATCCGCTACGCCCGTGCCAACCCGGGCAAGCTCAACATGGCGTCCAGCGGCAACGGCACCTCCATCCACCTGGCCGGTGAACTCTTCAAGAGCATGACCGGCACCTTCATGACGCACATCCCCTACCGCGGCTCGGGCCCGGCCCTGCTGGATCTGGCCGGCGGCAATATGCAGGTGATGTTTGACAACCTGCCCTCGGCCATGCAGCTGATCAAGTCGGGCAAGCTCAAGGCCCTGGCCGTGACCAGCAGCCAGCGCTCGGCCGCCCTGCCCGACACCCCCACCGTGGAAGAAGCCGGCAACCTCAAGGGCTTTGAGGCCAGCAGCTGGTTTGGCCTGCTGGCGCCCGCCGGCACGCCGCCCGATGTGGTCAACCGCATCCAGCAGGAAGTGGCCAAGTCCTTGGCCACGCCAGCCCTCAAAGAACGTCTGGCGGCGCTGGGGGCCATCCCCAGCGGAAACACCCCGGCCCAGTTTGCGGCCCTGATCGAATCGGAACACAAGAAGTGGGCCGAGGTGGTCAAGGTCTCCGGGGCCAAGGTGGACTGATGGCCTGGTTCGACGGCTTCGAGCGGCAGACGATCTCCCTCGGCGGTCTGCCCGTCACCTTCCGCCGCTCGGCCGACTGGGGCCAGGGCCAGCCGGTGCTGGTGCTGCTGCACGGCTTTCCGCAAACCCATGTGATGTGGCAGCGCGTGGCCCAGCAACTGCAAGGCCGCTACCGGCTCGTCATGCCCGACCTGCGCGGCTATGGCGATTCGTCACACGCGCCCGGTGATGCCGAACATGCGCACTACAGCAAACGGGCCATGGCGCAGGAAGTCGTCGACCTGCTCGACCACCTGGGCGTGCAGGACTTTTTCCTGTGTGGCCATGACCGCGGCGGCCGCGTGGCGCATCGGCTGGCGCTGGACCACCCGGCGCGCGTGAAGAAGCTCTGCGTGATCGACATCGCGCCCACGCTGGACATGTACAACGCCACCGATTTTTCTTTCGCGCAAGCCTATTACCACTGGTTCCACCTGACCCAGCCCGCGCCCCTGCCCGAGCGCATGATCGGCGGCAATGCCCAGGCGTATTTGCACGCCAAATTGGGCGGCTGGGGCAGCGGTGGCCTGAGCCACATCGAGCCCCAGGCGCTGGCCGAATACGAGCGCTGCTTTTGCACCCCCGAAGCCATCCACAGCGCCTGCGAAGACTACCGCGCCAGCGCCGGCATCGACCTGCAGCACGACCGCGAGAGCCGGGCCAGGGGCGAGAAGATCGCCTGCGACACCCTGGTGCTGTGGGGCGCACGCGGCGTGGTCAACCGCCTGTTCAAGCCGCTTGAGCTCTGGCAGGCGCAATGCGCGGCCAAGGTGACGGGGCAGGCGGTGCCGGCGGGGCACTTCATTCCCGAAGAACGGCCCGAGGCCACCGCTCAGACGCTGGCCGATTTCATGGTTTGAGCTGCGGGCCGGAAATCGGTCTGCCGCTGACCGTTCGATTCGTTGCGGGAATGGCTGGCTGACGGCGACAGCGATCGGCCAGACCGCATTGAACCCGGTCGGCAAGCGGGCACCGGCCATCTGACGCCGTCAGGCGCAATGCATGGGATGCCGCCTAGCCTTGATCGGCATCCAAGATGTCATCCGTGTGGCTGGGGTCAATCTGCCCCATGTTTTCCAGCAACTTGACCAAGTAGTGCAAGGTGTGGGTCATGTCGGTTGTGGAGAAATCCGACATGGCCTGCTGGTAATAGGCCCTGATTTTGGGCTGTGCCTTGTCCACCCAGACATGACGCCCCGATTCGGTGAGCACCACCAGACGCGAACGTCGGTCGCGTTGATCGGCGATCACCTGGACATGGCCATCTCGCTCCATTCGCGTCACCAACCCCGCCAGGTTTTGCCGGCTCACCATGAGGTATCGGGCGAGATCACCCATGCTGATGCCCTCTGCCGCCTCGTGCCTGGATAAGGCGCCCAACACGGCCCATTGTTGCGTGGTGATGCCTTCATCCTGAACCGCTCGGGTGCCGGTTTTATGCATCATGTTTGCACACTGATAGAGCTTGAAGAAGATCCTGTTGGTCAGGTCTAGCCGGATATTTTCAGTCTGTTTCATAGGGAAAACCATGACGAATTGAATTCCAAAGCAGGCTTGCTTGCAATAGGGAATGCCCGTAGACTGTGCAACATGTTGTCATAAATAACCCCGGCAACCCACTTTTCTGACAAGACATTCCAGGAGCACCCATGAAAAACCTCAGTGGCAAAACCATCATTGTGACCGGCGGCGGCGGCGGCATCGGGGGCGCCACGTGCCGGCGCTTTGCCGCCGAGGGCGCCAAGGTGGCGGTGTTTGACATGAACCTGCCGGCGGCGCAAAAAGTGGCCGAGGAAATCAACGCTGCCGGCGGTACGGCTTCGGCCTTTCAATGCGACATCACCGATCGAACAGCAGTAGACGCTGCTGTCGCAGCAGCGCAATCGCAGATGGGCCCCATTGATGTGCTGGTCAACAACGCCGGCTGGGACATCTTCAAACCCTTTACCAAAACCGTTCCCTCCGAGTGGGACAAATTGATCGCCATCAACCTGACCGGCGCCTTGCACATGCACCACGCGGTGCTCCCCGGCATGGTGGCTCGCGGCGGTGGACGGATCGTCAACATCGCGTCTGACGCCGCCCGTGGCGGCTCTTCAGGCGAAGCCGTCTACGCCGCATGCAAAGGCGGACTGGTGGCCCTCTCCAAAACCCTGGCCCGTGAACACGCCCGTCACAACATCACGGTCAATGTGGTTTGCCCCGGACCGACCGACACCGCTTTGCTGGCCGGTTTCGCAGAAGGTGCCGCCAACCCCGAAAAACTGATGGACGCATTCAAGAAGGCGATCCCACTGGGTCGTCTGGGCCAGCCGGACGATTTGGCTGGCGCCATTGCCTTCTTCGGAAGCGACGACGCGGCCTTCATTACCGGACAAGTCATCAGCGTGTCCGGCGGCCTGACCATGCACGGCTGATCGGCCACCGCAATCATTCTGGAGAAACACATGCAATTTGAAGACATCCTGTACGAAGTCCGCAACGGCGTGGCATGGATCACGATCAACCGCCCCGACAAGATGAATGCCTTTCGTGGGACCACCTGCGACGAGATCATCAAGGCCTTGAACAAGGCCGGTTACGACCGGGATGTGGGTTGCATCGTGCTCGCTGGCGCCGGCGATCGCGCCTTTTGCACCGGGGGTGATCAGTCTGCCCACGACGGCAACTACGACGGACGCGGCACGATTGGCTTGCCGATGGAAGAGTTGCATACGGCGATCCGCGACGTGCCCAAGCCTGTGATCGCGCGCGTGCAAGGCTACGCGATTGGGGGCGGCAATGTGCTGTGCACCATTTGCGATCTGACCATTTGCTCGGACAAGGCCATCTTCGGCCAGGTCGGCCCCAAGATGGGTTCGGTCGATCCCGGTTACGGCACGGCCTTTCTGGCACGCGTGGTCGGGGAAAAGAAGGCCCGCGAGATTTGGTACCTCAACAAGCGCTATTCCGGTCAAGAGGCCGTGGACATGGGACTGGCCAACATCTGCGTGCCCCATGAGCAGCTCGACGCCACCGTGCAGGAATGGGCCGAAACCATCTGCGAGCGCAGCCCCACCGCGATCGCCATTGCCAAGCGCAGCTTCAACATGGACACCGCCCATCAGTCGGGGATTGCCGGCATGGGCATGTACGCACTGAAGCTGTATTACGACACCGAAGAATCGCGTGAGGGGGTGAAGGCTTTGCAGGAAAAGCGCAAGCCCGACTTCCGCAAATACGCCAAATAAGCACAGCCACCGAGGACGGCAGATGAATCCCAACCCCTACATCCACGAAGACCTGCAGGCACTGGCTGAAACGGCACGCCGATTTGCCGATGAAAAAGTCAAACCTGGCTTTCTCGAACGAGACAAAACCCGCGAATTTGATCGGACCTTGCTTCGGGAGATGGGGGACATGGGATTCATCTGCCCCGAACTGCCCGAGCAGTTTGGGGGACTGGGCATGGGCTGCCTGGCGGCGGGTGTGATCCACGAAGAGATCGCCAGGGCGGACCTGAGCTTCTCCTACCTCAATCTTCTGGCTTCGCTCAACAGCCAGATCCTCTACAAGTACGGCAAGCCTGAAGTGGTTCAGCCCTGGCTGGACAAGCTGCGGCTAGGCCAAGCGATCTGCGCGATCGCGCTGACCGAGCCGCGAGGCGGATCGGATGCGGCCAACCTTCGGCTCAAGATTGACCGCGATGGCGATCACTACGTCGTCAATGGCGAAAAAACGTCGATCTCCGGCGCTGATCAGGCCGACATCACCGTGGTGTTTGGCCGAACCGGAACCCCCGAGTCGGGTGCACACGGGGTGACCGCCTTGCTGGTACCGATGGACACCCCGGGCCTGACGACCAGCCGCTTTGACTGCCATGGCCAGCGCGCCATCGGTCGTGGTTCGATTTTCTTCGAGAACGTGCGCATCCCGGTGAGCCACCGTCTGGGCGATGAAAACAAAGGATTTGTGCAGGTCATGCACGGCTTTGACTTCTCGCGCTCGCTCATCGGCCTGCAATGCTTGGCCGTGGCGCGCGTCGCTCTGGAAGAAACTTGGGAATACATCACTCAGCGACAAGCGTTCGGGCAGCCCCTGTCGGCCTTTCAGGGTGTGACACACCCCTTGGCGCAATACGACACCGAGGTCGAAGGCGCCCGCCTCTTGTGCCTGCAAGGCCTCTGGCTCAAGGACCAGGGCTTGCCGCACACCGCCGAAGCGGGCATGGCCAAGTGGTGGGGCCCCAAGCTGGCCTATGACGTCATCCACCAGTGCCTGTTGTGTTACGGCCATGGCGGCTACGACCGGGGGCTGATGGAGCAGCGCCTGCGCGACGTTCTGGGTTTCCAGATTGGCGATGGCACTGCACAGATCATGAAAACCATCATCGCCAGAAACCGTGCCGGCCGCCAGTTCGTGCCTGCTTGAAAAAAAGTTCACGAATAACAAGAAGTTGACCACCCGACCCAGGAGACAAACATGGAATTTGACGCCGTACTGCTGGCTCCACGCCGCGCCGACATGGTCGCGCGCGGTTTGTGGCATGACCGCACCATCAATCAGGAACTGGACGCCTGCGTCGCCGCCTGCCCCGAAAAGCTGGCCCTGACCGCGTACCGGGTTGAAGCTGGGGATGTCCGCCGCTTCACTTATCGGGAGCTTGCCCAAATGGCCGACCGAGTGGCCGTGGGGCTGTCGCGCCTGGGGGTGAAAAAGAACGATGTGGTCGCATGCCAGCTGCCCAACTGGTGGCAGTTCACCGTGACTTACCTGGCCTGTTCGCGCATCGGCGCGGTGATCAATCCCTTGATGCACATTTTCCGCGAGCGTGAACTCAACTTCATGCTCAAGCATGGTGAAGCCAAGGTCATCATCGCCCCCAAGGCCTTTCGTGGCTTTGATTTCGAACAGATGATCCAGGGCATCCAGCCCAATCTGCCCGACCTGCGGCACATCGTCGTCGTGGATGGTCAAGACGCCAACAGCTTCGATGCCTTGCTCAGTGGCCCCGCCTGGGAAAAGGAGGCCGACGCTGCCACCATCCTGAGCGGCAACCGACCGGGTCCTGACGACATCACCCAGCTGATCTACACCTCGGGCACCACCGGCGAGCCCAAGGGGGTCATGCATTCGGCCAACACCGTGATGGCGAACATCATCCCGTACGCCAACCGGCTCCAGCTCGATGCTGAAGATGTGGTGCTGATGGCTTCGCCGATGGCCCACCAGACTGGCTTCATGTACGGCTTGATGATGCCCATTATGCTCAAGGCCAGCGCCGTGCTGCAAGACATCTGGGAGCCAAAGAGAGCGGTCGAGGTGATCAACAGCGAAAAAGCCAGCTTCACGATGGCCTCCACGCCGTTCCTGACGGATCTGACCAAGGCCGTGGTGGAAAACAAAACGCCAGTCCCCACACTGAACACTTTTCTCTGTGCCGGCGCGCCCATTCCGGGGCCGCTGGTCGAGCAGGCGCGTGCTGCCCTGG
>JACCED011163638.1_pt1 | contig 10646 bp, 12 predicted proteins | sample 7455021 | NCBI WGS metagenome assembly JACCED01 (sample SAMN15323456, study PRJNA562643) | freshwater metagenome | isolation source: river surface water | place: USA:Blue River Watershed | collected 2017-08-19 | reverse complement strand
TACGACCCATACGACCCATACGACCCATACGACCCATACGACCCATACGACCCATACGACCCATAGGACCCATAGGACCCATACGACCCATAGGACCCATCCTCCCCCTCGGCATCCTCCACCATCTCCCATCCACCCTCCAATCGCCGCCGCCCGCACGCCACGCGCACCCGCGACGCACCCGCCAAGGCCATCATCCGACACTGCCGTTCCCAAAGCGCACCTCCCCTGATCTCCACCAACGCCTTGTCCCGCCCGAATCGCTCCGAACGGCCACCCGCCAAAACGATTCCTTCCCACCTCTCTCCTCCCTCACCCACGCGCTGTCTCGCATCACGCCTCATCCACTCACGCCTTCTTCACCAACTTTGAAGGCTGAAAATCCGCCGCGTGATAACTGCTCCGCACCAACGGACCCGACGCCACATGCTCAAATCCGCGGGCGTATCCCTCCTCTTTGTACCGCGCAAAAACGTCGGGATGGATGTACTCCACAACCGGCAAATGGTTCGCACTCGGCCTCAAGTACTGGCCAATCGTCATCACCTGCACCCCGTTCGCACGCAGATCATCCATGGTTTGCAGCACCTCCACCTCCGTCTCGCCCAACCCAAGCATGATCCCGCTCTTTGTCACAATCTCCGGCGCAATCGCCTTCGCCTTCCTCAACGTCTCCATGGAAACCTTGTACTTCGCCCGCGAACGCACCGCCGGCGTCAACCGCTCCACCGTCTCGATGTTGTGATTGAAAATCTCCGGAGCCGCATCCGTCACCACCTGAATCAAAGCGTCCTTCGCATGAAAATCAGGTGTCAGCACCTCGATCACGATTGCCGCATCCACCTCGCGAATCGCACGGATCGTCCGCGCAAAATGCTCCGCGCCCCCATCCTTCAAATCATCCCGAGCAACCGCCGTCACCACCACATGCTTCAACCGCATCCGTCGAACCGCCTCGGCAACCCGCTCCGGTTCATCGGCCTCCAACGGAAAAGGTTTCGCCGTCGTCACCGCACAAAATCCGCACGCCCGCGTGCACCGATCCCCCGCAATCATGAACGTGGCCGTTCCCGAACTCCAACACTCCCACCGATTCGGACACTGCGCCGACTCGCAAACCGTGTGCAACCGCAAATCCTCCACGAGGTTTTTTGTCGAAAAAAACACCGGATTCGCCGGCAACCTCACCTTGATCCATTCGGGCTTCCGCGCCTGATGCAGCGCCGGATCAATCTTCGTGCAACTCATAACCTCCATTCCTATCCCAGAACCCCGCGAAAGCAACGCCCCCACTCACGCAACCACCCTCAGACCGTCCGCGTCTTCTTCCGCTCCACATCCTCCGGATACGCAATCCGCGCATGCGACATCACCACCAAACTCCGCTTAAAACTCTCCTTCACCACCGAAATCTCCTGCATCGTGAGCGGACACTCCGATAACTGGCCATCCCGGATCTTCTCGTCCACCAGATCATCCACCAGTCCGTGCAACTTTTGAACGCTGACCTCCTTCATCGCTCGCGACGCGCTCTCCACCGCATCCGCCATCGCGATGATCGCCGACTCCTTTGTTGAAGGCTTCGGACCCGAATAACGAAAACTCTCCTCACGCACCTCCGGCACCTCGTGGTCCGGCACCCCCTCTGCGCGCGCCTTCTCCGCCAACTCCATCGCCCGACGCAAAAAGAATCGCACCCGCTGCGTGCCATGATGCTCCCGGATCACGTCAATCATCGGACGCCGCAACCGATGTTTCAGCGCCAAATCCACCCCGTCCTTCACATGCGCAATGATCACCAACGCACTCATCCAAGGAGTCAAATCCTCATGCGGATCCCGCGCTCCGCGGTTCTCCCCAAAATACTGCGGTTTGGTGAGTTTCCCGATGTCGTGAAAATACGCGCAGGCACGCGTCCGCGCGGAATCAGCCCCGATCTCGCCCGCAGCCGATTCCGAGATCGCTGCCACCATCAAGCTGTGGTGGTACGTGCCCGGTGCCTCCAAAACCATCCGCTTCAACAACGGATGATTCAGATCCGCCAACTCGATCCACGATAACGTCGTCGTAATCCCGAACACCCCCTCCAAAATCGGGATTACCCCGTTCACCAACATCGCCAGAAGCACTCCCCCACACATCGCCGCCACCCACATCACCCCCGTCATCTTCCACGGAAAACCCAACCACGCCGTCACTGCCACCGGCCCAAACAATCCCAACACCAACGCCAACACAAACGTCGTGTTCCCGATCAAAAAACCTGCCCGCAAGAGGTCCGCGCGTCGCCGCACGTTCTGAGTGGCCAATGCCCCGGTGAACGCCGCCAACAACGCCATCACCAGCAACGATGCATCCAACCCCCCGCGCGTCATCGCCGCAAACAGACCCGTGAAAATCGCCATCGCAACCCCAAGCCGAGTCCCCAACAAAATCGAGATCGTCAACGGCGCCAACCCATGCGGCAAAAGCACCCACAGCATCTGATACCGCAGCTGCGGCGAGAAAAATGGGCTCGCCTCACCGCCGGTCACCCCCACCCCCACGGACGCCAACTGATCGTCCGCAGCACCCACCATCAACTTCACCGCAAACACGTGCACCAGCATCGTTACAAAGAACAACGCAAGGCGGGAATTGCTGCACCACAAATGCTTGTGGTTCACCCAAATCAACACCACCGACAAGAGATAGATGAAACCGCTCATCAACGCCCGCTCCGGCACAACCCCACCAGTCCCAGACGCCAACATCCAAACCATCGCAGCACCACACAACGCCAACACCACCAACCTCGCCAACCACCCACACTCAAACCATTCCACCATCGCCGACTGCGAAACCGTGCGCCGAGTCCGGCAACCCTCACCCGCCCCGAATCTTCCCAACACTTTCCGGATCAATCCCATATCAACCCTTCCCCGTCGCCCCCCCGCCACGATGCTTTCGGTACGCCGTCACGATATCCGCAACCAACTCATGCCGAACAACATCCCGCTCCTCAAAATAGTTAAACCCGATCGCCGGCACATCCGACAACGCCTGCGCCGCCTCAATCAACCCCGACCTCCGGTTCGACGGCAAATCGATCTGCGTCTGATCCCCCGTGATCACTGCCTTCGATCCCGGACCGAGCCGCGTCAGGAACATGAACATCTGCTCCGTCGTCGTGTTCTGCGCCTCGTCCAAGACGATGAACGCATTCGAAATCGTCCGCCCACGCATGTACGCCAGCGGAGCAATCTCGATCACATTCCGCTCCATGAACCGCTCCACCTCGCCCGCATCCAACATGTCCTGCAACGCATCATAAAGCGGCCGCAAATAAGGCATGATCTTGTCGCGCAAATCACCCGGCAAAAATCCCAACGCCTCCCCCGCCTCCACCGCAGGACGGGTCAACACAATCCGCCGCACCGTCCCCTCCTTCAATGCCGCAACCGCCATGGCCATCGCCAAATACGTCTTCCCCGTACCCGCCGGACCAATCCCAAACACCAAATCCTTTGTCCGAATCGCTTCCAAATACCGCCGCTGCCCCTCCGTCTTGGGCGTAATCGCTCCACGCTTCGGTGAAACCCGCACCTGCTCCCGACTCAACACATCCAAGCCACCGCTCCCGTCCTCCTCCAAAACCACGCGCACCGCATACCGGAACTCCTGCCGCCCAATCGCCACCCCGCGTCCACGGGCCGCACTCAACTGTTCAAAAACCCGCTTCACTCCGCCAATGCCCCGTTCGGTTCCCTCAATCCGCAACCACCCGTCCCGCGTCGTCAAACGCACCTCAAACCGCCCCTCCAACTCCTTCAACAATCCCAGATCCCCCGCGTACAACGCCTTCAAAACCCATCCGCTCTCAAACTGCAACGTCTCCACCCGTTTCCCCACCTCCAGCTCTTCCCCCCCAACCGCGCGCTCTTGCTCAACACTCATGAAATCAGCGTTAAACCCAGCGCCCGCTTACCGGAACGCATAAATCAACGCCCACGGCGTCCGCTCCTCCGGCGATTTCTCAATCTCCACGAGCAAGTAATACGACCCCGTCCGCTTCGGTGTAAGCCGCACCGCAAACGTTCCGCCCGCCTTCACCACCTCGTCCTCCACCAACTTCCCGTCCTTGTCGTACACATGCACAGAGACCTTCGCCCCAGGCACCGCAGAACTCATCCAAAACCAGTACTCGTTCCCCTTGAACAGCTGATGAACAATCGCACGCGGCTGGTTCACCGGCAAATCCCCGCCCCAATGCTGCTCGCGAACCGTGAACCCGCTCTTCACCGCCTTCTGAGACGCCTCAAACCCCAGCACCAAGGCCTCCGAAATCCCGTCCTTGTCCGCCGCACTCACCGGCCCGAAACCCAGACCAACCACACAAATCAAGGCCGCCAGCCCCCGCACTAAACCCAGTCCAAAAATGCCTCGCTGTGACTTCATAACACTCGTTTGGCTCAAAATGCTCATTTGCTGCGCTCCGTGATCTGAAGAACCAACTCTCCGGAAATCCGCCCAATCTGGCGCACGTGCTCCTGCGCCAACCGCGTGTCCCCCGTCCCCATCACCTCGTTGATCCGACTCAACCCCGCCCGAACCACCCCAATCAATGGCGTCCGCGCTCCCTGCTCCAACGCCGTCAACCGCACCGCAAAGTGGTCCGCCAACAACGGCTGCTGCAACAGCTCCGCACCGTCCGCCGAATACTGCCGCCCCACAACCGCCGCCAAAACCTCCGTCCCACGCAACCACCCCCCCACACTCACCAACTGCGACAACGCACCGTTGTTCAACTCGGTCATCGCCGCACGGACATCCTTGATCGCCCCATCCAACTCCCGTTTCACCTCATTCCAAGCCCGCCGATCCGCCGCCTCCACAATCGCTGTCGCATGACGGGTCACCGCCCTCTCCACCCCAATCGCTTTCGCGAGCTGTCGCACCAAGCTCCCCACCTGCTTCACCTCTTCCACACTCTCCGCCTGCACCGCCACAAATCCATCCGCAATCACCGTCCCCAAAACCAACGCCACCTGCTCTCGACCGCCACCCGGCACCATCAACCCCTTCACCGGACGAACCGCCTCTCCCCACTTCGGCTTGCCCAACTTGTCCAAGGCCGCAAAGACTTCGCTCGGGATCGGGACCACCACATCGTCCACAACCTGCGTCGCCTTCGGCAACTTCGTCACATCAATCGTCACCGGTGCCGCCTCAGCGAATAGGGGCAACACTGAAAGCATCGCCGCCAGGTAGGTTGGTCTCATAGTTGAATCTTTTAGAAGTGAACCGCCCCCTTCTAAAAACTCAACCCCGAACATCACCCCCCCGTTTCGTGTTCTCAGGCACGCCACCTGCCGCTAACCTGCGCCTCTCCACATGAAAATCCAACGGGCTCTCATCTCCGTCTCCGACAAAACCGGTCTCATCGATTTCGCCAAAGCCCTCGTCGAAATGGGCGTGGAAATCATCTCCACCGGCGGCACCTTCAGCCTCCTGAACAAAAACAGCATCCCCGCCCGCGAAATCTCCGACTACACCGGATTCCCTGAAATGATGGACGGTCGTGTCAAAACCCTCCACCCCAAGGTCCACGGCGGCCTCCTCTGGGTCCGTGACAACGATGAACACACCGATGCCGCAAACAAAAACGGCATCCTTCCCATCGACCTCGTCGTCGTAAACCTCTACCCCTTCGAGGCAACCATCGCAAAACCCGACGTCACCATGGAGGAAGCCATCGAGAACATCGATATCGGCGGCCCTTCCATGCTCCGCTCAGCAGCAAAAAATCACCGCTCCGTCACCGTCGTGGTCGACCCCGCCGATTACGAACCCGTTCTCGAATCCATGCGCGCCAACCAAGGCGCCACCACCTCCCAGCTCCGCGAACGCCTCGGCATCAAAGTGTTCGTCACCACCGCCCGTTACGACGGCGCCATCGCGAACTACCTTAACAAAGAGAAAGACACCTCCAGTTCGTTCAATATCTCGCTCCCCTGCACCGCCCGTCTCCGGTACGGCGAAAACCCGCACCAAACCGCAGCCCTCTACGGCAACTTCGACCAGTATTTCCAACAACTCCACGGCAAAGAACTCTCCTACAACAACATCCTCGACATCTCGGCCGCCTCAGAGCTCATTGAAGAGTTCGATGCCTCCACCGTCGCCATCCTCAAACACACAAACCCGTGTGGAATCGGATGCGATGACGATCTCCGCCTCGCTTGGGACAAGGCGTTCGATACCGATAAACAAGCCCCGTTCGGCGGCATCATCATCACGAACCGAACCCTCACCGAGCCCCTCGCCCGCGCCATCAGCGAAATCTTTAGCGAAGTCATCATCGCACCCGACTTCGAACCCGATGCCCGTGCCCTCCTCCAGAAAAAGAAAAACCTCCGCCTCATGCGGAAACTCAAACCCGTGAGTTCCGGTCTCCCAAACGAAACCACCGTCCGTTCCGTCGTCGGAGGCGTCCTCACCCAAAGCCGCGACCTCTCAACCGAACTCCACGGCGATCTCCTCGCAAAAGTCGTCTCCAAACGCCAACCCACCAAAGACGAACTCCGCGCCATGTCATTCGCCTGGCGCGTCGTCAAACACGTCAAGAGCAACGCCATCGTCTACACCGGCCCCGACCGCACCCTCGGCATCGGTGCCGGTCAAATGTCCCGTGTCGACGCCTCCCGCGTGGCCGTCTGGAAAGCAAGTGACGCCGGACTCTCCCTGAAAGGCAGCGCCGTCGGAAGCGACGCATTCTTCCCCTTCCCCGACGGTCTCCTCGCAGCCGCCGACGCCGGAGCCACCTGCGCCATCCAACCCGGCGGCTCTGTCCGCGACGAAGAAGTCATCGCCGCCGCCAACGAACGCGGCATGGCCATGATTTTCACCGGCACCCGCCACTTCCGCCACTAATCGCCCAAAAAACAACGCATGCCCCACCTCGGCATCAATATCGATCACGTCGCCACCGTGCGCCAAGCGCGCTACCCAAAGGACCCGTTCGCCCATAACGCAGAACCCCTCGTCCTCGAAGCCGCTCGCCAAAGCCTCGCCGCAGGCGCCGTCGGAATCACCGTCCACCTCCGCGCCGATCGACGCCACATCCAGGACGCAGACGTCAAAAACCTCCGCGCCGAGCCCGGCCTCCGCCTCAACCTCGAGATGGGAAACACACCGGAAATTGTCGAGATCGCCCTCCAAACGCATCCCGATGAAGCCTGTCTCGTCCCCGAAAATCGCGAAGAAGTCACCACCGAAGGCGGCCTCGACGTCGTCCGCCTCAAACACCTCCTCGAGCCAACCGTCCGCCGACTGAGCAACGCCGGCACCCGCGTCAGCATGTTCATCGAGCCCGATGCGGCTCAAATCGACGCCTCCCTCGCCCTCGGTGCGCACATGGTCGAACTCCACACCGGTGCTTTCGCCAACGCTCAAGGCGACGCACAACTCGATGAACTCCAACGCCTCATCACCGCAGCCAACCATGCGCACCATGCCGGACTACAGGTCAACGCCGGCCACGGGATCAACTACACCAACATTGCGCTCATTCGCCGTGTTCCCCACCTCGTCGACCTCAATATCGGACACTCCATCATCGCCCGCAGCCTCTTCACCGGCCTCCCGGAAGCCGTCCGGGAAATGATCCGACTCATGAATCTCCCTGCCTGACGCGCCATGGGGGAACTCCTTGGAATCGGCCTCGACCTTGTTGAAATCGAACGCTTCCGCACCTCGGTCGAGCGCCACGGTCAGCCCTTCTTGAACCGACTGTTCACCGCAGCGGAACAATCGTACTGCTCCTCCCTCGCAGACCCTGTCCCCTCGTACGCCGCGCGATTCGCCGCGAAAGAGGCCGTCTCCAAAGCGTTCGGGACCGGTATCGGCTCGGACCTTTCGTGGCAGGACATCGAGATCATTCACGACGCACGAAAAGCCCCTGCCATCGTTCTCCACGGGAAAGGTCTGACGCTCCTCCAATCCCTCAACGCCTCCCGCTGCCTCATCACCCTGACCCACACCGCCACAACCGCTGCCGCCGCTGCCGCCTTGATCCGCTGAGGCAAAGATTTTCCCCGCCGCTCTACGCAGCCCGCCGCCCGCGTAACCGACGCACCACTCCCGCCGACAACTCCGTTACCTCGCGCAAACGGAACCCCAACGCAGCCCCCCAAAACACCGCAGCCCCCAATCCGATCTCCGTTACCAAAACGGTCGCCCGTAGAACCAACCCACCCTCCGCCGCCGTACCCAGATATCGGCCGAACAAAACCTCGTACCCCGCGAGCGCACCCACCATCGCCAGACTCGCCGCGACCGCCTTCGCCCCAGTCGTCGCCAATCCCCGCGTCTCCATCCCCCCCAACAACTTCCGCATCATCCCATAGAGCACCACAAAGTTTACGGTCGCAACCAACCCCGTGGCCAGTGCCAACCCCCGATGCCCCATCCCCGACCAGGACGTCAGCACCCAGTTCAACAACGCATTCATTCCGATCGCCCCAAACGCCACCAGCATCGGTTTCAAGCGCCGGTCCAACGCGTAAAACGCCGGACTAATCACCTTGATCCCCGAATACGCAGCCAGCCCCACCGTGTAATACCGCAACGCAACCGCCGTCTGCCGAGTCGATTCCGCATCAAAAGCCCCGTGCTGATACAACAACGCAATCAGCGGCTCCGCCAAAAACCAAAGCCCCACCGTCGCAGGGACCGTCAAGACCGCCGCCAACCTCAACCCATGCGCCAACACCGCCCGCACCCCCGCGAAATCCCCCGCCTCCGCACTCCGCGAAACCGAAGGTAAGGCCACCGTTCCAATCGCCACCCCAAACAACCCCAACGGCAACTGCATCAACCGGAACGCAAAATCCAGCCAACTCACCGCACCATCCCCCTGATAAGAAGCGAACTGCGCGTTCACCATCACGTTCACCTGCACCGCACTCGCCGCCACCAATGCCGGCCCCAACACCAACAAGAACCGCCGCATCGCCGCATCACGCCAACCGAAATCCCAACGGAACCGATACCCCACCCCACGCAACGACGGCACCTGAACCAGCAACTGCGCCAACCCACCCAACAACGTTCCAATCGCAAACCCCGTCAATGATCGGGTGCCAAACGTCGGATCCATCCACCAACCAATCCCCAACCCACCCAAAATCGACACGATATTGAAAAAGGTCGATGCCATCGCCGGCACCCCAAAGACCGACCGCGCATTCAAGATGCCCATCACCACCGCAGCCACCGACACCATCAAGATGAACGGAAACATCACCTGCGTCAGATGAACCGTTAACGCCAACTTCTCCCCCTCAAACCCCTTCGCCACCAAACCCACCAACGGTTCCGAAAACCAAATCCCCATCAACGTCAATCCGCTCAACACCACCACCGCAAACGTCGTCACTCGATTCGCCAAACCCCATGCCGATTCCAACCCCTCCCCCTCCGCCGTTCGCGAAAACGTCGTCACGAACGCCGTCGACAACGCACCCTCCGCAAAAAGATCCCGCAACAGGTTCGGAATCCGAAACGCCATCTTGAACGCATCCGATTGCCAAGTCGTCCCAAACAGGTGTCCAAACACCTGCTCCCGTACCAACCCCAGCACCCGACTGCACATCACCGCCAACGCCACGACGCCAGCCGCCCGCGCGCTCACCCGCCGCCCCTTGTTCGCCTCACCGCCCGTCGCAGGCTCTGTCCCCCCAGATCCCATCGTCACCTCAGTTCACCCCTCGCCTAAAATCCTAGTCCCGGAGGCAACTGCAACCCCGCCGTGACCTTCGACATCTCCTTCGAAGCCAACGCTTTTCCGTCCTCCAACGCCTTCTTCACACCGCTCAGGACTAAATCCTCCAGCATCTCGACATCCGTGGCATCCACCACCGACGGATCAATCTTGATCGACAGAATCTCCCCCGCCGCATTCGCGCGAACCTTCACCTTCCCCCCGCCCGCGGTCGCCTCCACCTCTTTCTTCCCCAACTCTGCCTGGGTGTTGAGCATCTCCTCCTGCATCCGCTGCGCCTGCTGCATCATTTTCTTCAGATTCATACGGGATCAGCTTCCAAGGTTGCTTTGAAAATTTCCAGAGCCTTTCGGATCAATGGATCCGCTTTGAACTCCGCCATCACGTCCTCCGCCGTTTTCGGAACCGCTCGCGCCGCCTGCGGTGCCTGAACAGGAGCCGAAACCGCGCCCTCCCGCACCTCCACCAACACCGCCAACCGACGCCCCAACCGCTCCGCCAAAATCTCAGCGATCAGTTCACGGTTCGCTGGCGAGTCCAACTGCTCCATCGCCAAGCCCTGATGCGGCGGAAACCCCAACACCGCCCGACCATCAGCAACTTCCACCAAACACCCAAACTCGAGCCACATCCGGATCAATGGACGCTTCCTGCGGACCTCATTCACCAAATGCACCCACGTCTCGTTCAAATCCACCGCCACAACTGCCGGTGCCGCCTCTCCCCCATCGCCCCCCGCAAACGGACTCACATCCTCGTCGCCCGCAGAAACCTGCACAACCGGAGCCTGTACAACCGGGGCCTGCGCAACCGGGGCCTGCACAACTGGAGCCTGCACAACCGAGGCCTGCACAACCGGAGCCTGTACAACCGGAGCCTGCAC
>JACCED011586055.1_pt1 | contig 10647 bp, 12 predicted proteins | sample 7455021 | NCBI WGS metagenome assembly JACCED01 (sample SAMN15323456, study PRJNA562643) | freshwater metagenome | isolation source: river surface water | place: USA:Blue River Watershed | collected 2017-08-19 | reverse complement strand
CTTGGATTTGGCGGCAGCAACAGTTGTCTGGCTTTCCGCAATCCCGAAGAAACCGCAGCGTTAATCGCTGCAGGACGGTAATTGAAATGAGTCGAATCGTAATCACCGGAAATAGCGCGATTTGCGCCGCAGGCCTAGATCCCGCCGCCATTGTTGACACACTGGCCGCTGGTCGTTCGATGGTTGGACCCATTGCGGGTTGGGATACTGAAAAATGGCCGGCCAGCCAGGCAGCGGAAGTGCCTGACTACAACGGTGGCAAGCTTCTCGGAGACCGCAAGTTGCTCAAGCTTGTGCGACGCTCTGACGTCTTTGGTATTTACGCGGGCACGCAGGCGATTGAACAGGCAGGGTTGCCCGCGCACACCGGAGCGCTTGATGAGGCGTCTGCCGCCGAGTACGCGGATCAGACCGGTTGTTACGTTGGTTCAGGCGGTGGTGCGTTTGAGGTGAACTATGATTTTTTCCCTCTGATGGCAGAAAGCGGGGATAGTCTCGCAACGTTTGGTAAAGAGTTGTCCAACACGGTTAATCCGATGTGGTTGTTACGCTCACTGCCAAACAACGTGCTGTGTCACGTCAGCATCCGTAATCAGCTGAAAGGGCCGAATGGCTGCATCACGAACCACACTACAAGCGGCATCTTGTCCGTCATTGAAAGTGCGTGGGCATTGCGTGAGGGTGATGCGCAGCGTGTCGTCGCAATCGCGCACGATGCGCCGATTGAGCCTCAAACCTTGCTGTACCTCGATCAGGTTGGACTGGTTTCCAAAGATGTTTTGCGTCCGTTCGACGCGCGTCATGATGGCTGTGTGTTGGGCGAGGGTGCTGCAGCGCTCGTACTTGAAACCGAGGCCAGCGCGAAAGAGCGTGGCGCGACGATTCTCGGTGAGTACCTTGGGGGCGGCGACGCGTCTGAGGGTGAGGGGATTTTTTGTATTCGCGACGATGGCGATGGTTTAAGCCGCGCCATAGAACTTGCATTGAAGGATGCGGGTCTCGAGCCGTCCGATGTAGGAATGATTGTTGCGCACGGAAACGGCACTGAACAATCCGATGCCTCCGAAACCGCAGCCTTGTTGCGTGTTTTTGGTCAAGATATGCCACCGGTGACGGCGAATAAATGGTCGATTGGTCACTTGTTCGCTTCGTCCGGTTTGGTTGATGTTGCGATTGGTCTTGAGGCGGCTAGACGTGGCGTGGTGCCTGGCGTGGCGAATCTAGATCAACTGGCAGCTTCGTGTGCAGGGCTCAATGTCAGCAAGCAAAATCGTGAGACGCGTAGCGACGTCGTTTTGGTGCTTTGTCGTGGCTTTGCGGGCACAAATGCCGCCGTGTTGCTGCGTGCAGCGCGTTAACCGAAGCGCCGGCGGTTTCAGTGTCTGAGTCTGAACAACGTCTGCCTGACGGCTGTGCGGTCGACACCGTTGAGATCGAACGGATTGCGCGTCTCATTGAGGCGATGCCTGGTGAACTCGACAAATTATTTTCTGCAACTGAAATTGCCGATGCTGGAGATGGGCCGGGTCGCGCAGCAAGCTTGGCAGCCAGATTTGCTGCGAAAGAGGCTTGCCTGAAGCTTTTCTCGGCTGAGACTGCACTCAACACCATTACGGCGATGGACTTTTCGGTGCGACGTGATGAATATGGCGCACCGCACATCGAAGTGACACCTGCCGCAGAAATTGTTTTAGGCAGACATCTCGTTGCTGAAATAAAAATATCGTTGACCCATTCGGCAACAACCGCAACAGCGGTTGCTTTGAGAGTTCCCAAAGTCATTGCGCCCACCCGCGCTGGAAAGTTTATTTATCGATGGTTGCCCTATCGTCGCCGGGTCATCCTTGAGAACCTCGAGCGTGTTTATGGCGGCAAGGTCGATGCCACTCAGATAGAGCTTCTCGCGCAAGCGCACTACGGCCATCTGTGGTCGCTATTGACTGAGCTCGTGAAGTTTCGCTTTCTAACGACAGAGCAAAAAAAGAACATGGTGCGTGTGCTCGGCGTGCCAGGCATGATTACAGCGTTTGAGGCTGGCAAGGGCTTATTGATCTTAACTGGACACTTTGGAAATTTTGAAGTGTCGACTGTTGCGGGCATTGAGCATTTCCCGCAAGTCAAAGGGCGGATTCATTTTTTGCGCCGTCCTATTAAGCCGCGTTGGCTAAGCGATATGTTGACGCGTCGTTTTAATGAGGCGGGTTTTGGTGTCGTGGGACGTCGTGGGTCCCTTGAAGAAATTGTGCAGACGATCGAAGGCGGGGATGCTGTCGTGTTTCCCTCTGATCAGTATGCAAGACGCCCAGAGGGTATTCCAGTGGAGTTCTTTGGGCATACGGCTGGAACCTACAAGAGTATGGGGGTTATCGCACTTGCGACAGGTGCGCCGGTGATACCAGCTTGCTCTTGGCGTGAGCCTGACGGCACACACGTCTTAGAGTTCTTACCCGCGTTGCCACCGATCCTTGATGAGGATGTTGGCGCAGAAATTCAACGCAACACCAGAGCCTATAACCAGGCGCTCGAGCTATTGATCGTCAGGCATCCCGAGCAATGGTGGTGGGTGCACCGTCGCTGGAAAACTCAGACGCCTCGCAAAAAACATTGAACATAAAAAATGCCTCGACTTCGAGGCATTTTTCATTACACCAGGAGTGTCCTGTGTGTTGCGTTATTGCTGCTTGTTTGCTTCGTGCTTGTCGTACAAGTAACCGCCTAGGGCGCCTACAGCTGCGCCGCCGATCAGACCCCAGACAGGGTTACCGTCAGCCAGCAGTGCAATTCCAGTGCCCGCTGCTGCACCGATGGCGCCACCGGACAGGGTGCGCTGTTGAGTGGTGTTCATGCCTGAGCAGCCTGTTAGTACTAAGGCTGCGCATACTGGCAAGGCGAGGAGAGTTTTCTTCATAATGAGTATTCCAAAGCGTTAAATGACGGCCTGAGCAGTGCGGGAGCCCTGAGGGTTAACCGCGCTTGCAAGGATACGTTTCGCCGAGGTATCGCAAAATGGTGTCTGCTGCTGACATCTGATTGAAGCGTGCGTTCGCTGCAGTCCACTTTACAAAACCGTCAATGTATTGCTGCCGAGTATTGCCTTTCGGTTCGAGGCAGATAAAGTTAGGCGCATTTTTTGGATGACGGCTGACGAGATATGTTTCGTACACGCCTTGACCAAAGCCATGACAAAAGTTTTGAGCGGCGATGTCGGTTTTGTTGTTGCAGTAGGCGACGTACTGTTCAGTCGTCGTGGATGCTTTTGGTGTTTGTTGAGCCATCGCTGGCGCGATGCCAGCGATGCCAAAACAAAGACCAAGGACTGCGAAGTGCTTGTTCAATGTTTTCTCCAGTGGATTAGGCCTTCTTGACCCAGGCGTTACACCAACCAGGACCAGCGACCAGTTTACCCGGGAAGATTGCACAGGTGCCGTTGTCTGGGCCTTTGGCAGCGTATAGCTGGCAGTTCGAGCAAAGTTGGCCGGCAGCATATTTTGGGAACTTAGCCTTGTCGACTGCAGTGGCTGCAGCTTTGTAACCCAAGCCGGCAGCGGCTGGTTCTGCTTCGCCAAGCATTGCCTGGGCCTGTGCTTGCGCGCACAAACCTAGACCGGCCAAACTCGCTGATGAATAAATGATGAACTGGCGACGTGAAGGTTTCATTGTCATTGTCCTAAAAGAGTAGAAAAACTGCACCCTTCAGGATGCAGATGGGTCGATTTTAGTCAGTCTGCATGCTTTTTGTCGAAATCCCACACTTCCTCAAACCCCATGAGCTTTGTGAGATCGGTAAAGTCGTAAAGATCGGTCGTCCCGCCCACGGAAGATCCGGTGTCTTTAAATTGTTTGTATACCTGAAGCATCGCCTGAACGCTCGCGAGCATGGCAGTGATTGGGAAAATCGCGAGTTTGAAGTTCAGCGCTTCGAGCTCAGCTTTGGTGAGGACTGGCGTACGACCTTTTTCGACCATATTTGCGAGTAAAGGCTGATGGAAAGTGCGTCCAATCGTCCGCATTTCCTCTTCCGTCTCTGGTGATTCCACAAACAAGATGTCTGCACCAGCTTTTGCGTAGGCCTCGGCTCTTCGCAGGGCCTCGTCTAGCCCGAGTGTTGTGCGGGCATCGGTGCGCGCAATAATCAGAAAATCCTTCGATTGACGGGCTTCAGCCGCAACGCGGATTTTTTTGACCATATCTTCCATGGGAATGACACGGCGTCCCGGCGTATGACCGCACTTTTTTGGAAACTCTTGGTCTTCGAGCTGAATGGCTGATGCGCCGGCTAATTCATAGCCTTGAACAGTATGGCGTACGTTCAATAGACCGCCATAGCCCGTGTCGCCGTCTGCGACAAGAGGGGTGCGCGCCATTTTGGCCATTGACCCGACGCGGCCCACCATGTCACTGTAGGTCGCCAAACCAGCGTCGGGGAGCCCCATGTGGGAAGCGACGGTACCAAAACCAGTCATGTACAGGGCTTCAAAGCCGAAGCTGTCGGCTAAACGCAGCGACACCATGTCGTAGACGCCGGGTGCTGTCACCAGTCCCGGTTGTTTGAGGCGTGCGTGGAGTTGAGCGGGTTTATTGTTTGACATGATTCAGAGTCTCGTAGGATTTGTTTTGATAGTCGTGGAGCCGTGCACTGACCTAATCGTAGCAGGAAGCCCGTAGCCCGTGCGAGTGCGGGTGGTGCCATTGATGCCCGCTTGACCGGCACGCGCCAGTTCCTTACATTGGGAGGCTTGTTTCCTCCCAAATTCAAAGACACCCATGACGCAGATCACTGAAACTATCCACGAACTCAACCTGAAGCTTGCTCGACGCGAAACCACGCGTGAGGCGCTTGTGACGCGTGCACTCGAAGGGGCTGCGAAGGAGAGCGCCAAGAGTGTGTTTACCAAGCTTTATCCCGATGCTGCATTAGCCGCAGCACGCTATGCCGATGCAGCGCAGGCTGCTGGGGTCGAGCAGTCGCCTCTTGCTGGTCTGCCGGTCTCGATTAAGGATCTGTACGGCGTCGCGGGTGAGACGACGATGGCAGGTTCAGTGGTGTGCAAAGGGGAGCCCCCCCAGGCCCATGATGCGCCGGTGATCGCACGCTTGCGTACGGCAGGCTCAGCAATTATCGGCAAAACCAACATGACGGAGTTTGCGTTCTCCGGTATTGGAATTAATCCGCATTACGGTACCCCGGTGAATCCGACGGATGCAAAGGTTGCTCGGATTCCTGGCGGCTCCTCCTCGGGGGCGGGTGTCTCGGTTGCGCTCGGTTTGGCTGTTGCGGGCTTGGGGTCGGATACGGGTGGTTCGATCCGCATTCCTGCCGCACTTTGCGGTTTGGTTGGATTTAAGTCTACGCAAAGTCGGGTACCTCTCGATGGCGCGCTGGAGCTATCACGCTCATTGGACACGGTTTGCGCCATGACACGTAGTGTGCAGGACTGCATTACGGTGGATGCCATTTTGTCAGGTCAGCGCTTGGCTGTGCGTCCACGCTCCGCTGGCAGCCTGCGGTTGGCTGTTCCTCAGACCGTCGTGCTTGACGGACTCGATGCAACGGTCGCCCAAGCGTTTGATCGCAGCCTATCCACACTCTCGGCTGCTGGCGCTGAAATTGTAGAGATTCCTTTGGCTGAGCTGGCTGAGATCTCTAAAGTGAATGCTCCAGGTGGTCTCTCGCCAATCGAAGCGTACGCCGTGCATCATGAGCGCTTGGCGCGCGCTAAAGAAGGTTTTGATCAACGCGTTGCGGCTCGAGTGTCTCTCGGCGCTGCAATTACCGCGCAGCAATACATCGCTTTGTTGGATAAGCGCCGTGCCTGGATTGCGAGTGTCGAGCGTGCGATCGAAGGCTTTGATGCAATTGTGTGCCCCACTGTGCCAACGATTGCCCCTGAAATTGCCCGTCTGCTTGCGTCGGACGAAGAGTTTTTCAAGGCGAATGGTCAGATGCTGCGCAATACGTTCACGATCAATTTGCTGGATGGTTGCTCGTACAGCCTCCCTTGTCATCGTGCAGGTGAACTCCCCGTTGGTCTAATGGTGTCTTCGGTTCGCGGCGACGATGCGAATTTGTCGGCTGTTGCGCTAGCCATTGAGGGGATTTTGCGAGCCTGAACAGATTGAAAGAGTTTGTAACCAATCGAAACAAATTCCGATAGGCGGGCCCCTTAACAGCACTGACGAATGGGCATAACGTATGCCCATTGTCACTGTTAAAGGAGTTCAGCCATGCGTATCACTCGGTTCTTGTCTTTGGGCGCTCTTTTTATGTGCACTGGGTGTGTGGCCTATGGCCCTGTGGCAGGTGGTTACGGGTATGACCCCGGCTACGGCGTTGCAACGTATAGCCCTGGCCCTGTTTATGTTGCGCCAGCACCCGTTTATTTCCCTCCGGTCTATGCTCCGCCTGTTTACGTTCGCCCAGCTCCGCGGGTAGTCGTACCAATTTTTGTGTCGCCACCGGTTGTTCGCGTGCCGAACTATCGCCCCTACCGCAATCACTATTACCGCCATGGCCGGCCTGGCTAAGCGCTCGTGCGGGCAAACCTGTACATTACGGGATAGAGCGATTGCCCGGAGGTGTAATGAAAGTCCCGCAACGGCTTAGGCCGCTGGTTGAAGAAGGCTTGGTCGATGACGTGCTCAGCCAGTTAATGAGCGGCAAAGAGGCGACCGTTTACGTCGTGCGTTGTGGTGAGGATGTGCGTTGTGCCAAAGTGTACAAAGATGCTAAGCAACGTAGTTTCAAGAATGCAGTTTCGTACACTGAAGGTCGCAAGGTTAAAAACAGTCGCCAAGCGCGCGCCATGGAAAAAGGTACGCGCTACGGTAGGCAAATGCAGGAAGAGCTCTGGCAAAATGCCGAGGTCGATGCCCTGTTCAAGCTGGCGAGTGCGGGGGTGCGCGTCCCCAAGCCATACATTTGCACAGACGGCGTGCTGCTCATGGAGTTGGTCGCCGACGCTGAAGGCAATGTTGCGCCTCGACTCAATGATGTCGACATGACCCCAGAGCACGCCCGTGAATGTCACCAGTTTTTGTTGAGTCAGGTCGTGCGCATGTTGTGCGCAGGCGTGATTCACGGTGACCTCTCGGAATACAACATTCTGATGGCTGAGGATGGCCCTGTCATTATCGATTTGCCTCAAGCGATTGATGCGGCGGCAAACAATGAAGCGCAGGTTCACTTGCAGCGCGATGTGCAAAACCTCGCCACGTATTTTGGGCAATTTGCGCCTGAGTTGCTCACCACCCAGTACGGCAAAGAGATCTGGCAACATTACGTTGCCGGAACGCTCACAACCGAGACACCTTTGACGGGCCAGGCGCGCGTCGATCACACCCCAGTGGATATGGCCGGGCTGATGCAGGAGATTGAGGCGACCCGCCGCGAACAGGAGGCGCGATTGCGCCGTATGCAAGGGATTTCGGACCCAGATCGGGATCACTAACCCTTTGCGTTCTCGTGGCTATAATCGAGCGAACATAAGTCCAATATTTTGGTTTAGATCATGACTGCACATACACCTCTGATTTTTAAGTCCACACGTTCGACGCAGGGACGTTCAAAAGCGGAGCGAGACGCGATCCTCGCGGATCCCGGTTTTGGCAAGTACTTCAGCGATCATATGGTGTCGATTGACTGGACCGTCGACAAAGGTTGGCACGATGCGCAGGTCAAGCCCTATGGCCCACTGTTGCTTGATCCAGCCTCTTCAGTCTTGCATTACGCACAAGAAATCTTTGAAGGCTTAAAAGCGTATCGCCATGCTGATGGTTCAATCTGGACGTTCCGCCCTCAGGCCAATGCAGAACGCATGCAACGCTCGGCACACCGACTTGCTTTGCCAGAGCTGCCGACCGAGGACTTTATCGAGTCAATCAAGCAGCTGGTTGCTATGGATGCCGACTGGGTGCCCAAAGAACCTGATACGTGCATGTATTTGCGCCCCTTTACAATTGCGAACGAAAGCTTTTTGGGCGTGCGCTCAGCGCACAAAGCGACGTATTTTGTGATCGCAAGCCCTGTTGGCCCTTACTTTGCAAAGGGTGTTGCCCCTGTGTCTATTTGGCTGTCCGAGGACTTTACCCGCGCCGCTGTCGGTGGCACAGGTGCAGCCAAGTGTGGTGGTAACTATGCGGCCTCGCTCTTGCCCCAGCAAGAGGCCTATAAAAACGGTTGTTCGCAAGTGCTGTTCCTTGATCCGCAAGAAGGTAAATACTTGGAAGAGCTCGGCGGGATGAACGTATTTCTCGTCAAGAAAGACGGCACGTTGATTACCCCAGAGTTGTCCGGCAGTATTCTCGAGGGCGTCACCCGCGTGAGTATTTTGCAGTTGGCTCGGGATCGGGGTCTTAAGGTTGAAGAGCGGAAAATCTCGATTGACGAGTGGCGCAATGGCATTGCTTCGGGCGATATCGTCGAGGCGTTTGCGTGCGGTACGGCCGCTGTGGTGGCGCCGATTTCAGCACTGAAGGGGCGCGGTTTTGTGGCAGGGGATGAGAATGCACCCGCTGGTAAGCTGACCATGTCGTTACGGCAGGAGTTGACCGATATTCAATATGGTCGTGCCCCCGACCGTCACGGCTGGTTGACCCGCCTGGTCTGATCCGATTGCTCAAGCATCAACTGGTACTCCACGACGGAAAGACAGGGGTATCGGTTGAGCAAATCCATCAGTAGTTTGTCTGCTCGGACCACCGCAGACGCGGGCAGGCCCGCCATAATCTCACTATATGTTTTAAAGCGCCCCTCGCGGTTCCAGTCTTCGAGAGCTTGGGCCTGGATCTCAATGTTTTGGGCCTTACGTTGTGCCCGACGCAGGCGCTGTTTATTGGCCTCATGCGCGCCGTAATTGCTCTGCGTGCTGCCAGAGCCTCTTAGGACCCTAATGCGTGCCGCAGTTCTAATCTTTAGGTAGTCGGTGTGGTTAGCTAGGCCAAGAGTTTCTAGTTTTTTAATGCATTCAAGCAAGGCTGCACTATCCGCATTTGCGTCTTTTGCAACCTGGCTTAGGGCTCTCGGAATACGTTGATCGCGCTCAGAAAGTAACTGAATATAGCGTTTAGCAGTGAACTGAACTTGGCCGGGTGGAATGGAGCGAGGTGGCGGCATATCTAGCTATATCCAAAATAAAACTAGTACATCAACTTTTGCTTAATATAGTACGTCATGTTTCGAAATAAATAGTACATCAGGAATCTAATGTCGACTGACAAAGTAAAGAATATTTTTGTGGTTTTGTTGGGTGCTTTGCCATTTGTCTGGCCTGCGCTCTGGAATGGCTATCCCCTAGTTTACAGCGACACCAACGTCTTTATCAGCCAACCCGCGCCGGGGTATTTCAATTGGGACAAGCCTTTCATTTATGGTCCTTGGATGCTGTTAGTGCACGGCTGGCAGTCTCTGTGGGGTGTTGTCTTGGCCCAAGGAATTCTTGTATCGCAGCTTTTGTGGCTGACCTTGGCTGTGTTTGGCACGCCAAACAGGCTCAGATTTCTGTTGTTGAGCCTCGTTCTAGCTGTTTGTACTGGAGCATCGTGGTTCGTTTCTCTACTGATGCCAGACGTTTTTTCGGCGCTAACGGTTTTGAGCATCTTTGTGTTGGGTTTTAGCCCCCGTTTGTCCCGCTCTCTTGCCGTGTGGGTCTGTTTGGTTGGGGCATTAGCCATTGCTGTGCACTTATCCCACTTGGTGATTGCGGCCGCATGTGTCGTTACCGTGCTTTTGCTGCGGTTTTCGCGCGTGGGTGTGGTGCTGTTGCCCTTAATGCTTGCGCTTGGTCTTTTAGTCTCTACCAGCTACTACGCCTTTAATAAGCTCGCGGTGTCGCCTTTTGGCTCTGTCTTTATGTTGGCGCGCTTCGCGGCAGATGGGCATGTGACCGCCACCTTGAACGCAAAATGCCCCCAGGCCGGTTGGCACTTATGCGAATGGAAAGATCGCTTGCCCTCAGATAGCGACGCGTTCATGTGGGATGGGCAAGGGCCGGTGTGGTCGCACCCTGGAGGGCCAATCGGTTTAGCACCAGAGGCCTCAACACTCGTGATGCTTGCCGCGCGTGACAACCCCTTTGGTGTGCTGGCTTCGATGCTGAAGAACACGAGCCAGCAACTTGTCATGATTAAGCTGGGTGACACCTTACACGCAGACTGGTTAGATGTGACTGTCGCAAAAAGCATTGAGACACACTTCTCGGCGGCAGAGCTCGCGCGCTTCAAGGCATCTAAGCAGTGGAGTAATGCCCTACAGGATCGCGTGCAGTGGTTGAACGCACTGGCCACCGTGGTGCTGTTGGTGAGCCTTGTGCTTAGCCTGTATTGCTTATGGCGCGCGCTGATCAAGCGCGATATGCCCGCGATCGCATTAATTCTATTGTTGTGGATGAGTGCGCTTGCGAATGCGTTTGCGACGGGGGCGCTGTCAAAGCCCCACTATCGTTATCAAACCCGAATTGCGTGGTTGCTGGTGATCCCGCCAATCATTTTGCTGCGACGTAAAGAGACCGCTTAGGTCTTTACATACGTCGCAGCTAGGTGGGTGCTACACAGGCGCATTACTCGGACTTGATATTGCCAGCCTTAATCACCGCTGCCCATTTGGCAATTTCTTTGTCAACAAAAGCCGCAAGTGCCTCGGGTGTGCTGCCT
>JACCED011238882.1_pt1 | contig 10647 bp, 7 predicted proteins | sample 7455021 | NCBI WGS metagenome assembly JACCED01 (sample SAMN15323456, study PRJNA562643) | freshwater metagenome | isolation source: river surface water | place: USA:Blue River Watershed | collected 2017-08-19 | reverse complement strand
AGTCATGAACGGCCGCGTCGTCGATGCGTTGGCCCTGCACCATGCTGTCGTCAATGCCCGTGATCTCGGTGATTTGCGGCGGAATCGGCTTGCCCGGGTCTTCAAACGACTCGTAAATGCTGACCGGCCCCACGGGCAAACCCGTGGCCGCATCGACCAGCACCGACAACATGGCCAGCTCGATGATGCTTTCGGTTTTGCTGTCCAGCCCGGTGGTTTCGGTGTCAAGCACGATCACGCGCTGCGTGGGCTGCCCATGCAGGCCGCCATAGTCGGCCACTGGCTGCAAACGGCGCAGCACACGAAAATCCGGGTGCTGCGCCAGGGTTTGGGCCATGGCTTCGTGTTCGGAAGCAGGGGCGGCAGGGGGGACTGGAGCGCTCAAGGCTTCAGGCGCAGCGGGTGCAGGAGCAACAACGGGCTCAGGCGCGGCGGCTGCGGTGGGTGTGCCAGCAACGGCTGGCGCAGGCACTTTGGCAGGCTTGGCCGGTTTGGCGGGCTTGTCTGAGCCCCCGGCTTCAAAGCCGAAAAAACTCAGTTGATCGGTTTTGTTCATGGCCACGATTAAACCGCCTCTTCGGGCACATCGGCACCCAAATCGCCTGCAATCAACTTGAACTGCTCCAGCGCAGCCTGCAGGTCTTCCACGATCTCCTGCGCGATCACGGCTGGCGGCGGCAAGTTGTCACTGTCGGCCAGGCTGTCGTCCTTGAGCCAGAAGATGTCCAGGCTCGTCTTGTCGCGGGCGATCAGGTCGTCATAGCTGTAGGCGCGCCAGCGGCCGTCCGGGTTCTCGGCGCTCCAGGTCTCGGCCCGCTCGTGGCGCTTGCCCACTTTGTAGAGCTGGACAAACTCTTCCAGGTCTTCGCGGCGCAGCGGGTTGGTCTTGAGCGTGAAATGCTTGTTGGTGCGCAGGTCATAAATCCAGAGCTTTTGCGTCCAGGGCTTCTCGGATGCTGGCTTTTTGTCAAAGAACAGCACGTTCGCCTTCACGCCCTGCGCATAAAACAAGCCCGTGGGCAGGCGCAGCAGCGTGTGCAGGTCGCACTCGTGCAGCAGCTTTTTACGGATGGTCTCGCCCGCGCCGCCTTCAAACAGCACGTTGTCGGGCAGCACCACCGCCGCCCGGCCATGGATGGCCAGCAGGGTTTTGATGTGCTGCACAAAGTTCAGCTGCTTGTTGCTGGTGGTGGCCCAAAAGTCGTCGCGCTCGATGGTGTCTTTTTCAGTGCTGGTGCGGCCATCTTCGCCCACGATCACGGTGCTGCTCTTCTTGCCAAACGGCGGGTTGGCCAGCACCACCTCAAAGCGCTCACCGGGGTCAGCACCCAGCGCATCGCCCACACGCACGGGCACCGACTTTTCAGAGCCAATGCCGTGCAGCAGCATGTTCATGGCGCACACACGGGCGGTGGCCTGCACCAGCTCAAAGCCCACAAAGGCGCTTTCTTTCAGGTGCTTTTTCTCGTCCTTGGTCAGGTTGGGGTGGTGGTCCACCACATGCTGGTGGGCGCTGAACAAAAAGCCGCCTGTGCCGCAGGCCGGGTCGCACACGCGCTCAGCGGGCTTGGGGTCAATGCACTCCACCATGGCCGCGATCAACGCACGGGGCGTGAAGTATTGCCCCGCCCCGCTCTTGGTGTCTTGCGCGTTCTTTTCCAGCAGGCCTTCATAGGCGTCGCCCTTCACGTCGGCACCCAGCACCGTCCAGGTCTCGGCGTCGATCAGGTCCACAATCACGCGGCGCAGCTTGGCCGGGTCTTGAAACTTGTTTTGCGCCTTGGCAAAGATCAGGCCCAGCGTGCCCTTTTCTTGGCCGAGCTTTTCGAGCGCGTGGCGGTAATGGTCAAACAGGTCATCGCCATCGCGCCCCAGCAGCGTGGGCCAGGCGTAGGCAGCGGGCACGATGCTGGTCTGGTTGTAAGGCGGCTGGCTGCGCTCGTCGGCCATCTTGAGGAACAGCAAATACGTCAGCTGCTCCACATAGTCGCCATAGCTCATGCCATCGTCGCGCAGCACACTGCAATAGTTCCAGAGCTTCTGGACGAGGGTGTGGGTGGTGGTGTTCATTCGGGGGAAATCAAAAATTTAAAAGCTCTTTCGTTGTTTGCGAACAGCGAATGGACTCAATTGGTTGGCGCTTGCGCCCTCGCCCAATCAACGGCGGCGGTCGTGTCGGTCCCTGTGATGCCAAGTTCGGCCAGTTTCGCGCGCACTGCATCGGCAGCGACCAAGCGTACAGGCGTCAAAACGATCTGCCCGCCCTTGACTTGTATATCAAAGTAGTCGGTCGGCCCCACCGCTTGGATCATGCTTTTGGGAAGCCTGATCTGGTTTCTGGCATTGAGTTTGATCATCGTGGGGGCCTCTCCTCGGCTCGGTGAAAAATTCGTAGTTCGCTATTGACCACCGAGCGATACGCCTGATCTGGCCGATTGGGTACACCTGGGCTTTGAGTCGTGTTGGTCCTGCAAATGACAGGAGTTCGAGGCTCAAATGACGGGAGTCCACCTTCAAATGAGGGGAGTCCCCTATCAAATGAGGGGAGTTCCTCTCCAAATGACGGGAGTCGATAACCACAGCCCCGGGCTTATGCCACCTGAGCAAAGCGCAGCAAGGCCTGTTCGTCATTGGATGCCGCAAACTCAGCACCCATGTTGGCGAGATCGCGGCGAACTTCCTCAAACGCAGCAAAGCGGTCAGTCGCCACAGGCGGTTGCGTCACGGCCAAGAGCATGGACTTGGGCATGGCGTTCACGCGCTCCAAATGACGCAAGCGACCCAGCCATTGGTTTCCGTGGTCCAGTATGCGCAAGGGGTCTTCATAGGCCAAGTGCATCGGCTTGATCACCCGCAAGGCCTTCCCATCCGCATCCAGTTCGGCAAACGGCACCTTGAATTGCAGGCCATCCACGCCGAGTTTGGCAGTCTGGAATCGGTCGCTCAAGCCCTCACGCCGCAGCACGCCACGAACCGCCTTCTCAATCAGTTTTTCCTGGTATTCGGGCGTTGCAAAGTCATGATCAACATAGTGGTCGAACAACTCTTGCAGCTTGGCCTGTGGGGACTCCGTCATCACGGCACGCACGGCAGAGAACCGAAACAAGGCCTCGCGTGGTCGCACCAAATCATCAAACACCCATGGCGCTGATCCCTTGCCCGCCATGTCACGGGTGCGGGTCAATTCCTCGGCAAAGGCGGCTACGCCTTGAGCAAAAACCCTGCGATCCAATTTATCAAAAAAACCGCTCAGACGACGCCATTTGTTGGACAGCTGAAAGTCAAAATAGCGTGTCGTTGGCGCAACCATGACGATGCCAACGTTGGCGAACTCCTCCGTTTCTGCATAGGGCAGAAAACGAATGATGGAATAACGGGCGACGTGTGTCATTGAAAACCTCTCTCAAGCCGGGCACGAAACGACAACCGGCGCTTGAGTGCGTCAAAGTCTACCTGAACCGGCAAAGTCCGCGCCTCGCCATCCAGCCACAGCCATTCCGGCGGCATGGCCTGCACCGCAGCGTCAAAGCAAGACAGCGCAGCCTCCAGCCGTTCCGATGTCTCTGCGCGGCAAACCAAATCATCAAATAAGGTGACCGCCTCTTGGCGGAACACGTGCGTTTCAAAAAACGATGCTTCATCAAAATCAGCATCGAACGCCAAATTGTGATCAATCACCAACAGCTTGCTCTGTGCCGCATTCCAAAGCAAATTGGGATTCCCGCCTTGGGCCGACAACGAGCGGTCTGCGTTTTCTACCCACCAGTCAAACGCCAACAGCATGCGATGCTGCTGAGCATCAACGCGCTTGAGCTGCGTTACGGCGAACTCCTGCACCCCCGATTGCTGCGCAGAGCCAAATACAGCGCCATGCCCCAAAGCGGCAACTTCTGGACCCAACGCAGACACCAGCTCGGGTGGCACCTGCAACAATGTGAACGCGGGTATGGGCAAGCCCAACTGCTGCGCCAGATGCGCACAAATCCACTCAGCAATCAGGCCCCGCTGCGTTGTCTCCCGACCTTTGGCAACGTACAACACATCATCTTCAGCACGCACCAGAAAGGGTCGCGTCATGCCTTGCTCCAGGCGGCGCATGATTTCGGTGACTTGTAAAGTGGTCATCTGGAATGCCCTATTTCGTCAGCAAACAAGCAGCAGTTGAGTCTCGAACGCACCATCTCTTGTCATTTACTTTATGGCCCAAACCCTGTCGTAGGCATACTCCGCGAGCCTTGTCGTACGCTGCCCAATCTCAGCATCCGTCCAATTGCTAGCCGCTGCAATCTCTTGCTCCAACGCATAGCCATGCTTGCTCAGCAAGCCCTTTTTCTGTGCAAAGGACTTATCTCCCAAGACCTCGCCGTTGAACTTCACAGGCACCACCAACAAATTACCAATGTGGTGTACTGCAGCCGATCCACCAGATTGCGACATTAGATGCTCAATAGATGCAGTGGAACGGTCCACGCTCACTGCTGGATTGCTCTTCATGTAGATCTTCCAAAGAGCATAGCGAATCACTTCTCGCTGGCGTGGATTTTGATAAGAGAGTTGCTTGAACTTCGATATGAACGTATCGCGCGAAGGCACCTTGCTGCTGATTTTTTTCTTGAAGTCCACAATGCAAGCCCCCAATGCATTGGCATCGGCTGCGTTTGCGATATCACGAGCATGCGCTGCATACATCTTTCCAACACCACCGGATGAACGAAGCATGCTGATAGTCGTGTACATAAAGTGATAGCGCTCAATCAACGAAAAAATCTCACGCACTTGACCATCCTTTAAACGATTCGCCTTGTAGAGACGTAGAGTCGTTAGAAGCAATGGATTCGCAATCTGAATATTCAAGACATCTGAAATACACAATAAAGACTCTTCAATATCTCGCGTTGCTTTTTTCCAGAGCTTTAGGACGCTCGGTTCTGTAATACCACGATAAAGCAAGGCATCCGAACGAAGCTCTTCAAAAACCTCTTTGACGTTAAGCGCCGACACCTCATCTTTAATCGATTTAAAAAGCTGCCTCTCGGTAATAAAGGGATACTTTGATAACCAGTAGTGATGCAAAAATGTCGTAACTTCGACGGCATGACCCGGTTGATCCAATGCCTTCTGAATTTCATTCCAATGGTCATTAGGGCGATCTATCGCTTTGCCCTTGGCGGGCAATAGCCGCAAGAAATAGTTCTTAGCCAAATCAGCTGCCGTAAGGTCCTTACCACGAGTATTAAGCGTCTCGAAGATCAGGTACGCATCATCCTGATTTCCTAATGTGATTGAAATGACTTTAAGCGCTAGCAATTTGTCTCGAACTTGTTCCAACCATTTTTTCCCCACCGACTTTACCTTGGATGGACTCACGTTTGCGATAGCATCATCCAGACCATCGTTGATAAAGCTCGCGAGAGTTTTATAAGCAACGGTTATGGCTTTTTCCTCCTCGCCAATTTCAATTTCAGCTTCTTCTTTTTCCAAACTTTGGATCTTGGCTTGCAAATAAGGGTAGGAGGTTTCCGTTTTAAGAACAAACTGAGGCTGATTATTTATGTCTCGGGTCTCGATCAGTCGATGTACACCACTTCCTGAGGCAGCGTGACCCAGCTCAATGAACTTGTCCCGAATGGCACAAAGTGCAATCGTGATGGTCGTTAAACGCTGCTGCCCATCCACAAGTCCATACGAAGAACTGGAAATCTCATACGTCACGAAAGCACCTATGAAATAGTCCTTCTTAACGTCAGTGACACTGTCTTGCCAAAAATCCTCAACGTGTTCTTTTTCCCATGAGAATGGCCTCTGAAAACGAGGAATCAAATAAGTTCCAGCCCCCAGTACTTGACGTATATCGCGCTCAACACATTGGATTTTCATATTTACTCCCTGATAAATTGGAAACTTATGCCTGCTGTAAAGTTGGATACATCGTTGCCAATGTCGCTTGTCGCAATACCTGCGAACGCAGAAAGTTAGCGTCAATTTCTCTTTCGACTTTACGAATGATGCTCAGATGTCGATCAGCTTCAGCAATGATGCGTTCTTGCTCAGAAAGTGCTGGCAGCGGTATACGGATCTGACGAATACGTTCTTGTCCAATGTTGCGCATGGACTCTTGGTTACCCGTTGCCAAGCGTTCAATTTCATCTCGTCCAAATTTGCAGCGCAAGCAAATTTGCAACCATTCAGGCAACACCTTTTCATCCAACTTGAAGCGTAGAGTCTTGTCGCTGAGCATCAATTGTTTGGTGGTCTTTCCAACAATCACGCATGCGCCGACCAATTCAATGGTGTTGGCTCTGGAAAAAAGAAAGTCACCGTCACGGACCAAATATTTTTCTTCTATGCGCCCTTCGTCTTTGCAGGTCTTGCTTTCGTTCTCGTCGTAAGTTCCCCATGTCAAGGCACTTACTTTCAAGACACCAACCTCGCCGGGCACCGGGGGGCGTTCTTCACATTTAAAACTTGCCCCAGCATCGATACTGTTTATTGCAGCATCGCACGTTGTCCATACCCATCCTTCTGGACAATCTGACAACCCCTCTGGATCGGGCTGATTTACTGCAACACGCTTGCCCTTGGCTCGTGCTTTTCGATCTTCAAGAATCCGCTGCAACAGCTGCTCGCCTGTTTCGTAGCTGCAGCCTTCGCGTTGGGCGATGCTGGCTTCGGTTTCGACGAGGCGGCCTTCGACGGCAGCTTTGAGGACGGAGGCTTTGTAGCGTTTGAGGTTGGCTTTGACGCGCTGGAGGTTGGCGACGGCTTCGTCGAGGCGGGAGAACTGTTTTTCGATTTCAGCAACGATTCGACGCTGTTCACTCATCGGAACCAGAGGAAAACGTGCCTGCTGAAACTTGCCTTTGTTGACAATTGGGATAGTGGTCGCAGAGGATTCACCATACAGCCAAGGTTTCAAGGTTTGAGCGTAATAAAAGCCGAACTCGGGAAGAACGTTTTCGTTGAACACCACGGCATTTATCTGTTGATTGAATGCCACTGGCACTTTTGCAATGCCAGTCTTGCCCAAATTACCGATACATGAAACCAGCACCGCACCTGCTGGAACGACTCGAGCTTTTCCGATTGCTTGTGTCGCGAGCCCACTGGGAGCAGATCGGATGCCTCGATCTACAAGCTCTGTTGGTTTAACGAATGGAATCGCGTCGCCATAGTTTTCAGCATCTGAGGTAGGTGGCGTATTGCCTGTGATCACTTTACCAACATCTGCAAGGGTCACCCACTTCCAGTCTGACCGCGAATCTCCATTATTTGGAACGACTTCGCTCACGCCACCAACTCCCGATTCATCTCTTCAATCACCTGCGTCAGCTCCGCGCCAAACAGTTGGTGCACTTTGCCCAGGCCGCCTTCGCTGTTGAAGGGGGCGTATTCAAAGTCGTCGGGCTCTATGCCTAAGTTCGCGGCGATGTGGTCTCGGATCATTTCTAGCCAGTGCAGTTGTTCGGGGGTGAATGGGGATGGATTCCCGCCTTCGCGGGAATGACTAGAGGGGTGGGAATGACTGGATGCACGGGCTTGATTCGTTTGAGCCAACCACGCATCAAAGTTGGCGCGCACCCGCTCGGGGTATGGCACCAGCTCGTTGTCTTGCTGCATGGCAAAGCGCACCAGGCTGACCAGGTCGGTCAGCAGGCGGCGCTGGCTGGTGCCTTTCACTTTCGTTTTGTCGAGCGCGGCATAGGCTTGCCACAGTTGGCTTTCGTCGATCAAGTGCGGCGGCGCGTGCAGCGCGTCGGCCAGGGCTTTGATGTCGCGGTAGGTCAGCGGGGCGCGGCTGGGGCGGTTGTACAAAATTTGCAGCGCGGTGATTTCGTCTTTGTGCTGGGCAATGAATTGTTCAAAGCTTTGCACCAGGCCTTTGGCGCGTTCACTGGCGGCTTCGCTGAAGCCCGCGTGCAGCAGCGTGTCTTGCGTCACCACGTCCACCACCAGGTCGGCCTTTTGGCGCAGCTGCAAGATCAGGTTGCGCAGCTCGGGGTTGGCAAAGGGTTTGGCGGCTTCCACCTTTTTGGCCTCAAGCTCAAAGGGCGATGTGTCGTCATCCACGTTCAGCGCCTGCACGATGCCGCTGGCCAGGTCGCGCAGGCTTTTGCCGCCGCTGGCCTCCAGCACTTGGGCGTGGTCGGCGGGGCTCAGGTCTTTGTCCAGCCGGGCCAAGCGGGCAGCCACGCTGCTCAGCACCTCGTCTTCCACATTGCCCAGGCTCACGGCTTGCAGAAGCTTGTCCAGGGGCACGGTTTTCTTCGTGTCCATGGGGCGGCTGTCGGTTTTGTCGCGCTCGCACACGCCCACGGCGTCCACGATCACAAAGTGGTCCTTCACCCGGGCGTCGGGCGTCACGGCTTGCAGGTCGGCCGGGTTGCACACGCGCACGCCACGGCCTTTCATCTGCTCAAAAAAACTGCGGCTTTTCACACTGCGCATGAACACCACGATCTCGACCGGCTTGATGTCGGTGCCGGTGGCGATCATGTCCACCGTCACGGCCACACGCGGAAAGTAGCTGTTGCGAAACGCGCTGATCAAGTCCTCAGGCTTGGTGCCTGTGGTTCGGTAGGTGATCTTTTGCGCAAACTCGTTGCCCTTGCCAAATTCCTCGCGCAGGATTTCCACGATCTTTTCAGCGTGGTTGTCGTCTTTGGCAAAGATCAGCGTCTTGGGCACCTCGGTGCGGCCAGGGAAAATTTCGGTGTGAAGCCGGTCGCGGAAGGTGGTGATGACTTTGCGTATCTGGTCGGGTGTTTGCACGCTGCGGTCCAGCTCGTTGGGGTCGTATTCAAAGTCCTCATCCAGCTGCCAGGCGCTTTTGCGGCGGGTGGCTTTGTCCACCGTTTCCAGCCAAAAGCCTTTTTCGACCTTGGCGCCTTTTTCGGTCACTTCGGTCTGGATGCGGTACACGTCGTAATTGACGTTCACCCCATCGGCCACGGCTTGGGTATGGCCGTATTCCATGACTAGGTTTTGATTGAAGAAGCCAAAGGTTTGTTTGTTGGGCGTGGCAGTCAGGCCCACCAGATAGGCGTCGTAATACTCCAGCACTTGCCGCCACAGGTTGTAGATGCTGCGGTGCGCTTCGTCGGTGACAACGATGTCAAACAGCTCAATCGGAAAGGCCGGGTTATAGCCAATGGGCTCTGGGTCTTTGAATAGGCTCTCGGCCCCCTCGGTGCTTTCTTCGTCGGCCTCGGGCGGGAGCTCTTTGCCTTTGAGCAGGCTGAACATGCGCTGGATGGTGCAAATGACCACGCGGGCGCTGGTGTCCACCTGGTTGCCTTGCAGGTGCTGCACGATGAACTCTTCGCCAAATTTGTAGCTGTTGTAGGGGCTGGCGTATTGGTCAAACTCTTTTTTGGTCTGGCGGCCCAGGTTGCCACGGTCCACCAAAAACAGCACGCGCCGCGCACCGCCAAATTTGATCAGGCGGTAAATGAAGCTGATGGCAGTAAATGTTTTGCCGCTGCCCGTGGCCATTTGGATCAGGGCTTTGGGTTTGTTGGCGGCCAGGCTTTTCTCAAGGTTTTGCACCGCTTTGATTTGCGCAGGCCACAGCTGGTAGTTGGCCCCGCCCTGCCCCCATTGGGTGACCAGCTCGGGCATGTCGCGCATGCGGGCCAAAAAGGTCGATGGCGCTTCGTTGGCGGCCTGCGGGCCTGCCGCTGGGGGCAACATGTGCAACCACTGCGCCAGCAGTTCGGGCCTGAAAAACGCAAACACCCGTCGCGAACGGGGGTGCGGGTCCAGCCCGTTGGTGAATTGGGTCTCGACCCCGGTGGATTCAAACAAAAACGGCAAAGGCCTGCGCCAGGCGGGCAAGGCAACTGGCAGCCCCTGGGCGTAGCGCTCGGACTGCGCCTCGACCCCTTTGAGGGTGACGCCCTCTTTCTTGGCCTCGATCACGCCACAGGCTTTTCCGTTCACATAGAGCAGGTAGTCGGCAAAGCCGTGGCCGGGGTTGAGTGGGAATTCACGGATGGCCACGCCCTGAGCCGCATGCAGATTGACTTGGTCGATGTTGCAAACATGCCAGCCAGCGGCTTGCAAGAGTTCATCAATTTGAACGCGGGCTTTGGCTTCTGGGGTCATTCAGCAGGCGGCTATTTTTTAATCCGAAGGTGTCCATTCTAGGGGTGCAAACAGACAAAAGCCCCGGCACTTTAGAAAATGCCGGGGCTTGCTTGGCTTGGGCTCAGATCACCGGTCTGCAAGCTATCGCGCACGGGGGTGCGCTCCAACAAAATGCAGCGCACCCCTACGGCGCAAAGCCAATGCATCAGTCCAGCTTGATCCCCAGGTCCACCGCCAGCTTGATCCACACGGGTACTTCGGCTTCCCAGTCCTTGCGGGTGTCGGCGAGGTTTTTGGGTTTGTTCGGGATGGCAAAGGTTTCGCGCAGTTTGGCGGCTTTGTCGGTGTTGGACCAGGCCACGGCTTCGTCGGCCATGCGTTTGAGCACCGCCTCGGGCGTGCCCGTGGGGGCCACCAGCGGCAGGCCACCTTCAAGCGTGACCAGTTTTTCGGTGTTGCCTTGCTCGGTCAGGGTGGGCACATCGGGCAGCTTGGGTGACCGGTAGCTGCCGGTCACGCCAATGGCGCGCACGCCCCGGGTGGCCACGGCATTGAAGGCTT
>JACCED012266817.1_pt1 | contig 10648 bp, 7 predicted proteins | sample 7455021 | NCBI WGS metagenome assembly JACCED01 (sample SAMN15323456, study PRJNA562643) | freshwater metagenome | isolation source: river surface water | place: USA:Blue River Watershed | collected 2017-08-19 | reverse complement strand
GAGGTGGAGGCAGCTGGTGGGGCACTCAGGTGCCCTGCTCGCTTTTGGCTTGCCGCCCGCTTGCCCGCTTGCCAAAAAATCCATGGGTGTGTTAGATTAGATCACCAGGGGCCGAGATCTCCAGACCTTTTGAAAATTGCACAGCAGATTTTTTTGGGCTATATAGACCGGCCTGGGTTTGCCCCACGTAACAGCCAGTAGGCATCCGGGCTGACCAGTATTGAAGCACTGATTCTACGTTCTATGCCCTTGGGAACTTCTACTCTATGCGGCCAGCTGACATCCAGTACTGTAGGTTGTGTCAATTCTAGACTGTCTATAACATCAGTTTCTTCAGCTAAAATTTCATAGCTCAACTGTTGATTTTGGGTTACTACATCCTGCATTTTCCCCCAGCTGTGAAATGTAGTGCGGCTCCCCTCGCAGTTCCACACTGGAAAGTTTATTCTAGCACCCAGTCTACGGCTGTCTATATGTATGGGATTGTTCTTTTTCAGCAGTATCCAATAGAGTTCTAGAGCACGCCAGCCTCGATCAGCCAGCCATTGTTCAGTTTGGGGCAGGTGTTGCCATAAGTTCTCTGTAGTATCACGTTGAAAGAGACCCGGAGTTTCACGAGTCAACAGTCCTTGTTCTTGTGCAAAATCCAGTAATTCTTTTCTCGCTAGACTCCATTCTCCTTTGAGCGGTATCCATTTAGGCTGTGTCATGTTCTTCATGTACTTGTTCCCAGTCTCCCGATAATTCTAACCATAAACGTTGGCTCATAACACCTATTTATTTGGCCGCTACCGCTGGGTCGCTTCGCTCTTGTTGACAGGATTTGGCCGTCAGAATGTCCGTGGTACACTGACATTCTCGCTGTTGGCATTCTACGGGTTCCCGGGGCCATAAAATCTTATCCCAAATCCAACCAAGATAACCGCCCTGTTCACAGTTGCCCTTGCGATAGCTGCCGTCGAACTGCACAAAAAGACTGTCCTGACCAATAGTGCAAGACCAGCCTGAAAAGCGGTTTTGGCCCCGGCTGATCAACTGATTAGCCCAAGTTCCGCCCACGGGTTGACCTTGAACTTCACTTAGATGCCAGTGTTCTTGCCGGGGTGCGGGCCTACTCAATCTCATTAATCTCTGTAGCTGTGCCAGCTGTGTGGGTCGGTAGACCACCCGATCTGCACCCCAATCCTGTAGGCGAACTGGCTCTAGACCCAGGTCAGTTTCTCTGAGAATTTGGTCAAACTGCTCAAGACACTGGTCCCAATGTAAGGGGTCCATCATGATTCTGGCCACGGTATTTGGCACCTTTGCACCTGTGGCTACCAAGCGATCAAACCAATGACCGTCGTCCCAGGCTGCATGATAGCTGACTGACAGTGCAGAAGGCGGGCTCTGTGCCCAGTAATCTCCGGATCTCACGCCGTTTGTGGTCACTGTTACTCTGTGTGATCTGCTGGTAAACATCTTGATCAGCTGCGGTAACCAAGGACTGACTGTGGGTTCTCCTCCAGTTATACTGAGTTCTACAGGTCTATTCAGTGCCAGTATCTGCCTGCTGAAACTTTCAGCATGATGCCATTCATAGTGACGGTTTTGACCTCGATGTAGTAAGTCCGGACAGTAACGGCAGTGATTGGTACAGATGTTGTTGACACACCAAGTCAAACGAAATATTCCGTGGGGGTTTTGTATTTCTCTAAACGGCAAGTGTGTGATCATACGGATATTTACTTCTTGGCCTTTGGGCTAAATACAAAAATTAGCCCAAGTACTAGGACAGCTACCACCTATGAGTAATATTGATCCAACCAGAATTAATCCAAATTTTCCCGTAAAAGGACAAGATAACCCCTCACAGGGCTTTAGAGATAACTTTCAAGGCACTGTAGACGGTCTTACTGCTGCACGAAACGAAATCACACAGCTACAGGACAATCAAGTTGTCAAGGGTCTGTCAACAGGCACACGTTTTGAAAACTCCGTAGATTTTAGCAGTGATCTTAGAGGTGCAGAGCTTACAGACCTACAGTTAAACGATGTTACTTGGCGAGTCAAAGGTTGGGGGCAGGTCTCAAGCGGAAACGTCACAGTCAACTATCCCGAAGGTAGTGTACACTATATGGAAGTGCGTCCCGCTACTACCAGTACCATCGTAGGCATCAATCTACGTCAGTTTCCGCCACTACAGTTCAGCAAATTAAGGATCTATATCAACGTTGACAGTACCGCAACTCGCGTACAGTTTAACGATGTCAGCTCAATTACCAATGCCACTCGTTTGGTAAACTTCAGTGGCGGTCTAATGAGCTTTGAAAATCAAGGTACATTTGGCATTGAAATTACCAGCCTGAACGGACTGGAATATGAATTTACAGATCTAGATCGTCGTAAGATCGACGCCAGTGTTCAAACCGTAGCCGCAGTGGGTATTAGCGGTAATTTTGCTGATTTAGTAAATGTTCCCAACGCTACCAGCAGTACTAAAGGTGTTGTACAGGTAGGCTACGGTCTACAAGCCACCGATGGTGTAGTTAGCATCAACACAGCACAGATTGAAGCTATTGCAGCCTATGTAGATATTGCTACTACAGAAACTGCGGGTATTGTTAAAATTGGAGAAGGCTTAGAAATACTACCAGATGGTACACTAAATGCTGTGGCAACCAGTACCTATGTTCTGCCAGTTGCTACATCTAGCACATTAGGCGGAATTATAATAGGCAACGGATTGACCATAGACGGCACCGGCACTGTTAGCGTGATCAGCGGATTTGGTGCAACAGGACTAACAGGTGCAACAGGCTCAACGGGACAACAAGGTGGCACTGGTGCAACAGGTATAGGCACAGGTGCAGCCAGTACAACCAGCAACAGCATCAGTGCAGGACTAAAACAGTTTAAATTAGATTCGTTGACTAGCTTTGTAGTAGGTCAACGTGTTCGTGCTAAAAATGTCAGCAGTTTAATTCCAGTAAATGACTGGGTTGAAGGACAAATTACACAGATCGACACCAGTACAAATATCATAGCAATAAATGTAGATCGTCTACAGGGTATTAGTACAGGTGTCACTACATGGTTTATTACTACAGTGGGAGATCTGGGATCTACAGGTGCTACTGGACTGCAAGGTCCTGCAGGTGCTACAGGTAGCGGTGCCACAGGCTCAACAGGACCCTTAGGCCCAATTGGACCACAAGGTTATCAGGGATCAACTGGTGCAACTGGCCGAGGTGCTACTGGTGCTACAGGACCACAAGGACCTCTGGGACAAACTGGTGCAACTGGCCCTGTGGGCCCGGCAGGTGCCGGTGCAACCGGTGCAACCGGTCTTACAGGTGCAACTGGTCCTAGTGGCGGTCCAACTGGTGCTACTGGCTATGATGGATCTACAGGATCTACAGGCCCTCAGGGATCTACAGGTAGCACAGGCCCGACTGGTGCAAGCGGTGCTACAGGTTCTACAGGACCACAAGGTGCTACTGGTGCAGTAGGTGCTACCGGCTTAACTGGTGCTACTGGCGAAACTGGTGCTACAGGTAGTCAAGGTGCAACAGGAGACCAGGGATCTACAGGTGCTACTGGACTAACTGGTGCTACTGGAGAAGGTGCTACTGGTGCTACAGGTCCACAAGGAGATATTGGTGCCACCGGTGTTCAGGGTGCCACAGGACCACAGGGTATTCCTGGAACCGCAGCGGCTGCTGGTGCTACAGGTGCTACAGGTGAAACTGGTGCTACAGGCCCTGCAGGTGCAAATGGAACCATAGGTGTTGATGGTGCAACAGGACCTCAAGGGTCAACAGGTGCTACAGGAACTGCCGGTGTAGACGGTGCTACTGGTGCTACTGGTCCTGCGGGAACTAATGGTGCTACTGGTGCTACTGGGGAAGGTGCCACTGGTGCTACGGGTCCGACTGGTGCAACAGGACCTCAAGGACCTGCCGGCACTGGAGGTTCTTTAAGTACTAGTAGTAAAGTTTTGGTTACAGATCTTAGAGCTTCTTACGGAATTGCGGTTGCTAATCCCGGGTTAATGTTTGTTAACAATACATCGTCCTATCTTTCAACTACTTCGGATGTACTTAGTAGTACTAACAGAATTCGGGCACATACTGGTATTAACGGACCAAATGAAGAATATCTATATGTTGATGGACTAACATTCCAATCAGATTACATTGAAGACCACGATAGCCCAAATTACCAATTCGGATATGGGGGGAATTTCGGTTCGGCGTATACATTTAGTGTGTACTCCGAAGGAATTTATCTGTCTGGATCTGTTCAAACTTGGGATCTGCATGTTGACGACAGTACACAATCAACTTCTACTACTTCGGGTGCGTTAGTTGTTGATGGCGGTGTAGGAATTGCTAAAGATCTGTATATTGGTGGTACTGGTAATATAAAAGGTAATTTATATGTAGACGGATTTATTCATGCAGACTCTCTAACTAATTCAAATTTATCTACTCTTAACATCTATAGTGCATATAATGTTGATGTTGAAGCGTTAAATGAAATTAGTATTCGAGGTGGGGCTAATCTTGCTGGACCCGGCAGTAACATTCAGTTACTTGCAGGTGCTGGCGGAGAAAGTTCAATTGACCCAGAATCACTTCCCGGAGAAAAAGGCGGATCAATTTCAATTACAGCAGGTGCTGGCGGAAACGGATTTGGCGGTTTTGGTGACGGTGGAGATGTTTTAATTTCTGGTGGTACTGGTAATAATGACGGTTACGTTTGGATTGGTGATTTTAGAATGCCAAACACAAACGGAACTATGGGGCAGACACTGGTAGTAACAACTGCGTCTGGAAGTACAGCAACATTAGGTTGGTCTACAATTTCTGGTTCTACTGGTGCTACTGGTCCTACTGGTCCACAGGGTGCAACTGGAGTTGGTGCAACAGGTGCTACTGGTCAAATTGGTCTAGATGGTGCAACAGGTGCTACCGGCCTAACAGGTGCGACTGGTCCACAGGGTCCTGCAGGTACTGCTGCTGCAATGGGCGGAACAGGTGCCACAGGTGAGTTTGGCTCTACTGGTGCAACAGGACCGACAGGTGCAACTGGTGCAGGTGCTACCGGTGCTCAAGGTGCTACAGGTCCAGAGGGATTGCAGGGCGACATTGGATCAACTGGTGCAACCGGACCGCAAGGTGCTACAGGAGTAGGTTCGACAGGTGCTACAGGAGAAACAGGTATTACTGGTGCAACTGGACCAGTAGGACCCAGTGGAAACACAGGTGCTACGGGTGCTACAGGTATTGGTGCAACAGGAGCAACAGGTCCTCAAGGACCACAGGGTATTCCGGGCTCTGCTGCTGCACAAGGTAGTACGGGTGCTACTGGTTTATATGTAACTTCTGCTAGCATAACTGGAACAACTTTATCGTTCTATTTAAATGATGCTAGTGTAATCACAGTTTCCCCAATTTCTGGTGCTACTGGTGCAACAGGTGCTGTAGGTGCAACAGGTGCAGGTGATCAAGGTGCAACAGGTGCTACCGGACCTACAGGTTCAACTGGTGCGACAGGACCCGATGGAGCAACTGGTGCTCAAGGTGCCACAGGTATTCAGGGTGCTACAGGACCGCAGGGTGCTACAGGTAGCGGATCGACGGGTGCTACTGGAGAAACCGGTGCTACTGGTATAGCAGGCAGATATATTACTACAGCAACAGTTACCAACACAAATCTAATTTTTGATTTTAGTGATGCTACTCAAATAAACGTAGGTAGCATCTCGGGTGCAACTGGTGCAACTGGTGCTGGTGCAACTGGTGCTACTGGTCCTACAGGTGCAACTGGTGGTTTAGGTGCAACTGGTGCTACTGGTATAGGAGAGCCGGGCCCAGTAGGTGGAACAGGTGCTACCGGTGCTACCGGTGCAATTGGTGCTACAGGTGCTACTGGTATGCAGGGTGTTCCTGGGGTGCAAGGTGCTACAGGACCAGAAGCCCGTGCGTTTATCTTGTTTAGTACATCCACACTGTCTATTTCTACAGGAACAAAAACATTTGGATTTGTAGATATCAATGGCAATCCTGAACGCGGTGGATACATTCAAGGTATGCGTGTTCGTATAGGTGGTAATAATTCTGATCCATATATTTTTATGGAAGGTCTAGTTACTAACATTAATGATAACGACGCACTGATGCAGGTCAACGTTGACACTATTAGAGGAACAGGAACTACCTCCAATTGGTTCATCAGCCCAACAGGTGAAATAGGTGCTACTGGATTAGGATTCTTTGTAACTTCGGACAGCTCACATTCTATTCCTGCTTCTGGTAGCCTTCTTTTCGTTGTTAACGAGCCCGATAGTGCATTTAGTACAGGTAATAGAGTTCGTGCTATCGCAGCTTACAGACCTTATTTGAGCTATATTGAGGGGCAGCTAGTTCGAACAGGTACAAACTACACAGTAGTAGTTGATGAATCTTTCTCAGCACCGGCAGAAACAATTAGCACATTTAACACTTGGACTATTGCTATTGCAGGTAGTAGACCAACAACAACTTCGACTCAATTGTTGTTGAACTCAACGCAAGAAGCTCTAAGTACCGCCACAGCAACATTGGTAGTATTAGGTGGTGTTGGTATTGGCAAGAAGACATTTATCGGAAGTCTACAAGGTGCAGGCACTAGAGCAGTCTATTCCACACAGCCGGGAGAACTTACTAATACTTCATCGGACGAAAGACTTAAGAAAAATATCCATGCATTTGATATGGGACTAACTGCTACTATTGCACTAAGTCCGGTATACTATAACTGGATTGATGAAGAAAAATGGGGTGCTCAGAGAGAAGTTGGATTCATTGCACAACAAGTACAACAAGTACTTCCAGAAGTTATTGGAACTAACTCAGACGGTACACTAAGCCTAGACTATCCAAAATTAATTCCAATGTTGGTTAATTCTATAAAAGAACTTAAACAACGAGTAGATGATTTAACACAGCGAGTAAGTGACTTAGAGAACAAGTGAGTTAGATTCAGTGTTGAATAACTCATTTAGTTCTTTAAGTGCTTCACTATAGTATTTGGTAACTCGAACTGCAATTCCCCCTACTTCTCTCCAAGAGTTGCAGTTATCAAATCTATCATCGACTAAGATATCTCCGGGGTTGGCATGATTTTTCTTGTCTTGACTGAAAGGGCCAAAATGTACAGGAATATCTGGATATCTTTCATGTGCCCACATTACTTTGTCATAATAAGCCCAGTGGATATCATTGTAATGAGGAACTGCGGTTAAAAACAGCAACTTCCAATCTAGTTCATCACGGAACTTTCTCGCTAGTTCAACCATTTCGTCGGCACGTTTCATTTTTGGAAGATCACGAAAGATTCGTTGATGACTTCTAATCTTTTCCCAGTCGGTTTGGGGATAAGGTTTTTCTGGGTACTCAGAATAATATCCAACGATTTCGGCAGCACCAGCTTCCCAGTCAGCTACTACTCCGTCCATATCAAGATAAATTGTTTTCATACTTTAATTATATGACAACACTTATCTAAAGTCAAATACTTAATTGTTCGTCTTTAAGTTTACTTACTGCGTTCAACAATTTACCAACATAGCCGTCATTTCTTAAACTTTTAAAAGCAAGATTTGCAGGATGCATCTCGCCTCCTTTATCTAAACCGGCCTGGCGGAAAATTTTTAACAAGTCTTTTACGGATTTGCAAACATCGTAGCTTTCTGTAGCGATTGCCTTATCTATTATTCTTTCCCATAATTCTACCAATCTTTGAACTTCGGATTGATCATAATCTGCATCAATCTTTTTAGGTTCTTTAATCCATTGTCCTTTAACTACAGAATATGTTGATCCTTTAACTGGTTCATTAATATCTTCGGCATATAGTTCTACAGGAACACCATATATAGAAATATTATGTTTTTCACGCCATAGGTCTCTTTTGGTTTTAAAAAGTTCATCTACAGCCATATCACATTTAACTTTGCTATATGGAACAATGAGGTGTAAATCAAGGTCAGAATATTTTGTGTAATTAAAATTAGCTTGACTACCGGTAACAATTAAATCCATTAAAGGAACATTAATGTCTAAGAACTGATAATACTCTTTGGCAATTTTAAGAAGTGCAACCCGAACCTCTTTTTTCAAATGACCGTCTTCCCAAAGTTTTGGGTTTAACTCATTATGTATTTCTATAGGATCGGTAAATTCAACAACGCTCATAACTTTTATTTATTTGAGTAAATATTTGAATGAGTGAAGTTAAAAACCTTTCGGGCAAAATTCTAGTATCGCACCCTAAGAGCGAAGACCCATATTTTTCTAAGAGTGTTATTCTATTAGCAAAACACGGCCCGCAAGGTGCCTGGGGACTTATGGTTAACAAACATACTAGTAATCTTAGCCTGGGTTCAATAATGCAGGCTGTAGGTATTAATTCTTTAAAACAAGATAAAGTTTATGTAGGTGGTCCTGTAGATACTCATAGAGTTTTTATTGTTCATTCTTTAGATTGGCAAAGCAGTAACACTATTAAAATTACTCCAGATATTGGTATAACAAACGAATTACAAATCTTAGCCGCAATAGATCGAAATGAAGGACCCTCGCTATTTAGAACGTGCATTGGGCAATGCGGGTGGGGACCTGGACAGCTAGATGGAGAATATCAAGGAGAACATCCTTGGAAACAACAAAACAGGTGGTTAGATGCTCCTGCTAGTATAGAATCAATATTCAGTCTTAGCAATGAAGAACAATGGCAAAAAGGTATTGAGCATGTTGCACAACACACAGTTTCTTCTTGGCTTTAGTCTTTTTCTGGACTAAAACTACTTAAAATATCTCTAACGCTTCTCATAGTCGGTTGTGGAGAAGGCTTAATTTTAGAAACAGGTAATCCTTTAGTTGGATCAATTTCTCCAGTTTCTGGATCAATGTTAGTAGCTGTTACTACACTAGTTTTTTTCAATCCGTCAATTAGAGCACTACTGGCCGCACTACGTTGTTGATTAAAACTTCCCTCTTCTTCGTCACCAAGATCTTTAATCCTTAAACTATCAATATCAAACTCTAGGTCAACTTTTTGACCAACGCCACTACTAGAACGAGTCTTCATAAATTGAATTTGATAGCGACCACGTTCACGCATAGCCCTAGATGTAAAGATACCAATTACATTATCTGCGGTCTGAATTTTACTTAAACCGCCCGAAATATGACTATGATCAAACTCAATTTCTTCAACAGCACTACGATTTAACTGTGCCGCAGTTACAACAACGCACTGACTTTCCATTGCTAGATTTCTGAGTTCTTCAGAAACATATTTGTCCTTAACAAACAGATCGCTGGGACTAACCTTGACACTTAATGGCATCATAAGGTCTAGGTAGTCTACTAAAAGAACGTCGGGTTTTTTGCCTGTTTTTACCTGATATTCTTTAATATATGATCTCAGATCGTTACAATTTTTGCCGGAAGGCAAGTATTTGATCTGCATTCCGCCCGCACGTTTGCCTGTAAGTTTAACCTTCATTTCAACGTCATCTAGGTTCTTAAAGATATCTTTGGATGCAATACCTGTCAACATACTGTCGACACGCATACCCACTAACTCTTCCGAAAGTTCAAAAGTAAAGTAGATAACATTCAGGCCTGCGAGAGCAAAATTAACACCAAGATTAGCCAGGAACAAGCTCTTACCACCGCCCGAGCCAGCACACCAAATATTGAGTTCTCCTCGTTTGAAGCCCCCATATAGTTTCTTGTCGATACTAGGATATCCAGTAGATATTTGACCATTATTGTCTTTCAGTTTCATTAATCGAGCACGAGGATCGGCCCAATAATCTGTGCCCATGTCTTTATTCAAACTAATTTGAATAGCATCTTTAATTAGTTTTTCAACTGGGCTATATTCTCCCTTTTCTAACATGTCCGCACTTTTAAGGATTGCTCTTTCAAGTGCCTTATGCCTAGAAAAGTTTTCAAATTCATCCATTAACCAATCATAGTTTTCTTTTGGAAGTGTTACAGATTGGAAATCAGTTTCGCAGGCTGCATTTACAATACTAACTTCTGGCATGACTTTATAGTCATCAACATACTTAGAAATAAATGACGATGCTTCTTGATACTTCTTGTCAAAATTTTCAGAATCAAAAATGTTTTGACATCTGACAAAGGTTTCTGCATCTGATAAAAACATCTCAAGATACAGCTTTTGCATTTCTGCGTTATAGTTAGGTTTCATCATCTTCTAGTGCTTCTAATTTCTTTTGATATAATTTTATTTTTATCTCGTTTGTCTCTACATAGTGTAGGATACTGAATAAAGTATAAAGCCTGCCGTATCTTTTCACAGCATCTGCAGAATCTTTTACGTCTTCTTCCCACTGAGGTATTGACACAGCCCAACCTTGTTCAAGTGCATGTTGCACTAATTTAGCACCGGGCTTGTCCCTGTCGGGTAGTACAATAACTTTCTTGCCAAGGCGATTGAGTCTGGCAATTTGTGTAGCGTTAGGCTCGTTAGTCATAATTGCTACACCATCTATTGCGATAGCGTCAAATTGACCTTCAACAACTATAACATATTCTCTAGATTCAGTTTGGCGATCAATGTTAAACACATAACCGCTTTGACT
>JACCED010365530.1_pt1 | contig 10649 bp, 8 predicted proteins | sample 7455021 | NCBI WGS metagenome assembly JACCED01 (sample SAMN15323456, study PRJNA562643) | freshwater metagenome | isolation source: river surface water | place: USA:Blue River Watershed | collected 2017-08-19 | reverse complement strand
GGGTGGGTCCTCAGCGGGGCGCGAGGGTGCGGGGCGGGGAGGGCAGGGCGGCGGGAAACGTCACGCTCCAGAGCGTCGGGTCGGTCTGCGGCGCGGGCGCGGTGCCGGGCAGGAGGTGCCGGAAGAAATCCTCGAAGCGCAGGCTGCACTGGAGGCGACGCTGGGTGCGGTCGTCGATCTTGGGATTGAGGACGATGATCGCCTCGGAAAACGGCGGGGCGTGCTTCATCCGCAAGGCGGCGGCGCGGGCCTCGGCGGGCGAGAGCGACCGATCCTTGATCACGGCGTCGAGCCGGCGGAGATCGGCGAGGGTGACCGGACCCCAGAGGCGACGCCACACGGCGGGCTCGATGCGCGGGGCGGCGAAGTGGACGAAGCGCTTGGTGTCGCCCTCCTGCCGCCAGAATCCCACGACCAACAGGAACGGCTCGTCGATGGCGTGCTGGCGCAGGGCATCGCCGAGGTCGACGGGCGTGCCGTATTTCACGGCCTTCGGATTCACCGGAATGCCGCCGTGCCGGAGGTTGGCGGCGGCGGGAATGTCCCAGGGCTGGGTGGCGCGGGCCGGTTGGTAGCCGTCGAAGAAGGTGGCGCGCACCCAGGCTTCGAACGCGAGGCCGTGCGCCTGCACCTCCTGGGCGCGGGCGGCGCCGAAGGCACCGGCGCAGACCAGGAGCGCGACGGCGAACAGGCGCGGGAAAAACGGGTGGGGCGCGCGGGGCACGGCGCGGGGAGGGTTCACGCCCGGGCCGCGGCGGCCAATCCCAAAGCGGTCGACGGTTCGCGCGGACGCGGGGTTGAAACCGGGACCGGCGTGTGCTGCGGTGGCGGCCATGCGTGCATTCCTTACCCCGTTTGCGGTGCTGTTCGCGCTGGTCGCCTCGGCGGCGGCCCAGGCGCCGCGGCCGAACATCATCTTCATTCTGGCCGACGACCTCGGCTACGGCGAGCTCGGCAGCTACGGGCAGAAAAAAATCAAGACGCCGCACCTCGACCGGATGGCGGCGGAGGGCATGCGGTTCACCCAGTTCTACGCGGGCAACACCGTGTGCGCGCCCTCGCGCAGCGTGCTGATGACGGGCCTGCACATGGGCCGCACGCGGGTGCGCGGCAACGCCGGCGGACGCAACATGCTCGCGCAGACGCTGCGCACCGGCGACACCACGGTGGCGCACGTGCTGCAGCGCGCGGGCTACGCGACGACGCTGGTGGGCAAGTGGGGCCTCGGCGAAGTCGGCAGCGAGGGCGAGCCCACGAAAATGGGCTTCGACGACTACTTCGGCTTCCTGAACCAGACCCATGCGCACAACCATTTCCCGAATTTCCTGCTGCGGGACGGGAAAAAAGTGCCGCTGGCCAACGACCTCGTGCCGGTGGGCGAGACGGAAGGCGCGGGCTATTCGGTGCAGCGGGTGGTCTACGCGGACGACGTGTGCGCGCAGGAGGCGCTGGCCACGATCACGCGGCTGAAGGACCGGACGTTTTTCCTGTATGTCTCGCTGGTGACCCCGCACGCGAACAACGAGCGCTCGCGGGTGCTGGGCGAGGGCAACGAAGTGCCGGACCACGGCATCTACGCCAAGGAGCCGTGGCCGGAGACGGCGCGGAACCACGCCGCGATGGTGTCGCGGCTCGACCGCGACGTGGGCGAGCTGCTCGGGCACCTGAAAAAACTCGGGCTCGACGAACGGACGCTGGTGATGTTCTCGAGCGACAACGGCCCGCACAAGGAAGGCGGACCGGACTACGATCCGGCGTTTTTCGAGGTGAGCGGTCCACTGACCGGGCTGAAACGCAGCCTGACGGACGGCGGCATCCGCGTGCCGTTCCTGGCGCGGTGGCCGGGCAAGATCCGCGCCGGCGCGGTCTCGGATCATGTGGGTTATTTCGGCGACCTGATGGCGACGTGGGCGGAGCTGGGCGGCGGCAAGCCGCCCGAGAAACTCGACAGCATCAGCCTCGTGCCGACCCTGCTCGGCCGCGGCGCGCAGCCGAAGCACCCGCATCTCTACTGGGAATTCTACGAGCAGGGCGTCAGCCAGGCGGTGCTGATCGAAGGCCGCTGGAAGGCGCTGCGCCTGAGGTCGCTCACGGCGCCGGTGCAGCTCTTCGACCTGCACAACGACATCGCGGAGAAGACCGACGTCGCGGCGAAGCACCCGGCGCTGGTCGCGCGGGCGCTGGAGATCTTCAGGACCGACCGGGCGGACAACGAATTCTGGAAGCTGGCGGCGGCGCCGGCGCCGAAGAAGAAGTGACGGGCCGCGACGGGGCGGCGGCGCTCACGCCGCCGCCGGCGCGAGCGGGAGGGTGAAGACGAAGACGGCGCCCTTGCCAGGCTGGCTGGCGGCGGCGCGGATGGTGCCGCCGTGGTCCTCGACGATCTTCTTGCAGATGGTGAGACCGAGGCCGGTGCCGTGGGCCTTGCCGTGCGTGGCGAAAGGCTTGAAGAGCGTGCGGGCGATCTCGGGCGCGATGCCGCGGCCGGTGTCCTCGACCTCGACGTGGACGAAACCCGCGTCGACGCGGAAGCGGAGGAAGATCTTGCCGCCGTCGGGCAGCTCGTCGACGGCGTTGTTGAGCAGGTTGTAGAAGAGGCGCGAGAGGCGCTGCGGATTGAGGGCGACGTCGACGGCGGGCGGTTCGTTGTCGAGGATGACCTTCACGCCGCGGTCGGCGATCTCCTGCCGGATCTCCTCGGCGAGGGGATTCATGTAGCGGGCGAAATTCACGGCGCGGAGCACGGGCTGCTGGCCGCTGGGGCGGGTGAACTCGATCAGTTCCTGCAGCATGTTGGTCATGCGTTCGACCTGGCGCGCGATCTTGTGCTGGGCACGGGCGCGGATCGGCGGCGCGGTGTCGTCGCTGCAGGCGAGCTCGGCGGCGAGGCCGATGATGGTGAGGGGATTCTTGAAGTCGTGGACGATGGTGCCGGCGAAGCGGCCGACGACGGCGAGGCGCTCGGCCTGGATGATTTCCTCGAGGTATTTCTGGTTCAGCGCGCGCATGCGCAGGCTGAATTCGCGGATGATGTTGAGCGCGATCTGCGGGCGGTTGGTGAGCAGTTCGAGCAGGCGCTCGCGGCTGAGGAAAACAGCGTGGGTCTGGGTTTCCGCGATGGCGGTGGCGGAGCGGGGCGCGTCGTCGATGACGGCCATCTCGCCGAAGAAATCGCCGGCGCCGATGGTCGCGAGGACGCGGGGCTCGTTCTGGTCGACGACGGCGGAGATGAGCACGCGGCCCGACTCCACGACGTAGAAGCCGTCGCCGACATCGCCGGCCGAAAAGATCACGGCGCCCGCGGGGAACGTGCGGCGGTGGCCTTCGGCGGCGAGGGCCTGCAGTTCGCGGATCAGCACGCCGGCCAACTTGTGCTCGGTGGTCACCATCGGCGGCGACAGTAGCCGGCGGGCGGGGCGCGTAAAGCGAGGAGATGATGCGGGCGCCATTCCGCGCGCGGCACGGAGGCGGAACGCACGACCGGGGTCAAACGGGCCGGGGACGGAGCGACGGGACGGAGGAGGGCGGGACGCGCTCCAACGCATCCCGCCCTCCGGGGCTACACTACCGCCGTCCCCTCACGGGTGGGCGGCAAAGCGGGTGTCGGGGCGGCCGGGGGCGGCCTGCAACGCGGCGACGACGGCCGGGGTGACGAGCGCGAGGTCGCGCACGCGACCGCCGTCGAAGCGGACGACGAGCGTGCCGCGGGCGGCGCTGTCGGCGACCGTGTGGCCGTGATAGAGCCAGGTGCCGTCGGCGAGGGTGAGGTCGGGCCGGCCGAGTTTGGCGGCGACCTGCACGCGGAACGTGCCGGGGGCGACGAACGGACCGGCCTCGGTCACGGCGATGCGACCGTGGGTGGCGAGCAGCGCGGCGGCGCGGTCGGGGGCGGGGACGGACGGGGCGGCGGAGAGCGTGGCCGCGGCGAGGAGGGCGGCGGCGACCGGGTGGATTACGGAGCGGAGGGGCATGGGAGGAACGGGACGGAGGTTTTGGGCGGGCGGCGGCGCGGAGGCGTCGGCGACGGGAGGCACCGTGCACCGGCGCCGGCCAGGGTGCGACGGACGGCGAGCGAACGGCTCGGCGGGCGAGCGAGCGGCGGCGCGGCGCGAGTGAACGGCTCGACCGGCGAGCGAACGGCTCGGGAACCGCCTCGACGGGGCGGCGCCGGCCCGCAGCATCGGGCGGCATGTTGCTGCGTTTCCTCGCGTTCGGCCTGGCGCTCGTCGCGGCCGCCGGGGCGGCGGACGCGGCGAAGCCCGAGGCGCCGCGGAGGGAAGTGGGGGAGATCGTCGAAGAACGCCTGAAGGCGGCCGGCATCACGCGCGACCCCTGGGGCCGGGCGACGGCGGAGCTGGGCTCGTGGGCGTTCAACAACTACCGGTTCCGGCGCGGCGACGACGCGCGCTGGGCGGAGCGCGATTTCGACGATTCCGACTGGAAGCGCATCACGCCCTACGAGCTGCCCTCGCGGGACGGGGTCTATTGGGTGCGCTGGAAAGTGACGCAGCGGGGCGAGGGGGCGGCGACACGGCGCGACGGGCTGCTGCTCAAGGTGGTGGCGAGCTACGATCTCTACTGGGACGGCCAGCTGATCGGGCGGAACGGACGGGTGGGCCGCACGGCGGAGGATGAATTACCGGGCGTGGTGGACGCGTTGTTCCAGGTGCCGCGGGAGTTGCTCGGCGCGGGGGAGCACACCGTGGCGCTGCGGCTCTCGAGCTTCAACACCGGCTTTCCGGGGCCGACCTACGGGCTGAATTTCGCGTGGGGCCATTTCCGGTCGATGCTGGTGGAGCGGTCGCGGACCTCGCTGCTCTCGGTGATGGCGGTGGGGGCGTCGCTGGTGGGCGCGGGGGTGTTCGGGCTGCTGTGGCTGCTGGCGGGGCGGCGGCGGTCGCTGCTGATTTTCAGCGCGCTGCTGCTGACGGTGGCGGCGCTGCAGGCGCTGCAGGCGTGGCGCTGGCTGTTCGAATACCGCTACGACTGGCACCACCCGCGGCTGGTCGCGATCACGGTGCTGGCGTCGGCGCTGGCGGTGCTGTTGGCGGCGTTCGTGCTGGAGCACTTCGCGCTGCGGCTGCGCGTCTGGGCGGCGCTGGCGCTGGCGGTGCTGTTGACGCACGCCTGGCTGAGCAGCGACATCTACAACTGGGTGAGCCTGTATGCGTGCACGGTGGGCTTCACGACCGCGCTGGCGCTGGCGGTGCGGGCGGCGTGGCTACGGCGGCGCGGCGCGGTGGCGGCGTGCGGCGGGCTGGCCTTCAGCATGGTGGCGCTGATCACGGCGCCGCGGGATTTCCTGGACCATGCGTTTTTCCTCAGCGCCGGCCCGGCGATGGTCGGGCTCGTCGTGGCGGTCGTGCTGCAGCTGCGGGACGAGCGGCGCGAGGCGGAGCAGGCCAAGCTCACGGCGGCCCGGCTCGAGATCGAGCTGCTCAAGAAAAACATCCAGCCGCACTTCCTGGTGAACACGCTCGCGACGCTGATCGAGGTGATCGAGCAGGACCCGCGGGCGGCGGTGGGATTGATCGAGGCCCTGGCGGGGGAATTCCGCATTCTGGCGCGGGTCTCGGGCGAAAAGCGGATCCCGCTGGACCAGGAGATCGAGCTGTGCCGGGCGCACCTGCGGGTGATGAGCCTGCGGCGCGGCGTGCGCAGCGCGCTGACGGTGCGCGGCACGACCGAGGGCCTGGCCGTGCCGCCGGCGCTGCTGCACACGCTGATGGAAAACGGCCTCACCCACCTGCTGCCGCGGGCGGGGCGGCAGGATTTCGAACTCACGGTGGAGCGGCGTGCGGCGGGGACGCGGCTGGCGTTGCTCGCGCGCGGGGAGCGTCAGGCCGGGCCGGAGACCGTGTCCATTGATCCCGGGGCGCCGGCGGCCGACGGGAGCGGCGGGGGGCGCGAAGGCACGGGCCTGCGCTACGTGAAGGCGCGGCTCGAGGAGAGTTTCCCGGGGGCCTGGACGCTCGCCGGGGCGGCGGTGCCGGAAGGCTGGGAGACGGTGATCGAAGTGCGCGGGATGGCGGCTGGGACGGCCGACGGCCCGGCGGAGCCGGCGCCGGCGGCCCGCGGTGCGCCGCGGCGGAAAGGAGCGGCTCCGGCATGAGGGTCCTGATCGTCGAGGACGAACCGCTGCTGGTGCAGCGGCTGGAGCGGTTTTGCCGGGAGATCCTGGGCGAGCGGCTGGAGGCGGTGCGCACGGCGACGCTGTTTTCCGAGGCGAGCGCGCGGCTGGACGAGACGCCGATCGACCTGCTGCTGCTGGACCTGAACCTGCACGGGCGCGACGGGATGGAGCTGCTGGCGCGGTCGGTGGCGGGGTCGTTCCACACGATCATCGTGTCGGCGAACACGGAGCAGGCGCTGCGGGCCTTCGAATACGGCGTGATCGATTTCGTGCCGAAGCCCTTTTCGAAGGAGCGGCTGGCGCAGGCGCTGGCGCGGGTGACGGAGCGCGACGGGCGCGCGGCGGGGGCGGCGAAATACCTCGCGGTGCGCAAGACCGGGAAGGTGGAACTCGTGCCGATCGACCGGGTGGTCTACGCGGAAGGGGCGGGTGCGTATGCGGAACTGGTCCTGGACGACGGGCGGCGCGAGCTGCACGACAAGACGCTGGAAAAACTGCACGCGTTGCTGCCGCCGGGCTTCGAGCGGATCCACAAGAGCTTCATCGTGCGGTGGAGCGCGGTGAAGGCGCTGCACGCGCAGGAAGGCAGCCACTACGAGGCGGAGCTGCGCGGCGGGCTGCGGCTGCCGGTGGGGCGCACCCGCTACAAGGAGCTGCGGGAGAAACTGGGGTAGGCGCGCGGGCGGTGCCGCGCGGCCGGAAGTCGCCGCCCGAACCTTGAACAATCGGAGGCGGCGGGGCGCGGCGGAGCATCGGGCGGACTACTTTTTCGCGTCGGGCGCGGGCACGCGGCAGGACTGCCAGGCGAGGAAGCGCCACTTGCCCTGCTCGAGGCGCCAGACGGCGAGGTAGGCGAGGTCGAGTTTGTTCACGCCGGAGGCGCCGCGGACGCTGGTGAGCACGCGGCCGTGCTGCAGGACGACGCCGGGGCCGGCGGGGACGAAGACGCGCTCCTTGTGCTCGAAGGATTCGTAGACGGACTTCTTCGAGCTGAGGGCGTCGACGAAGGTGGCCTTGGTGTCGACCTTGGTGTTGGAGTGCGAGTAGTGCAGCTCGTCGGAGAAGATGGCCTCGAGGCGGGCGCGGTCGCCGGCCATCGTGGCGGCGAGGCGCTCGTCGTCGGCGGCGCGCACGGCGGCGATCAGTTTTTCGTCGGCGGCACGGAGCGCGACGGAGCAGAGGGCGAGAACGGCGAGGAGACGGAGGAGTTTCATGGGGGAAGCGGGCGCGCAGCCAACGCGAGGCGCCGGCGGGGGGCAAGCGGCGTGTGGGGCGGACGGGCCCGCCCCGGGCGCGTCAATTGCGGTCGTAGCGGAGCAGGTCGGCGACGAGTTCGGAGGCGACGAAAATGGAACGGCCGTCCGCGGAGAAGCAGGCGGCCTCGGCCTGGGGCAGGCCGTGGGGCCGCAGGCGGACGGGCGGACGGGCGAGGGCGACCGCCCACGATTCGGCGGGGGCGCGGGGAAAGAGCAGGGGTTCGCCGTAGGTGAGCACCAGGACGGCGGAGCGGTCGGGCGCGAAGTCGAGCGCGGTGGGCCAAGCGTAGCGCGGACCGGCGAGTTTGCCGATGAAGCCGGGCGGACCGGCCGGGTTGGCCAATTGGGGCACGGGGCCGACGAAGCGGGCGACCGGGGTGCCGCCGGCGAGGGGCGAGGGCAGGGCGATGCGGTAGAGCCGGGCGGGCGCGGTGCGCTTCGAGACGAGGTAGACGGCGCGCTCGACGGGATCGACGGCGACGGCCTCGCAGTCGCGGGGGCCGTCCTCGTAGGTGAATTTGAGGGTGAAGGCCGGACGGGCGGCCAGCTGGCCGGCGGCGGCGAGCGCGGCGGGGTCGGGTTCCGGGACGAAGTGGAGCGAGGCGTGTTTGCGCTTGGCGTCGTTGTCGCCGACATCGCCGATCACGAGCCAGGGGGTGCCGTCGAGCTCGGCGGTGGCGATGTCTTCCCAGTCTTTGGGTTTCTCACCGGAGATCTGCAGCCGGCCGCGCAGGACGCCGGTCGTGGTGACAGCATAGAGCGTGGCGGTGGCGCCGCTGTCGTCGTGGGTCCAGAGCAGCCCGGGACTGCGGCGCGAGGCGGCGAGGCCGCTGGTCTCGTGCTGGGGCGGGGCGGCGAGCTTGCCGGCGACGACCGGGGCGGAGAAGGCGGGTTCGGCGGCCGGGCCGGCGGCGGCGGAGAGGAAAATGGCGGCGAGGCAGAGGCCCGGGCGGACGAAGGAAGGCACGCGCATGAGTTCGCGCCTTGGGACGGCCGGAGCGAGGAAATGTTTCCGCGGGGCGGCCCGGGCGCCGCGCGGACGGCGGGGGCAATCAGAACGTGACGTCGACGCCGAAGGTGGCGCGCCAGCCGCTGTTGCTGTTGTCCTCCACGTATTGGGGGAAGCTCTGGTAGCTGACCTGCGGGCGCGAGGTGAGGTTGATGACGTTGGCGTTGAGGCGGATCTTGCGGGTGAGGCGGAAGCTGGCCTCGAGGTCGACCTGCTCGCGGGCGGCGAAGGTGTCGTCGACGTAGCGGTTGTCGCCGATGCCGGTGAGGTAGTCGGAGCGGTAACTGTAGCGCACGTTGGTGCGGAACCGGCCGATGGCGTAGTCGAGCGACGCGTTGAACATGGTGTCGGAGAAACCGAAGGTGGGCAGCTTCTCGCCGCGGCGGAGGGCGCCGTATTCGGCTTCGCTCTTGCCGACGGTGACGCTGACGTGGGCGGTGAGGCTGCGGAGCTTGGGGGGAAGGAAGAAGAGCTTCTGCTGGATAATGAATTCAGCGCCGTAGTTGGTGGCGCCCTCGGCGTTCTCCCACTTGCGGTAGCGGCGCGTGCCGAGCGGATCGACGATGGGTTCGCCGGTGACGGGGTCGACGTCGTTGAAGCGACGGTCGCTGTTGTAGTAGAACCCTTTCATCTTCTTCCAGAACAGGCCGACGGAGTAGAGGCCGCCGCGGTCGGTGTATTTCTCGAGCTGGAGGTCGGCGTTGTGGGAGCGGGTGGGGTCGAGGTAGGGGTTGCCGACGGCGACGTTGCCGTTGATGTCCTCGGAGCGGCCGAGGGTGAGGCGGGACAGGGTGGGCCGCGCGTAGCTGCGGTTGTAGCTTTCGCGGAGGATGAGGTTGGTCTGCAGGGTATGGCGGAGATGGATACCGGGCAGGGCCTCGGTGTAGGAGCGGCCGGCGTCGCGCGATTTCACGGAAAGGGTGCGGGCGTCGACCTCGTAGCGGGTGGAGTCCCAGGTGTTGCGCTCGACGCGGAGGCCGCCGACGACGGTGGTGCGGCCGATCTGCACCGTGCCCATGCCGTAGGCGGCGGCGGTGGTCTCCTTCGCCTTCGAGTCCTCCTCGACGGAGCCGCGGAGGGAATCGTAGGGCACGTAGGTGAAGAGGCCGGGGGTGGTGCGGAGCAGGTCGCGGACCTTGCCGGGCCGGACCTCCATCCACATCTCGCGGCCGTTGATGGCCCGCGGGGTGGACTGCAGGACGGAGGCGTAGGGGAAAGCGGCGGCGGCGCCGGTGTCGTATTCGAACTGGTCCTGCTGGAACTTCGGGGTGGTCTGCAGGTATTTGGCGCCGAATTTCACGGCGCCGGCGAGGCGGTCGCCGATGAACTTGCGCTCCCAGTCGGCTTTGACGTTGAAGGACTCCTCCCAGCGCTCCTCGGGCTCGATGCTGAGGTCGCCGCGGGTGATGCCGCCGAGGTCGCGGGGGTCGAGGCCGTTGACCACCCAGACCTTGGGCTTGAGCGGATTGCGGACGTCGTATTCCCAGGTGTAGTAGCCGCGGGCGGCGTGGACGTTGCGCACGATGAAGTCGGAATCGAGGGTGCGGACGTAGTGGGTGTAGCGGTAGAAGGCGTCGTAGTTGACGGTGGTGGCGCCGAGCTCGTGTTTGCCGCCGGCGGAGAAGGCGTAGATGTCGGTCCGGTTGGAGTTTTCCTCGGCGCTGTAGCGGATCTCGCCGCGGGTGCCGTTGGCGCCGGCGATGCCGCGGCCCTGGCCGGTGCGGAGGAACTCGAAGGTCTTGCGGCCGTTGAGGGCGTCCTGGAAGCGGGTGTCGATGTAGGGCCGGCTCAGATACCGGGAGGAGTCGACCTCGCTGTGGCTGTGGAGCGGTTTGAAGTAGAAGGTGTGGTCCTTGCCGATGCGGAAATCGACGGCGGCGTTGACCGCGTGGGAGCGGGTGTCGCGCAGGTTATACTGCACCGTCATGTTGGGGTTAAAATAGAAGGGAAACCCGGGCAGGTTGTAGGTGGGATTGGTGGCGGGGTTGATGAGGGTCCAGTCGGTGTCGTTGTTTTCGTAATACCGGTTCGTGCGGTATTGGCTGAGGGTGACGGACACCCCGAGGTTCTTCACTTCGCCGAAGATGCCGTAGAGGTCGCTGTAGGTGGCGCGGAGGTTGTGGCCCCACTTTTCGGCGAGGCCGAGGTAGTTCATGGAGGCGTTGAGGCGGATCTCGCGGCCGTCGCGCTGGAAGGCGGAGCGGGAGACGACGTTGATCATGCCGCCGATGGCGTCGCCGTCCTTGTCGGG
>JACCED011454475.1_pt1 | contig 10650 bp, 10 predicted proteins | sample 7455021 | NCBI WGS metagenome assembly JACCED01 (sample SAMN15323456, study PRJNA562643) | freshwater metagenome | isolation source: river surface water | place: USA:Blue River Watershed | collected 2017-08-19 | reverse complement strand
GTCACGGTCTTGACCACCTCGGGGCCGGTCACGAACATGTAGGAGCTGTCCTTGACCATGAAGATGAAGTCGGTCATGGCCGGCGAGTACACCGCGCCACCGGCGCTCGGGCCCATGATCATCGAGATCTGCGGCACCACACCTGAGGCCATCGCATTGCGCTGGAACACCTCGGCATAACCGCCCAGCGACGCCACGCCTTCCTGGATGCGCGCACCGCCCGAATCGTTCAGGCCGATCACCGGTGCGCCGACCTTCATGGCCTGGTCCATCACCTTGCAGATCTTCTCGGCATGCGCCTCGGAGAGCGCACCACCAAAGACGGTGAAGTCCTGGCTGTACACGAACACCAGGCGGCCGTTGATCATGCCGTAGCCGGTGACCACGCCGTCACCCGGGATCTTGTTGTCCTGCATGCCGAAATCGGTGCAGCGGTGCTCGACGAACATGTCCCACTCTTCGAAGGTGCCCTCGTCCAGCAGCAGCTCCAGGCGCTCGCGCGCGGTCAGCTTGCCCTTTTTGTGCTGAGCGTCGATGCGCTTTTCGCCGCCGCCCAGGCGGGCCGCTTCGCGCTTTTTCTCCAGTTGGTCGAGGATGTCTTGCATGGCAGTCCGTCTGGGTGGTTGTAGTGAAAGTAAAAAATGACCGTTGAAATCTAGGTCCTGCGCGCCTGCAGCAGCTGGCGGGCGGCGGTAGAGGCCGGCAGGCGGGCGGCCTGCACGTCGGCAATGAGGGTGGGCAGCAGCTGGCGCACGGCGGGGTGTTCACGGAATTCCTGGCGCAGTCCCGATTCGATGCGCTCCCACATCCAGGCCAGGGACTGGCTCTTTCGGCGCGCCTGCAGCTGCCCGCTGGCGCTTTGCGCTTCACGAAAGCGGCTCACACAGGACCAGAAGGCATCGATGCCTGTGGCCTTCAGGGCGCTCAGTTGCAGCACCTGGGCACGCCACGCACCGGCGTCGCGCCCGTGCTGGGTGAAAAGGCGCAGCGCACTGGTGATCTGCGCCTCGGCCCGGGTGGCCGCGTCGACGTCGAGGTCGGCCTTGTTGATCACCACCAGGTCGGCCAGCTCCATCACGCCTTTCTTGATCGCCTGCAGGTCATCGCCCGCATTGGGCAGCTGCATCAGCACGAACATGTCGGTCATGCCGGCCACCGCAGTCTCGCTCTGGCCCACACCCACCGTCTCGACGATCACGATGTCATAGCCGGCGGCCTCGCACACCAGCATGGCCTCGCGCGTTTTCTCGGCAACGCCGCCCAGCGTGCCGCTGGAGGGGCTGGGCCGGATGTAGGCCCGCTCATTGACGGACAGATGCTCCATACGGGTCTTGTCCCCGAGGATGGAGCCGCCCGACACCGTGCTGGAAGGGTCGATGGTGAGCACCGCCACGCGATGCCCCTGTCCGATCAGGTACAGACCCAGGACCTCGATGAAGGTGCTCTTGCCCACGCCCGGCACACCGGAGATGCCCAGGCGAAAGCTGCGGCCGGTATGCGGCAGCAGCTCGGTCAGGAGCTGGTCACCCTGAGCGCGGTGATCGGCGCGAGTGGACTCCAGCAGCGTGATGGTCTTGGCGATGGCGCGTCGCTGCGCCAAGCCGTCGGGCCCGAGGACCGCCGGTGCGAGGTCAGAGACAGCCAGGCCGGTCACAGACGCCCCATCACTTTTGGACTTGGGCCTGCCGAATTTGCTCCAGCACGTCCTTCGCGCTCGCCGGGATGGGAGTGCCAGGGCCATAAATGCCCTTGACACCCGCGTCGTACAGAAACTCGTAGTCCTGGCGCGGGATCACGCCACCGACGAAGACGATGATGTCGTCCGCACCCTGTTTCTGAAGCTCGGCGATGATGGCCGGCACCAGGGTCTTGTGGCCAGCGGCCAGGGTGGACACGCCCACCGCGTGCACGTCGTTCTCGATGGCCTGGCGCGCGCACTCCTCGGGCGTCTGAAACAGCGGCCCCATGTCCACGTCGAAGCCCAGGTCGGCATACGCGGTGGCTACCACCTTGGCGCCGCGGTCATGGCCGTCCTGGCCCAGCTTGGCGATCATCACGCGCGGGCGACGACCGTGGTCCTGAGCGAACTGCGCGATTTCTTCCTTGAGCTTGTCCCAGCCCTCGGCCGAGTCATAGGCGGCTGCATACACACCGGTTACCTTTTGCGTGTCGGCGCGGTGGCGCCCGTAGACTTTCTCCAGCGCGTCGGACACCTCGCCGACGGTGGCACGGGCGCGGATCGCGTCCACACTGGCGGCCAGCAGGTTGCCCTGGCCGCTCTCAGCGATGGCGGTGATCTGCGCCAATGCCTGCTCCACCCGCGCGGCGTCGCGCGAGCCCTTGATCTGCTTGAGGCGCGCGATCTGCTGCTCGCGCACCTTCACGTTGTCCACCTCGAGAATCTCGATCGGATCCTCCTTGGCGAGCTTGTACTTGTTCACGCCGACGATCACGTCCTTGCCCGAGTCGATACGCGCCTGCTTCTCGGCGGCGGCGGCCTCGATCTTGAGCTTGGCCCAGCCCGAATCCACCGCACGGGTCATGCCGCCCAGGGCCTCGACCTCCTCGATGATCTTCCAGGCCGCATCAGCCATGTCCTGAGTGAGCTTTTCCATCAGGTAGCTGCCGGCCCAGGGGTCGATCACGTTCGTGATGTGGGTTTCTTCCTGGATGATCAGCTGCGTGTTGCGGGCGATGCGCGAGGAGAACTCGGTAGGCAGCGCGATGGCCTCGTCAAACGAGTTGGTGTGCAGCGACTGCGTGCCGCCGAACACCGCCGCCATCGCCTCGATGGTGGTGCGCACGATGTTGTTGTAGGGGTCCTGCTCGGTGAGCGACCAGCCCGAGGTCTGGCAGTGCGTGCGCAGCATCAGGCTCTTGGGGTTCTTGGCGTTGAAGCCCTTCATGATGCGGCACCACAGCAGGCGGCCCGCGCGCATCTTGGCGATCTCCAGGTAGAAGTTCATGCCCACCGCCCAGAAGAACGACAGCCGCCCCGCGAAGTCGTCCACGTCCAGGCCCTTGGCCAGCGCGGTCTTCACATACTCCTTGCCGTCGGCCAGGGTGAAGGCCAGTTCCAGCGCCTGGTTGGCCCCGGCCTCCTGCATGTGGTAGCCCGAGATCGAGATCGAGTTGAACTTCGGCATGTGCTGGGCCGTGTACTCGATGATGTCGCCGATGATCCGCATGCTCGGCTCGGGCGGGTAGATGTAGGTGTTGCGGACCATGAACTCCTTGAGGATGTCGTTCTGGATGGTCCCGGAGAGCTTGTCCTGCGGCACGCCTTGTTCTTCGGCCGCGACGATGTAGCCGGCCAGCACCGGCAGCACCGCGCCGTTCATGGTCATGGACACCGACACCTGGTCCAGCGGGATGCCATCAAACAGGATCTTCATGTCCTCCACGCTGTCGATGGCCACACCGGCCTTGCCCACGTCGCCGGTCACGCGCGGGTGGTCACTGTCATAGCCGCGGTGGGTGGCCAGGTCGAAGGCCACCGACACGCCCTGCCCGCCGGCGGCCAGGGCCTTGCGATAGAAAGCGTTGGACTCCTGCGCCGTGGAAAACCCCGCGTACTGGCGGATGGTCCAGGGCCGCACGGCGTACATGGTGGCCTGCGGACCGCGGATGTAGGGCGCGAATCCAGGCAGCGTGTCCGCGTGAGGCAGGTCCTTCACATCCGCTGCGGTGTAGAGCGGCTTGACGGTGATGCCGTCGGGCGTCACCCAGTTGAGCGCATCCACCTGGCCGCCCGGGGCGGACTTGGCGGCGGCCTGGGCCCAGGCTTCGAGGGTGGCGGGCTTGAATTCAGGGGCTTGGCTCATCGGGTGTTTCCGTCAAATTGCCCGGCAGTTTACAGGATTATTCATAATTATGAATGCAGAATTTGAGGTACTATTCAGGCATGAGAGCGCAGCGCCGGGCCGCCCCAAGCAAGCTCGCGCCCCCTAGGGGGGCAGCGAAGGACACGCCGTGCCGAGCGTGGGGGCAGCCATGAGCGCCATGTCCCTCGCCCCGCGCGCCCTTTATGAAGAGGTGGCGGAGCTCCTGCGCCAACGCATCTTCCGGCGCCAGCTCGAACCCGGCAGCTGGATCGACGAGACCCGCCTGGCCGAGGAATACGGCATCAGCCGCACGCCCTTGCGCGAAGCCCTGAAGGTGCTGGCTTCCGAGGGCCTGGTGACCATGAAGATGCGTCGTGGCGCCTACGTCACCGAGGTCTCCGAGCAGGACATGGCCGAGGTCTATCACCTGCTCGCCCTGCTCGAAAGCGATGCGGCAGGCGTGGTGGCCCAGACAGCCAGCGACGCGCAGATGCAGGAGCTGCACACCCTGCATGCCGAATTGGAAGGCGCCACCGCCGACCGGGACCGCTTTTTCAGTCTGAATGAACGCTTCCACCTGCGCCTCTTGGAGATCGCCGGCAACAAGTGGCGCAATCAGATGGTGTCCGACCTGCGCAAGGTCATGAAGCTCAATCGGCAGCAATCGCTGCTCAAATCCGGTCGCATCGAAGAATCCCTGCAGGAGCACGCCCTGGTGATGGACGCCCTTCGCCGCCGTGACGCCGCGGCCGCCGCCCAGCGTATGCAGGCGCATTTCCGTAGCGGCCTCGAAGCGGCGACCTGAAGCGGCCGCACGCGCTGCACGGAAGGTTCAGCCGACCCGGCCTGCAGCACTGGCATGCAGGCAGATCGCCGCCGCTGCCGCCACGTTCAGCGACTCCTCGCCCCCGGGCTGCGCGATGCGCACCGCCAGACCCGCGCGCGCCGCCACCTGCGGGCCCACCCCCTGCCCTTCGTGACCGAAGGCCCAGGCACAAGGCCAGGGCAGGTCGGTGTGATGCAGCAGCGAGCCGCCATGGGAGCTGGTGGTGATCACCGGCACCTCCAGCGAGGCCAGGGCTTCGGGCTGAACCGACTCGAGCAATCGCAAGCCGAAATGCGCACCCATGCCGGCGCGCAGCACCTTGGGCGACCACAGGGCGGCAGTCCCCTGGATGGCGACCACCTGGGTGAAGCCGAAGGCCGCAGCGCTGCGCAGGATGGCCCCCACGTTGCCAGCGTCCTGCACCCGGTCCAGGATCACGGTAGGTGCCAACGCATCGATCGCAGGCGTATCGGGCAGCGCGATCACGAAACCCATGCGGGCTGGCGAGGGCAAACCGCTGACGCCCTCGAACAGCGCATCCGGCAGGATCACGTTGCGTGGTGCGGCGCTCGCGAGCTCGCCGGCGACCTGCGGCCACAGACTCTGCGCGAACACCCCGACCTCGGGCCGCCACCCGCGCGCGAGCAGCGCCCGGCACAAGTGATCACCCTCGAGCCAGGCCTGGCCCGCGCGTCGCGACTCGGCGCCGTCCTGCGCCAGCTTGCGCAGGCCCTTGAGCCAGGGGTTGTCCCGTGAGGTGATGAAGTCGCTGGTCATGCGAGCGTGCCCTCGCGCGCCGCGATGGCCGCGGCCACCGGCGCAAAGCTGCGCCGGTGCTGCGGACAGGCGCCGTGTTCGCGCAGGGCCTGCAGGTGCTCGGGCGTGCCGTAGCCCTTGTGCCCCGCAAAGCCGTACTGCGGATAGTCCTGGTGCAGCGCGACGCACAGGCGGTCACGGTGCACCTTGGCCAGGATGGAGGCGGCACTGATGGCGGCCACGCGCGCGTCGCCGCCCACGATCGCTTCGGACAGCACGCCCAGCGTGGGCAGCCGGTTGCCGTCCACCAGCACCTTCACCGGCTTCAGGCGCAGGCCCTCCACCGCGCGCTGCATGGCCAGCATCGTGGCCTGCAGGATATTCAGACGGTCGATCTCCTCCACGCTGGCCTGCGCGATCGAGCAGCACAGGGCCTTGGCGCGGATCTCGTCAAACAGGCGCTCGCGCCGCAGCGCCGTCAGCGCCTTCGAGTCGGCCAGGCCGGCGATCGGCTGCGTGTCGTCCAGGATGACGGCGGCAGCCACCACCGGACCCGCCAGGGGGCCGCGGCCAGCCTCGTCCACACCCGCGACCAGGCCCAGCGGGTCCCAGTCGAGGCTGACCTGCGTACCCAGCGGGCGGCGCCGCATGCGTTCAGGCTTGGAGGACTTGGGCGATCGCATCGGTGGCAAGGGTGGGCGTGTCGCGGCGCAGCGCGTCGTGCAACTGCACGAACTGGTCGCGGACGGCCGCCATTCTCTCAGGCGACTCCAGCCAATCCAGGACTGCCCGAGCCAGGCGCTCGGGCGTCGCCTCGTGCTGCAGGAGTTCGGGCACCGCCATCTGCCGCAGCAGGATGTTGGGTAGGCCAACCCAAGGCTGCAAGGCCTGGCGCTTCATGATCTGCCAGCTGATCGCGTTCATGCGGTAGGCGATGACCATGGGCCGTTTGAACAGCGCCGCCTCCAGAGTGGCCGTGCCGCTGGCGATGAGGGTGAGGTCACAGGCAGCCAGGGCCAGGTGCGAGCGGCCCTCGAGGACCTGCAGGCCACCGGCGCCCTCACCCAGCCCAGCGCCGCGTGCTGCGGCGTTGATGGCCTCGCGCAGGGCCGGCAAGGCCGGCACGAGGATCTTCAAACCCGGTCGGGCGCGCTGCACGCGGGCCGCCGCCTCGAAGAACACCTGGGCCAGGTAGCGGATCTCGGAGGCACGGCTGCCGGGAAGCACCGCCAGCACCTCGTCATCCTCCTGCAGGCCCAGGGCACGCCGCGCGCCCGCACGGTCGGCCTGCGCGGGAATCACGTCGGCCAGCGGATGCCCCACGTAGGTCGCTGCGATGTCATGCCGCGCCAGCAGCTCCGGCTCGAAGGGGAAGATGCACAGCACGTGGTCGGCGCTGCGGCGGATCGTGTCGATGCGACCGGCGCGCCAGGCCCAGACCGAGGGACAGATGAAGTGCACGGTGCGGATACCGCGCGCCTTGAGGCCCGCCTCGAGGTCGAGATTGAAGTCGGGGGCGTCCACGCCGACGAAAAGCGGCGGCCGGTCCGCCAGCAGGCGTTCACGCAGCTGGCGTCGGATACCGACGATCTCGCGGTAGTGGCGCAGGACTTCCACATAGCCCCGCACCGCCAGCTTTTCGTGCGGCCACAGCGCCTGAAAACCGTGGGCGGCCATCTGGGGGCCGCCGATGCCGTAAGCCCGCAGGTCGGGCCAACGGCGCTTCATGCCCGCCAGCAGCAGGCCGGCCAGCAGGTCACCGGACACCTCGCCGGCCACCATGCCGACCTGCAAGCCGGTCATCGCACGATGCCGCGCTGGGGCGAGACACCCCCAAGGAAGGACTGCATCATGTCCACGTCCGGGCGGGCTTCGGGGGTGGCGTCGGTCAGGGTGGCGATACGCGCCTGCGCCTGTTCCAGCGTGAGGTCGTCCCGGTACAGGGCCTTGTGCATGGCCTTGACCGCAGCAATGCGCTCGGGGGAGAAGCCACGACGGCGCAGGCCCTCGAAGTTCATCGAGCGGGCCTTGGCCGGCTGGCCCTGGCTCATGACGAAGGGCGGCTGATCGGCAAAGAGCAGCGAGCACATTGCGGTCATGCCGTGCGCGCCGATGCGCACGAACTGGTGGACCACGGTGAAGCCGCCCAGGATGACCCAGTCACCCACCTCCACATGGCCCGCGAGCTGGCTGTTGTTCGCGAAGATGGTGTGGTTACCCACCACGCAGTCGTGGGCGATATGCACATAGGCCATGAGCCAGTTGTCGTCGCCGATGCGGGTGACGCCACCGCCGCCGGGCGAGCCGATGTTGAAGGTGGTGAACTCACGGATGGTGTTGCGATCGCCAATCACCAGCTCGCAGGGCTCGCCGGCGTATTTCTTGTCCTGGGGGATCGCACCGAGGGAGGCGAACTGGAAGATACGGTTGTCGCGGCCGAGGGTGGTGTGCCCCTCGATCACGCAGTGCGGGCCGACCGTGGTGCCGGCCCCGATACGCACGTGCGGGCCGATGACCGTGTACGGACCCACCGCGACGGTGGGGTCGATCTGCGCGCCGGGTGCGACAACAGCGGTGGGATGAATCAACGAGGTCACACGCCCCTAGCCTTCGATCCGGCGCATGGTGCACATGAGTTCGGCCTCACAGGCCACCTCGTCGCCCACGCGAGTCACGCCCTTGAACTTGAAGATGCCGGCCTTGGCCCGCTCCAGGGTCACATCCAGTGTGAGCTGGTCACCGGGTTCGACGGGACGCTTGAAGCGCGCGCCGTCGATACCCGCGAAGTAGTAGACCGTCTTGTCGTCGGGCGTCACGCCCTGCGTGTCAAACGACAGCAAGGCCGCAGCCTGCGCCATGGCTTCCAGGATCAACACGCCGGGCATCACGGGGCGGTGCGGGAAGTGACCGGTGAAGAACGGCTCGTTCATGGTGACGTTCTTGAGGGCCACGATGCGCTTTCCGGTCTCGATGGACAGCACCCGGTCCACGAGCAGGAAGGGGTAGCGGTGCGGCAGTTGCTTGAGGATCTGGTGAATGTCCATCATGGTTTGTTCTTTTCGAGGGCCTTGATCCGCTCGCGCAGGGTATGAAGCTGGCGCAGGGTCGCGGCGTTCTTTTCCCAGGCGGCATTGTCGTCGATGGGAAATACGCCGGTGTAGTGGCCCGGCTTGAGGATGGAGCGCGTGACCAGCGACGTGGCAGAAATGTGCACATGGTCGGCGATGGTCAGGTGGCCCAGGATGCCGGCGCGTCCGCCAATGGTGCAATGCGCGCCGATGGTGGCACTGCCGGCCACCGCCGCACACCCGGCCAGCGCGGTGTGCTTGCCGATACGAACGTTGTGCCCGATCTGGATCAGGTTATCGAGCTTGACGCCGTCCTCGATGACAGTGTCGGCCAGCGCGCCGCGGTCGATGCAGGTGTTGGCGCCGATCTCCACGTCGTCACCGATACGCACCGCACCCAGCTGCTCGATCTTTTCCCAGGCGCCCTGGTTCGGCGCGAAACCGAAGCCGTCGGCGCCGATCACGACCCCGGCGTGGACGATGCAACGCGCACCGATGGTGCAGTCTTCGTGCACCGTCACCCGCGACTTCAATTCGGTGTCGGGGCCGATGTGCACGCCGCGCTCGATCACGCACAAGGGGCCGATGCGGGCGGTCGGATCGATGCGGGCGTCGGGGTCGATGACCGCGCTCGGGTGGATACGCGGGCCAGCCGCCGGCGCCCGACGTGCTTTCCACAACTGCGTGACGCGCGCGAAGTACAGGTAGGGGTCATCGGCTTCGATGGCCGCGCCGCGGGCCAGCGCCGCATCGCGCAGGGCCGGAGCCACGATGACACAGGCCGCCCGGGAGGCGGCCAGCTGCGGTTGGTAGCGGGGGTTGCTGAGGAAACTCAGCTCCGAGGGCGACGCGCTTTCAAGCGGGGCCAGCCCCGTGATGGAAACGCCGGGGTCGCCATGCAGCTGCCCCCCGAGTTCCCTGGTGATGTCGCCCAGGCGCAGCGTCACCTCACCGGCTCGCGTTGAGCGCCCGGATCACCTTCTCGGTGATGTCATGCTTGGGGCTGATGTAGACGGCCTCCTGGATGATGAGGTCGTACTTTTCCTGTTCGGCCACCTGGCGGATCACGCGGTTGGCGCGTTCGAGAACCTGCTGCAGTTCTTCGTTCTTGCGGGCGTTGAGGTCTTCCTGGAACGCACGGCGTTTGCGCTGGAAGTCGCGGTCCTGGTCCATCAGGGCCTTCTGGCGAGCGGCACGCTGAGTCTCGGACAAGGTGGGCGCATCACGCTCAAAACGCTCGGAGGCGACCTTCAGCGCGTTGCCCAGGTCGTTAAGCTCCTTTTCGGGACGGGAGAAGTCTTGCTCGAGCTTGGCCTGGGCCGCCTTGGCCGCGTTCGCGTCACGCAAGATCCGGTCCGTGCTGACGAAGCCGATGCGGAACTCCTGCGCGATAGCCGGAGACACCGCAACCAGCATACCCAGGAGGCAGGCCCCCCAATGACGGCGAATGGTCTTCATTAGAACGAAGTTCCGATCTGGAATTGAACTCTCTGGATTTTATCCTCCGTCCGCTTGCGGATCGGATTGGCGATTCCCAGGCGCAGGGGGCCCATGGGCGAGACCCAGGACAGGCCGAAACCGACCGAGACGCGCATCTCGCCCAGGTCGATGCGCTGGCTTTCGCCGTAGACGTTACCGGCGTCGACGAAGCCGTACATGCGCAGGGTTCGGTCGTTGCCCGCGCCTGGCAGGGGCATCACCAGTTCGCTGTTCAGGGTGATCCGTTTGGCACCGCCCAGGGAGGCGCCGTCCACCGGGTCGCGCGGACCCAGGGTGCCCTGCTCGAAGCCGCGCACGGTACCCAGACCGCCGCTGTAGAAGTTCTTGAAGATCGGCAGGTCACGCCCGCCCAGGCCCTTGCCCAGGCCCAGCTCGCTGTTCACGGCCAGGGTGTACTGCTTGGTCAGAGGAAAGTACTGCTGAAACTGAACGGTGCCACGCAGGTAGCGGGCGTCGCCCGCCACGCCCACTTCGGCCGAGGCGCGCTGCAGGCGGCCGGTGGTCGGCACCAACGCGCTGTCGCGGCTGTCACGGCCCCAGCCCAGGGTCAGGGGCACCAGGGTGGTGGTCGGGCCGTAGCGGCTGATGTAGGTGTCAAAGGACGACGGCAGCGCCAGCCCGCGGGTGATCTGGGTGCGCTCCACGTTGGCGCCGAAGGCCACGGTGTCGATCTCGG
>JACCED010513717.1_pt1 | contig 10650 bp, 19 predicted proteins | sample 7455021 | NCBI WGS metagenome assembly JACCED01 (sample SAMN15323456, study PRJNA562643) | freshwater metagenome | isolation source: river surface water | place: USA:Blue River Watershed | collected 2017-08-19 | reverse complement strand
ACGAAAAAAGCCCAGTATTGCTACTGAGCTTATTGCTACTTGAGTAACCTATCCCTACTTAGTTTCTGGAGAGGGAGAAGTAAAGTATGCTTCTGCATAGTACTTACCTGTTCTGATGACACTACCAGTACCGAAGTAGATTACACTACTACGTTCTTGTCGTGCATGATACTGTTCAGGATCATTGGTTGCCATAGTCACCATAGGAACCCTAGCGTACTCTGGTAACAGTAAGCTACATTTCCTCTCTACTTCCAGAAGCTCTTTGTCAGTCCATGGTTTCTTAGTACCACCAAAGTAAGCCTTAGCAAGTCCCTGTTCGAATAAGAACTTACCTAAGCTACTCTCATAACCAGGGCCGGTAATGTTTACTATCTCACCAACACCACGGCCAGCATACTTGTCTTGGGTTGAGTAGCGTACTCCAGGCTCTTTGTAACTAGCCAATGTCTGTATCACTACTTGTTTGACTAGCTTACCTGCCAAGGTATTCTTCTCTGGTGTATCAACACCATAGATACGAATACTCAACAGCTTGTAGTCATCCTTGAAAAACCCTTCACCGGCTACCATAGCCTCTACGGTATCCCCGTCTATAACTCTGATTGAATGGATTGCATTAGCCATTATCTACCTATTCTTTACTATTCTTGAGTACGTACCTTGAGTAGCAACATTAGCTAACCCTTCTTTCATGTTCATTACGTCACCACTTAGGTTAGAAACTACTAAGTGAGTAACTTGATCGCTCTTTGTTAGTGCGTGCCAAACTTCGTACAGCGTGTGAACATCTGGAACAAGTACGAACACTACCTGATGTTCGTCGTGTGGTAAGCTCCATTGAATCTTATACATCAAACCACCGTAAAACCTTTCTCGTTAACTACGACACGTAAACCACTTGGGAAAACAACGGTGTCTCCTACCTTTGGGTGGTGAACAGACTCGCTATCGTATACGTAGCCTTGTCTAAGTTGATCTACTACGGTTTTCGATACTGCTGGTCCCTCTGCAATTGGAGCAGGTTCAAGTTCATCTGATCTAAACCAACTACTAAACGACTTACATTCCGTCTCTACGTGATACGGTAACGGTACACCTTTTTTGATGCTCTTAATTACGCCTATCTTTTGGTGCATTAGGCTTACAGTTGCTACAACTCGTACCGGATCACCAACCTCGAACTTTGCTTTCGGTGCTTTTGGTTCTTCAATACGACGACTAAACCAAACTTCATCTGGTTGTTTGTTGCTTGATGGACTCTTAACAGTTACCCATTGTTTCGACCTAGTGTTCCAACCTTCGTCCCCAATAGCTATGTCTTCATGAGGAAACTTGTTCAACAATCTGTACCCTGGGTTTGGAGTAGGCTTGTTCAACCAGTATTCAGGTGGATCGTACATCTGACATTCATCGTACAGGCTACCATTGGCATACCAAGTAACCTTGTCTTTGTCGGTATACAGGGTGAAACCGTCTAGCTTAGTAGGGCCTGACCAACCAATATGACCGTTCCTAACCCTAACTATCCTATCTCTGTTCTTCAAGAAGTCTTCTGGCTTAACTTCTTTCCAAAACTCTTCTACGTACTTGCTCATTTGGTTTTCTCCATTGGTCTATAGAATAACGCTGTTGGACTACCCGTGTACTTCTTATACTGGAAGAACACTTCATCAACTGTCTTGCCAGCATTTATATCTACAGCATAGGATCGTCCAATATCAACATCATCTGTGAATACGATACGATCACCTGCTTGTAGAGTCTCCCACCAGTCTAACTGTCTCATTGGTATGTCAGTATTAGGCATTACTTAGCTTTCTCTTTCTTGCGTTGTTCATGCTCTGTCAGTACTTCAAGTAACTTGTCCAAGTTTTCATCACTGATACCGTTGACGCTGAAAGTACGTATCAATGATAGCACTTCCGATATCTTGTTTTGTCTAACTACCTTTTTACGGTGTGCATCCGTAGGCTTACCAAGGCATCTGTAGTGAGGTCCCCATTGGTCTCGTTGCTCACCGTATAGCTTCAAGTTAGGTAGCACTTGAAAATTTAATCCAGTGACCTTCATCCTACCTGTCTTGGTTATATGGGTTATCTTCTCTATGTAGAGTCTTCTATCTATATCGAAGACCAGTTCATCACCAACTTTGTATTCAGTCATTTAGACTACTCTCCCAAGATTTCTCTAACAATGGCATTCAACATGGTAACGAATACACGCGATACAGTTACCAATACCGCGATAACTACAATAGCTATGATTATGATTGTTGTAGTCATTATTCTTTTCCTCCTCCAGAAATAGGGTTGGCGAGCAATTCAGGATGCGTATACGTATCCACGTAACTACCTTGTTTTGCAAGGCATGAAATTGCAAACGTGATTCTAGCCAAGGCATTGACTAGATGCAGTTCGTCTTCAGGTTTTTGAGTCTTGTCTTGACCTAGCCTACGATGCTCGTTGATATGGTTGAGAGCATGGTTGATATGGTCTTCAACTGGAATACGAAAGTAACTGTATGGGAAGTACTTCTTAGCTCCATACCCAAGGCATTCAGCTAGTAACTTCATCACTACTGGATCGATACAATCGAATCTTGCATCGATATGCGATTGCAATGGTTTCTGTTGTGACGGTTGACTTGGAACATTCGGAGTCTCTGCTGGTATTCGAGCATACCACCACCAAAGCCCATTAACTTGGTAACAGATTGTTTCAGAATACCGATCTACTGCTGTCAGTTTTCCTTTTTTCCAAACCCCGCTTCCTGTATGTAAAACTTCAATCTCTTTTCCAATGTCCTCTTTTGTAACTTCTAGGTAGATTTCGGGCTTGCTCTTTGACGGTTCCTGAATGGAAACTTCTTCACGGATTCGAGCATGTACCCACCCCTTTGTCCTAAACCCGTCTAAGTCTTGTGCTTGGTAGTAGTACATCGATCCGTTTTTGATACGTACAAGTATCTTCTTTCTCCATCTAGAAGATGTCGAATCCCTGACTTCGATTTGTTTTCCAATGTCCTTAGTCACGTCAACATTTCTATATCGATACTTGGCAACTGGTTTCTTGTTACTAGACATTATTTACCTTTCTTGATTGAACATGGATAGCAAGGACCTCCCCTGCTTGATTTGCCTGTACCGCCACAAGCAATACAACTAGGCTTCTTAACTGCTTTCTTCTTGGTTTTAACTTTGTTGAGTACTTCCAATTCCTTCTTGGTGTACTTGCTTGCTTTCTTAGCCATACCCCGACACCCCTTTTTCTCTGGAGGGAGAGTAAATAACTATTTGGACTTGTTACTGTCACAGAGAACACAGTTTGCTGTTGTAATCATGTAACCACAAGTAGGACAACGATGTTCTCCAACAGATGCGTAAGTATTGTCACGTAATTGCTTGGAAAGCCGTTTCCTTTTGTTTGCACATTGTTTGCATAGCCTACCACCTTTAGGGTGTTGCTCGGCATTCTTGTTGCAATCTATACAAAAGATTATCTTCCCAGTCATTCGTCAATATCCTCGTAACACTGTTGGTAAACTTTAGCAGCTTCACGGTAATCAGGTCGAACCGTATCCTGCAAAAGTAACTCTTCACGAATTACTTGCATCTGTTCAGCACCTTGAATACCGATCCTAGCTCCACCTTTACTAGAGCTTACTACTGCAATCCTAATACATTGTTTGGTGTCTCGGTCGAACAGTATGATCGACTCGTCAATTCGGCGGCTCAAAACGAGCATTGATGTGTGGTTCCTTATGTAACCTTGAGAATCCTAATTTTTTGTAGTACCTCGTTCGGTACGCTATAAATTCTGCATTGCAAGCAGTATACTCTACTAGAGTTGGGCATGTCAAGTAGTAATTTACTAACTTTACAAACTCAACCGCCAAGCCCTCCCAACCGCCCGCTATTGTATACATTAGCTAAAAAGGCACAATAGGGATTCTTGGAAAATTTTTATGCCGTATCTACCCTCGTTGCAATGTGGAATTTATTAGACATGACGAAGAAACGAACTCCAAAGCCAAAAATAAATATCGATACCGAACTGGTGGTCGAACCACCTGAACCGACCGGAGTAGAGTCTCTGTTATCAGACTTCATATCCATGCAGAAAGCAGAAGAAATGGCCTCTGCTGGATTCAGCATGTCTTCTATTGCACATGCACTACAGATACCCTCTAACAGATTCACAGCATGGATTCGAAAAGGCAAGGATTGCGAAGAGTCCGAACCAAACATTCCCGAAGTAAGACTTTGGAAGACGTTAGCTAAATCATGGGCCATTGCTAAAGGTCTAGCTGAAGCCAAAGTAGCTCAAGTAGATCCTAAGTTTTTCCTAAGTAGAGGGCCTGCACGCATGTTAGGCGATGATTGGTCTGACGATGCTAGCTCAGGATCATCTGTTAAGAAAGAAACGCTTGACGTTACTGTTGATTTCATCGACGCATTGAAGAATCTTCGTGCTAGAGGACACAGCCTAGACGAAATCATCGACAATGACTTGATGGAAGTACGTGTTGATCGACAAGAAAAGCCTGTTGACTTATTGGAAAAGCGTGGTATCACTCATGTAGCACCTGCGTTACCAGGGCCACTAGCTAGACAAACGATTGAGCTAGACAACATACTCCAACTTGAAAGACTCGTAGATGACAAAAAACGGTAATGGGCAGAAAGTTCGTCCTATCAGCGATATGTTGCAAGACCCAAGCTTGGATTCCAAGCCTGAATTTGAGTCTTCATCGGCATACGCACCGACACAGATGAACATGAAGCAACATCTTATGCTTCAAGCGTTCCAAGTCTTCATGACTCAGATCATTGGTTCGCATGGAAACGTGTCTATTATGGCACGTAAGCAACAACTAGCCCAAAGTGAGATAAATAACGCATTGTTACTCACTCAAATGGTTGGTGACTCCTACGAAGCAATGGTTCACAAACCAGACTAAATCATGGCAACCCCGCGAAAAGTCAAAAAAGCCTATGAACTAGGTAAAAAAGCGTTACTTGAAAACCAGCCAGCCCAATGTCCCTCAGATATCGAAAAGAATCCTGAGGAAAAGAAAGCTTGGTATGATGGTTACTACGAAACTTACATAGTTAATAAGCACCAAGCAACTTTTGACAAATACGGGATCAAGTTTCCATGATTAGTTACATAGGAATCGACTTAGGCCAAAAAGGGGCTATCACTGTTCAACACAAGTTACCAGCTAGCAAGCCTACTTGGGAAATCTTTCCATTCTATCAACGACATGGCGAGGAAACCCGTATGCGAACATTGCTAGAATCCGAGTTCTACGACTTGCTATTTAACATCGTTAACCGTTCAGAGTGCTACGTTACGATTGAACGGCCTATGATGTTCAGCAAAGGCTTAAAAGCCGTAGCTTCATTACATGAGCACTTCGGACTTACCAAGGGTATCCTTATCGGTCTAGGGGTAACATCGTTTTGGTATCCAACTCCTGTTCAATGGAAGAAGCTGGTTAAGGCTCCTGGTAGTGATAAGGTTCAAATGCTGAAGAATGCTTCAAAGATTACGAAAGCAAGAAACCTAAGTCCTGAGACAGCAGACTCAGTACTTATTTGCGAAGCATGTAGATTACACTTCCAATAAATTTCACATTGCATAGACGAACCTATGAAAATCCCTTGGTGCAGTCAGTACATTCCGCACAAGCCTTTCCGATCCCAATTGGAATTCCTCCTGTTGCCTCACCTAGACGCATTGTTTGGTGGGGCCGCAGGTGGGGGCAAGTCTGACGTTCTTCTCATGGCGGCACTACAGTACGCAGACATACCAGGGTACTCTGCCCTTATCCTTCGTCGTACTCTCGTTGAACTCAAGCAGAACGAAGCACTCCTAGACAGAGCTTCCCAATGGTTACGTGGTATCCCAACTGCTCACTATGCAGCAGATGAACATACTTACTACTTTGATACAACTTGGCCTGATGGTTCTCCAGGCCCATACGCAAAACTTCAGTTCGGCTATCTCGGTGATTACCGAGTAGAAGAACGCTATCAAGGTGCTGAATTCCAATTCGCTGCAATTGACGAAGCTGGTCACTTTGAAAACGATCAAGCACCTAGATACCTATTCTCTCGTCTTCGAAAGAAGGTCTGCCCAATTCACAAGTTGAAGAAAGACCCCGTATCCGGTGAGAACATCCCCAACTATGTAGACCGTTGCAAGACTTGCCAACTATACAAAGGAATACCTATTCGTTTCCGTATGTCATGTAATCCAGGTGGTCCTGGTCACTTATGGATTAAGAACCGATATCAGATCGAAAAGGAACTCTACGATTACACCGACCCTGCAACACAGAACGTTACTAAACGCATCAGATGGGTAGGCAAGAATCCTAACAAGCCTTTCGTTCCATCCTCTTTACGAGATAACGAATACATCGATCAAAGGTCTTACCGTCAGTCTCTACAAGAACTTGACGAAGTACGAAGACTCCAACTAGAGCATGGTGACTGGGACGCTTCACCAGACTCTCGATTCAGAATCCAAGATGCTAGGTTCTACAAGTCCAAAGGAGAATTCTTCGTTATCAATGGAGAAGGTATTCACTTCCAAGACTTGAAGAAAATCTTTATGACTGCTGACTCAGCGGCAACAGTCAAAGAAGGTATGATCGATCAAAGCACTAGCAAGAACGCTCCATCTGAGACCGTCTACTCAGTATGGGGACTTACCCATGACTATAAGCTCTTATGGCTTTACATGGCATCTATGCGTGCCGAGATTCCAGAGTGTATCAAAGTACTAGTTCAAATCTACAAAGTATGGAAGCCTCAATACGTCAAGATGGAAACAAACGGTTTAGGTATTGGGCCAGCTCAACTAGCTGCTAACTACGGTCTTAACGTAGTAAACAATCCTAAGTCCAAAGACAAGTTGCAGAACTCTATTAACGCACAACTACGTATGCGTAATCATAGAATCTATCTACCTGAAGAAGCCCCTTGGCTTAAAAAGGCTATGGATCAAGTCTTCACTTGGACGGGACACCCTGGTATGGCCGACGACATAGTTGACACTCTTAGCGATGCTTGCAACGATGTTACGTGGGAAGGTCAGGGATACGATCCACTATTCAAGAACGGTTCCGTACTTGCGTCTTCCCTCGATAGGTACATTCCTCAGACGTTCAATATGCCTTTGGGCTATCAAAAGAGTTTTCAACCAGACAACCCATTTTTATTCTAGGAGTCCTCAAAATGAAGAACGTTCTTTTAGTGTTCATGCTCTTTGCAATGCTGAATAAATTAGCTATTGCAGAGTTAAACGTTACAGTCACCAATTCTCAGGTAATGACGGGGATCAAGAATCCTCGGTATACCAACAACTTCATCTTGTTCGAGAATACTGACAGTCCTTTGACAGTCTCACCAGCGGCCCTAATCACGCTCCAGACTGACGCAAAATTCTCTCGCGTCAAAGCTAGGACTAGCCTATTCGAAAGCGTAGAAGTGGCAAAATTGAGCGAAACCGAGTACCTTCTGGTCGGCCCTGGTAAATTCGCCGTGGAAGTAACCACATTCGACCCTGAAAAGGGCATTGACGAGAAGATTGTGACAGTCGAGCTAGGAGACTCCCCTTTACCCTCTCCCCCTCCAGGACCTTTACCGGGGCCGAGCGTGATTCCCGACGATCAATTCAACAATCTAGGTAAACGAGTTAGGGAATGGTCAAAGGACCTGCCTAAGCGTAAAGAGCTTGCGGTACTCTATAAGGACACCGCAAAATCGTTGACAGAAAATCCCATTATGACTATCAATGACGCTACGAACTCAATCGTAGACGCTAGGGCAAAGCTTTTAGGTACTGACTTGAATCGCTACAGCATATTCTTGGAAAACCTGAATGCTGACCTTAGGTCAAGATGGCCTTTGACTCGTGGAGACATGGCCTTGTACATGCAAGCAGTAGCCGCAGGACTGGAGAACTAAACATGAGTACTGATACCGTAGATATCTCGTTAGTTCGTGGCCCTACTGGATGGGGTTTTGATTCTTCAGACTCAATCGATACTCGCTTGAATACTGAACGAAGAAAGCTCGAAGTACTTTTCAATGATATGCCAATTGTTGCAAAAGCAAGAGCAGCTAAAGATTACACAAGCAATCCTATCTATGAACGATATATCAAGTTCATGGATTCTTTGAACTATGGTCCAGGATCATGCGACTTATCTGTAATTGATAAGTTCGTCTTTGGTAGAACGTTTGCTTGGCTTCCTCAAAAAACTGGTTCTTGCGTAATCAGTAATACGTTTCGCCCTTGGGTGCGTAGAGCATTGTTCGAAATCGTTATGGATGGGCAAGCTGAAGAGTTTCTTGGTAAGGACGAATTCTCTACCAAGTCTATCTCGTTCTATGCACCATTTAGTTACGGGTGTGGTAGACGAAGAGGCAAGCTCAAAGGTGGTGATGGTGGATTCTGCACCGAGCAATACGAATCCTTTATCAAAGATGGAGTTATTCCTTGCAACAACGGCAAGCTGAATGAAATCCTAACCAAGCTTAACGCTGTTCAAGACAAGGACTTTCCTGAACCTCAAAACAATGACGTATACCGAAGATTTCAGAACTGGGAATTCTTGGATACGCTACTTCCATTTGCTGATTACCGACTACTAGAAGCTCCCGAAGTGACCAGCGTTGACGTTCTAATTGAACTTGCTAAGCAGTTCAAACCTGCATCAATTTGTTCTGGCATTGCTATCCATAAGATCGGTAAGCACAAAGATGGTTTCGATATTCATGCCCGAAACCCACGTGACTCTTGGGCGCACAATATGTCGTTTCAAGGGTTCTTTTACTCTTCAGATGGAAAGATGTTCGTAAGGCTGTCTAATGAAAGTTGGGGACCAGGAATTGTCTACAACGTTCCAGTAGAGGAAGTTGCAAGATGGTTCTCTCTACGCGACATTTCAAGTCAAGCTATTGGCGAAATCGACCTACCTGATTCAGTTCCAACTATTTAGTAGAAAGTTCGTTCAGATGTTTTTTATGTTAGCTCAACAGGTAACGGAAGTCGCTAACCAAACGCATAGATTCCTTACTGACAATAGCTATACGGCTTCAGGTGTTCTCGTAGTACTTGTGGTTGTTGTAGTTATTGCTATCTGGAAGATGTCTTCATGGATCGGAAAAGAAATTGCTATCCCTGCAAGAGACAAAGGGTTTGAATTTCTGGACAAGAGTTTTAAGCACTTGGACATAGTGAATACCACTATGACCGGAATGAACACTACTATGGTTGCCATATCTGAAACTCTGAAGAGTCTTTCAGCTTTGGTGAATTCCAGGTTTGACAGTATCGAAGAAAAAGTAGATAAACTTGATGCTCACATGAAGCAACAAGATGCAAAGATTGACTCTATTTCAAAGGGACCACGTAATGTTTAAGTTCACCAAACGTCGAAGAAACTTACTTGCAGTACGCATTGCTCGTAAGTATTCCACGTTCACAGGCTCTAAAGAGCAACTTCTCAAGAAGCTTGAGAAAGACCCTGACTTGGTTGGAGTTGATCCAGCTACGATCATGGCAATCATTCAAGCAATTATGCTGGTTATCCAGTTGATTCAGAAGTGGCGTGAAAACAAGAACCCATCTGCTTTGCTTCTTACCGATGATGAAATCCTAGAGCAAATCGATTTAGCTCAACCAACTACATAGTTGGAAGCAAGCAACAACTTTACTAAGTCTCTCAAGTAGCCCTTTGGAGACTTTTGGCAATTAGAAACTACTAGCATAGGCGTACAATGAGCATTAGCTTAGTATCAAGTAGTTGGACATTAGGCGATACATTGCCAACTATGCCAACGCACTCAGTTGGTAATTTGATTGTAGGTATCGCAACAAACGATAACTCCAACATAGTGCCTTCAAAACCAGCGGATTGGATTTTGTTATGGACGTTAGGTGGTGCGGCAAGTGCAATTGCCGTTTACTACAAGTACGCTCAAAGCAATGCAGAAACATTTGGAACTTGGACTAATGCTGACCATGTATTAGCAACAGTATGGTCAGGTTCTCCGAACACAGTAGTATGGCCTTGGTTAATATCCCAGGTTACAGGGACATCAACCAACATGAACTGGCCTGCTCAAGTTCTTAATACATTTAGAACAAGTTCAGAAGACAATGCGTTACTTGCCTACGGACATAACAGATCAGCAACCAATAACCTTGGACAAACTCTTGGGGCACTTACAAATCTGTTTGAACAAGGGGATGGGGCTAATTACCAAGTGTGTGCTAAGTACCAATTAGGTCGCACAACAACTTGGACTAACACTACACTGCCAATGGGTCTTTCAGTCCTATTTCGTACTGTGCTTATAGGTTTTACCGAACAAACTGTATACGGTTTTACTGGTTCTAGTGGTGGACTATTCTTACCGATTGGATTTACTGGAGGGATGAACGAATAATGAGTACACGAAAAATCTATGCTGGTGAAACGTCCCAAAGTCTTCCAATCTTCATTCGAGATACCACAAGCACAACAGGGGGCGGTCTCTCTGGAGTTACTACAGCTTCGGCAGGTCTAATCATCGAATGGCGTAGACAAGGACAGTCTACTTGGACTCAAGCAACACCAGCACAGCTT
>JACCED011716305.1_pt1 | contig 10651 bp, 5 predicted proteins | sample 7455021 | NCBI WGS metagenome assembly JACCED01 (sample SAMN15323456, study PRJNA562643) | freshwater metagenome | isolation source: river surface water | place: USA:Blue River Watershed | collected 2017-08-19 | reverse complement strand
GTAGAGCACTGCATTCACACTGCAGGGGTCACAAGTTCGAAACTTGTACTGCCCACCAAAAATACCCAGTGAAATCAAGCGCTTAGAGGAAACTCTAGGCGCTTTTTCTTTGTGGCTACGCCACCACCAACTGTGGCACGCCATCGCTGGTAGCCCACACAAAAGCATGTTGCTCGTGGTGTCGAGCCACAGTCTTAGCGGTTTCCCCAGATCCCTCATGTTGCGGGGGCCAGGCTCAGGGTCAGAGTCTAATTTGATGTTCAATTGAGCAGTAATTGAAGCTGTAATTTAACCCCTGAATTTTTGTACAGTGAAGCTGGTTCATGCGATGAGCTATTACTGTTTCACCATGGTGGTTTGCTAACTTTGAGGACCACCATGACTGCCTTCTCAACCCGCGAGGCGTGGCTGCTTGCAGCTGTGCAACTGTGCAACTGCTCAAGCCTATCTTTGTTGCGAAAAGCCATATTGTTCCGGACGATTGCCAGGTCTCTTGCGGATTTGCCAGCACCGGAACACGCAGTCACCACATCGGGCCGTGCTGGTCAAAGAGTAATTGGTCAAAATTGCTACCCATTGCATGATTCCCAGGATGAAAAGCAGGCCAGTCATTTTTACACCCCAGAAAAATGTCTTTTTTTGATTACTATCTTTATTGACGCTGCAAACAACTGCTTAATTTATGCTCATCACCCCCCACCAAGCCAAATACATCGCGTACGACCTGACGCTGCAACATTCGGGTGGCGGCATCGATCGGTTGGGTCAAGCACTCTTTAACGCCAGCGTGGACTTAAATCCGCACCAGATCGAGGCAGCGGTGTTCGCTTTGCGCTCGCCTTTATCCAAAGGTGTTTTACTGGCTGATGAGGTGGGCTTGGGCAAGACGATAGAGGCGGGCATCGTGCTGTGCCAATACTGGGCTGAGCGCAAGCGGCAGTTGCTGGTTATTTGCCCCGCATCGCTGCGAAAGCAATGGGCGCTGGAGCTGGAAGAAAAGTTCAACCTGCCCACCGTGGTGTTGGACTCCAAAACCTGGCGTGAAGCACAGCGGCAAGGCTTGGCCCCGCTTCGCCAAAAAGCCGTGGTCATCGTGTCTTATGCCTATGCCACACGGATCAAAGAAGACATTCGATCCATGGATTGGAACTTGGTCGTCATCGACGAAGCCCACAAATTGCGCAACGCTTACCGCGAAAGCAACAAGATCGGGCAAGCCATACGCTGGGCCACGGGGGACAGCCGCAAGTTGTTGCTGACGGCTACGCCTTTACAAAACTCGATCCTTGAGCTTTACGGCTTGTCCACCCTGATTGACGAAAACATCTTTGGAGATCTGAATGCCTTCCGCAGTCAGTTCACGGGTGCGGGTGGCGACTTGCAAGGTCTGCGCAACAGATTGGCCAGCTTTTGCAAGCGCACCCTCCGAAGGGACGTGACCGAGTACATCAATTACACCGAGCGTAAGCCACATACACAGAAATTCCGGTCTACCGACGACGAGCACAGGCTGTATGAGGCGGTGACGGCTTATTTGCTGCGGGACGACAGCTATGCCATTCCTCGTCGTCAACGGCATTTGACCGAGCTGATTTTGCGAAAGCTGTTGGCGTCCAGCTCTTTAGCCATTGCGGGCACCCTGTCGGTGATGAAGACTCGTTTAGAGGCCCTGCGCGAAGAGAAAATCCAGGCTCAAGACGACTGGGTTGAGTTACTGATTGAGGACGAAGAGATCGAAGAAGATTTGCTTGATGAAATTCTGAACGAAGGCGAAGAGGAACAAGCCGAACCGTTTGATCCAGCCAAGCTCGACCGCAAACGCCTGAATAACGAAATCGACGAACTTGACCGCCTGATTGCGTGGGCGCAAGGCATAGGCACCGACACCAAGACGACCGCTCTGCTGCAGGCACTGGAGGTGGGTTTCAACGCAATGGCTCAAACGAATGCGAACCGCAAGGCGTTGATCTTCACCGAATCCAAGCGAACGCAGGAATACCTCAAGCGCTTTTTAGAGAAAAACGGCCATGCGAGCAAAGTGGTGCTGTTCAGCGGTACTAACAACAGCCCAGAAGCCAGCAGCATCTACGAGCGATGGGTCACCGCCAATCAAGGCACGGGTCGGCTCACCGGCTCCCGCGACATTGACATCCGCACCGCACTGATTGAGCACTTTCGCGACGATGCCGACATCTTGATCGCCACCGAGGCTGCAGCCGAGGGTGTGAACATGCAGTTCTGCTCCTTGGTGATCAACTATGACTTGCCATGGAATCCCCAGCGGGTGGAGCAACGGATTGGCCGCTGCCATCGCTATGGCCAGAAACACGACGTGGTGGTCATCAATTTCTTTAACGAGCGAAACCATGCCGACCAACGCGTGCTGGAGTTGTTGGCCGATAAGTTCAACCTTTTCAACGGTGTGTTTGGTGCTTCAGACGAAGTGCTGGGCACCATCGAGTCGGGGGTGGACTTTGAACGGCGGATTCTGGAGATTTATCAAACCTGCCGCACACCAGAGCAAATTGACGCAGCCTTTAATGCCTTGAGGGCTGAAATGGATGCTTCCATTCAGGCTCGCATGCAAGATACACGACGTCAGTTGATGGAAAATTTCGACGCCGATGTGCACGACCGATTGCGCATTCAGTTGCAAGACACTCGGGCGCACCTGGACCGTTTCAGCCGTCGTTTTTGGGACCTTTCACGTCATATTCTTGGAGATAAAGTCTGGTTTGACAATGAGCGCTTGCATTTCGATATCAAGCCGCCTCGCCCAGTGGACATACCTCCTGACGTGCCGACAGGCCGTTATCACCTGATTTCGCGTAACCAACCTGATGATCCGAACTCACTGGCAGTCAATGATCCGAGTCTGGATGGTCACACCTACCGCTTGTCACACCCTTTGGGTGAATGGGTGGTGCATACGGCCAAACTGGCCGAAACTCCCGTGCAAAGACTTGTGTTCGACACACAAAAGAACGAAGCCCGCATCACCGTAGTGGATCAACTGCGCGGCCAATCGGGTGTGCTGACATTGCAAAAACTCACGGTGGACAGCTTTGAAAAGCAGGAATATTTGTTATTTTCTGCCATGAGCGATCAAGGTAAAAGCCTTGATCAGGAAACCTGCGAAAAGCTCATGGACACCGTGGCTGTAACCGTTCCGGACGCGGTACAGATTCCCCCCGCTATGGTGCAGCGACTCCAAGCTGAGGCTAAACGACATGCTGATGCAACCATTGCTCACGCACTGGAAACCAACAACCAGCACTTCACTGAGCAGAGGGACAAGCTCGACCGCTGGGCCGAAGACATGGAATTGGCGGCAGAACAATCGCTTAAAAATACCAAAGAGCAAATCAAGGTGTCCCAACGCGAAGCTCGCCAAGCCACCACATTGGAAGAGCAGCAGACACTTCAGGAACGCATTGCCAAGCTGGAAAAACAAAAGCGACGTCAACAGCAAGAAATTTTCGATGTCTCCGATGAAATTCAAGACAAGCGAGAAGCGCTGATTGATGAGCTAACCCGCCGCATGACCCAACGTGTCAGCAGCGAGATCTTATTCACGATCGCGTGGACTATCAGTTGACCACTGGCTACTGATGTGAGCCAGCCAACCCATTCAATAGCAAATACTTAGATACCCAAGGGAACCATGAACAAGAGCAATGCAACAAGCCCATCAATCCAGGAACTGGGCCAAAGCCCTGATGCTCTGGCTAAACGCCAGGCGGATCTAGTAGCCCTCATTCGTCAGGCCGCTCCCGATGTAATGGCCGAAAACCAAATCGACGTAGAAAAGCTCAAAGATTTACTTGGCCAAGAGAGAATTGCCTCCGATGAGCATTACGAGCTGAACTGGGCTGGCAAATCCGCTGCTCGTCGCGAGATACAGAAAACGAGCAGCCTGACTCTGCGACCTGACGCCAACAACCCAGCCAATGCTCAGCACATGCTGATCGAGGGTGAGAACTTGGAAGTCTTGCGCGTCCTGCAGAAGAGCTACTACGGCAAGGTCAAGATGATCTACATCGACCCGCCTTACAACACCGGCAACGACAGTTTTGTGTATCCTGACAACTACTCAGAAACGCTGGATGAATATCAGAGGCGTACGGGCGAAAAAAACGAAACTGGCTATTTAAATAAACAGAGCCTTTGGAAGAAAAACAGCAAGGAAAGCGGGCAATATCACAGTGCCTGGCTGTCGATGATGTACCCCCGTTTGTATTTGGCGCGGAATCTTTTGCGCGATGACGGGGTAATTTTCATCAGCATTGATGACACTGAGGTAGGCAATTTGAGGTTACTTTGCGATGAAATTTTTGGAGCTGAAAATTTTGTTGCGAATATTGTCTGGCACAAAAAATATACAAGATCAAACGATGCAAAGTGGTTCTCTGACAACCATGATCATGTGTTGTGTTACGGGAAAAATAAGTCGAATTTAAAGTTCAACTTATTACCACGAACCGAAGATCAGTTGGCCGCATATTCAAATCCGGACGGTCATCAAAAAGGAAAATGGAAAGCAACACCACTTCACGCCAAAAGTGGGACAAACGCTACGGCGTATCAATTCACTAATGGAGTTGTCTGGAAGCCACCTGTTGGTACTTACAGAAGATTTAACGATGAGTCCATGAAAGAGATGGACATTAAGAACGAAATTTGGTTTGGTACGGATGGAAGTCAAACACCATCAAGAAAAAGCTTTCTTATTGATGTCAAGGACGGTGTTACGCCTGTCACCTTGTGGTCATACGATGAGGCTGGGCATAACCATGAAGCGAGTAACGAGTTAAAAGATTTGGGGCTAGGTGGATTATTCACGAACCCCAAGCCGAGCAGGCTAATTAAATTAGCTCTTTTATTGGGAACGGAGCCTAACGACCTTGTTGTTGACTTCTTTGCTGGTAGCGGAACAACGGCACATGCAGTTATAGCAAAAAATCTGGAAGATGGCGGCAACCGCCAATCCATCTCCGTCCAAATGCCTGAAGTCCTCGATAAAGATAGTGAGGCCTACAAAGCAGGTTACCGCACCATCGCTGACATCACCCGCGCCCGCATCGATAAAGTCATGGCTAAGATCAAAGCCGAGCACCCCGACAACACTGCCGATCTGGCCTGCGCTCACTTCACCCTAGCTCCGTCCAACTTCAAGGTGTGGCGCGGCGACGTGAATGACGCCGAAGCCCTGCGTGAGCAACTTTCGATGTTCCAGAGTGCCGAGAAAACTGGGCAGAGCAAACAGGCTGACGCACAAACTGCCATGCTCACCGAGTTGCTGCTTAAACATGGCCTGGGCGCCTTGGGCGTGCACGCCATTGCCAAGCCGCGTCTGGTCGCTGGCGTCACTGTGCACCGAGTGCTGATGGCCGACGACAAGACCATGTGGCTGTGTTTCGAGACCTACACAGACGCCCTCAAAGACGAAATCGTGAAGGCCATGCCAGCACAAGTGGTGATGCTCAACTCCTGCTTTGTGGGGGCGAAGGCCGACGAACAACTGGCCAACCTACAGCTTGAGTTGACCAGTCTCGACATTGGCCTGACCGTGATCTGAGGGGCGGGGCATGTCACAAACTATGAAGCTTCAGTTCAGCCACCAGGAATACCAAGCCAGAGCGGTTGATGCCGTGGTGAAGGTGTTTGATGGCCAGCCACTGGCCAAGAGTGAATTTGCGCTGACGGGGCAAAACGCCAGCGTCTCTTACGCAGGCGATGGCAGCATTGGCAATGCCTTGAAGTTGTCAGACGAACAGCTGTTGGCCAACCTTCATGCGGTACAAAAAGCCAACGTTATATCGCCATCAGGCTCGTTGGTTGCATCAACCTCGGACAACGGCAAGCAGGTGTTTTGCCCACTGAACTTCAGCATCGAGATGGAGACCGGTACCGGCAAGACCTACACCTTCATCAAGACCATGTACGAGCTGAACAGGGTCTATGGATTCAAGAAGTTTGTTGTGGTGGTACCCAGTGTGGCCATCCGTGAAGGCACGATGAAGAACTTGGAAATCACGCGCAGCCACTTTGCAGCGGACTATGCCAACGTGCCTTGCGTGCCGATTTTGTACAACGGCGACAAACTGACGGAGCTTCGGCACTTTGCTCAAAGCGATGCACTCAGCGTGCTTGTGATTAACATTGACAGCTTCACCAAAGACAACAACAAGATCAAGCAAAAGGGTGAGCGGGCTTTTGCTCCCATCGAGTACATCAAGGCAGTGAGCCCGATCGTGATCGTGGACGAGCCGCAGAACTTTGAGACCGATGTGCGACGGAGTGCCTTGATGGACTTAAACCCGCTATGCACGTTGCGTTATTCGGCTACTCACAAGAACCCCTATAACCTGCTGTATTCGCTGAACCCTGTGCAAGCCTATGACTTGGGGTTGGTTAAGCAGATCGAGGTGGATGGTGTGCTGGCCGATGACGACCAAAACCAGGCTTTTGTGGAGTTGCTCAGCATTGACGCCAAATCACGAGGGATCACCGCCAAGGTGCGGGTTGACGTGAACGACAAGAACGGCGCTAAACGCAAGGAGCTCACCCTTAAGCTGGGCGAAGACTTGTATGTGAAATCAAGTATGCGCGATGTATACCTGGACGGCTATATCTTGAATGAGATTCGTGCCAACGATGGTGAGATTGAATTTTCAGGTGGCCGTGTGCTGCGGGTGAACGAGGCCCAAGGCGGTCTGACAGATGATGTGATGCGCTTTCAGATTGAACGTACTGTGGCCGCGCACTTTGCCAAGCTGAAAAATGTGCAGCCTATAGGTGTCAAAGTGCTGAGTCTCTTCTTCATCGACAAAGTGGCTAATTACCGTTCTTTTGACGACGAGGGAAATCCAGTGCCGGGGAAGTTTGCTCAGTGGTTTGAGGAAGCTTTCAACAAATATGCCGCTAAGTCGCAGTATCGGGATTTAATCCCGCACGCTGCCAGCGAGGTACACGACGGGTATTTTTCTGGTGACAAAAAGGGCAAGGGTGCTAAGGCCCGAACCGTATGGATAGACACTTCAGGATCAATTGCCAAAGACGACAGCACCTACACGTTGATCATGAAGGACAAGGAGCGTCTTCTCAGTTCGGATGTGCCGCTTCAATTCATCTTCAGTCACTCCGCGTTGCGTGAGGGTTGGGACAACCCAAACGTGTTCCAGATTTGTACCCTCAACGAGACCAAAAGCGCCATGAAAAAGCGCCAAGAGATCGGGCGTGGTCTACGCTTGTGCGTTAACAAAAATGGCGAGCGTGTGCAAGACAAACGGGTCAATGTGTTGACAGTGATTCCGAACGAAAGTTACGAGGCCTTTGCCAAGGCGTTGCAGCAGGAGATTGAAGACGAAACTGGGGTGAGCTTCGAGAAGCGCATTAAGAACGCTCGGGCTAAAGCCAGGATTCAACGCAAGTTGCTAACAACAGACGAGGAGGCGCTGTTCAAGGCCATTTGGAACAAGATCAGCTACCAGACCCGATACAGCGTAAAACTGGAAACTCCCAAGTTGATCAAGACTTGTGTCGAAGCGCTGGGTGACACTAACCAGTACCCCAAGGTGCGCCCACCCAAAATTCGCGCCGAAAAAGGCACGATCATTATGAGCCGGCAAGGGGTGGAGGTGATACAGACGGCGTTTAACGACACATCAGCTCGTGAGTTTGGCACCAGCGTGCCTGACGTTTATGGCTACATCCAGAACCGCGTACACCTTTCCCGTTCAACCATTTTCTCGATCCTGGATGGCTCTGGGCGAATGAACGAGTTACTGGTCAATCCGCAAGCCTTTCTGGATACCACCATCTCGGCCATAAAGACTTGCCTTCAAACGCTCATGGTCGAAGGCATCGAGTACCACACCATCAATGGCAGACGCTACGAAATGAGTTTGTTCGACGAAGAGCTTGAAACTTATTTGAGCAGTGTTTACCCGCCAGCCGACGACGAGATGACCACGCCAGTCGGCAAGACACTGCTCCAGGCCCAGCGCCTGGATGAGCAAAAGGCTCCGGTCGGTGACCCGTTCTCTTGTGTCTTGAGTGACAGCGATACTGAAAGCCAGTTTGCTCACGACTGCAGCGTTGATGAGCGTGTGAAATTCTTCTTCAAGCTGCCAAGCCGTTTCAAGATACCAACGCCTTTAGGCACTTACAACCCTGATTGGGCAGTGGTTCTGGAAGACGATTCCCGCATTTACTTTGTGGCTGAAACCAAGTCCACCACGGTACGTGCGAACCGTCGGCCTGCTGAAAACCTGCAGATTGCTTGCGGACGTAAGCACTTTGGTCTTAGCACTGAGGTTGTGTTTAAGGACGTAACTAAGCTTGCTGAGCTTCATGCCGACTAAGGCTTTTCATTTGCAGTGAAATGATTGGACATGCTGATGCAAATAGATGATGACTACGAAGGAACCGATTTCAGCGCAGCGGATGATGCTTGGAACTCTGGGGCCAGCAACAACGCTAGAGTTGAAGAGTCTAAGCCTCCAAGGTATTTGGATCTGAAAAACTCACGGATACAAAATGTGGGTCAAAAAATACTTGATTCTTCATTGTCCTCTGCCAAGCAGAACTCGCATTCAATAGATAGTCTATGGCGGATTTTTATCGAGCACATTGAGGCATACGCATTTGCAGAAGAAGTTGCTCGACAAATTCAGCAATTTAAAGAAGATCTGCAAGATGCCATCAAGGATGATTGTTATCCTGAACTTGAAAAAAATGCATTTGATCAGATCAAAAAAGAAGTTCGTGAAAGAGTTGAAAAACAACTCATAGACGAGTTCAGAAGTCAGCTAACTCCAGTTGTTCGCAGCGCAATCCATAAGCAGCTTGAAAAAGAGTTTGAGCTTTCGCTACGTCCAACCATCGCTGATAAATTGAAGAGAGATCTTGAACCTGAGGTCAGAGAGCAGCTGAGGAAAGATTTGCTGAGTGATCCTGTCTTTGATCAACAAGTACGGTCAGAGCTTAAAAAAAGGATATTGGGAATTTGACTTTAGGATAATTTTATGGATACAGCTGTTAGTCTCAAAACGGGTATTTTTATTCTGGCTTCAAGAGCCAACTATGAATCGTCACGTGAGCAGCTCCTTGTATGCCCTGAGTGTGGAGAGCCTGTTCACTACCGACAGAGAGAATACCCGTATCACACACCATATTTTTCTCACTATAAAGAAAATGGCTCGAAACCTTGTAGCCTAAGAACTGTTGGGGCACATTTTCAATATCCATCTCAAATATTAACCGGTTTAAGTCAAGGGCAACTAGTTGACCGATTTCAAAGAGAATTTTCTATTGAAATTTTCAAAATGCTTGATGAATGCGCAGATCAGTTGCGTCATGTTATTTCTAAAGAGATAATTCCTGAGTGCGCCCCATCTCAATTGGTTAAAATTCTGCAAAGAATTAAAGGCGCAATACCCGATGATATATATATGTCAGAAATTGGAGATGATGATTTAGTATATATTTCTGATGGCTTGCATGATTTGTCTGTATTTTTAAATTCCACATATGGGAATTGGGTTTTAAATTTTTTATACAAAACTTCTATGTTTTTGGTTTCTAAGATTCACGAAGATTTATTGGAGGATGATTTGGGGCTTGTGCGTTATGACGATAACAAATCTTCAGCATTATTTGTTCTTGATCCTTTGCGTTTATCGAAAAATTATGCAAATTCCCAACTGGGTAAGTGGAGGCTTGAATATGTTCCTCAAATAGTTGCCAGTCTAGTATTGTTGATTGTGTCAAAATGGCGCTTGCCTGAATCAACGCCAGATTTAATAATGATAAACGGTGAAATTGAAGGGGAGGACGTCCAAGTTGTTGATGATAGTGATATCAAGGATGATTACGAAGTAAAGGATGATCCGTTAAAAAATATTAGATTTTGGCGTTCTCCTGATCTAAATTTTGTGCCCCCACCAAGAGAAAAGTGGTGGGTCCATAAGCGTTCCGTAGAAAAATCTCCTGAGCCTACAATTGACTTGGACTTAATGGGTGAGTCAGAAAAAAGGAGAGTGATGCATCTGATTCAATATGGTAAAAAAATTGGATGGCCTACATTGGGGATAGATAAAGAAAGAGATTTGCTGCTCTGGGTAGGACGTGGTTATACGCTCGACGATTCTGTTTTTATTGCAAAATATTGTTATGGGATTGATTATTTTGATGTTAAAAATATTGGTGCCCGTAAATTGAAAAAATGGCTTGAATGGGCGATGAAATACCTTTAATTAAGCATTTAGGTTGTGTCTATTGCGCACTCTAAAGTGAGTTTTCTGGGGCATCGACTGTCATGCCTCGTGCTTGTGACAAGGCTCCTGAATTAGGAAAACAACCTCTTTTCAATATGGCTCATGGGGTGAGCCAATTGAATTTTGATTCAACGCCGAGAGTTCTGAGTCAATCTTTTCCTGCAGACCTTTGTCCACAGTAGAAAGAAAGTCATTCAGCAGGCGTTGTGCGTCACTATTCAGTGGGATAGAAAAGTGAGTCGCAGCCCAGTGCATGAAGATCGCCCAGATGGGGGCGCCAGAGCCCGCGGCCTTCATGTGCTTGGTGATCAGCCATTCCATGTACTGAGTTTGGTTGGTTCTAAGGCACGCGGCAAGGGCAGAGCGGAAGC
>JACCED012054042.1_pt1 | contig 10656 bp, 9 predicted proteins | sample 7455021 | NCBI WGS metagenome assembly JACCED01 (sample SAMN15323456, study PRJNA562643) | freshwater metagenome | isolation source: river surface water | place: USA:Blue River Watershed | collected 2017-08-19 | reverse complement strand
TTCCATTTTTTTACGACTACCGTTCTCTCGTTTAGATTTATTAAATCTGAATCATGAAGAGAATAATCACTGAGCTTGATGGTCTGGCCTATGAGTGCCTTCATACTTATTCTTTATTTTCTACGTAGTCCAAAAAGTCCCCTGCTTTGTAGGAGCTTCTCACAAGAGGACCACTTGCAACGAACTTAAAGCCCATCTTGAGAGACATTCTCTTTAATTCCTCGAATTCCTCTGGGGTATAGAACTTTTCTACATTGAGATGACGTTTACTTGGTTGAAGGTACTGTCCAAATGTGACGATATCGACATCAATAGCACGAAGATCTTCTAGAGTCTCTTGGATTTCTTTCCAGGTCTCACCTAGGCCCACCATGAGAGAAGTTTTGGTTTGGATATGGGGATAATTTTTTTTGTAAAAATTTAAACAAGAAAGAGTTTTATCGTAACCTGCTCGAGGATCACGTACTGGATGCGTGAGGCGCTTCACTGTTTCAATATTTTGAGCAACGACGTAAGGATTAGACTGAGCAAGTACATGCATTCTTTCTTCATCCACACCAAAATCTGGAATAAGAACTTCGACCTTCGTTTCTGGATGATCTTGATGAACTCTTTTTACGACTGCAGCAAAGTGACCAGCACCATGATCAGGGACATCATCTCGATCAACACTGGTAATCACGATATAGCGAAGAGACATGAGACCCACCATCTTAGAGGTGTTTTCAATTTCTTCAAAGTTGATAAAGCCTTTAGGGTTTCCAGTTTTAACATGACAAAATTTGCAGGCCCTCGTGCAAGTGTCTCCAAGAATCATGACTGTTGCCGTGCGAGCACTCCAACATTCAGAAATGTTTGGGCACTTAGCTTCCTCACAAACTGTTGCAAGTCCTTTTTCGCGCAGATTATCTCTAATCTCTTTGAAGTCTTCCCCTTGAGGAAGTTTAACTTTCAACCACTCAGGTTTTCTTTGGTATTTATCTTTATCAAAATATGTTACGGCCATAGATTGACTTCTATCATAGGGGGGTCCTTTAGACTAGGGGGAGAGTCATTTTTGGCAAGAGGTAAGTATTTAAAATTACTTGGTTAATTGACTCTGTCTAAAGAGAAATAAGAAAGCATTCCAATAGGTTTGGAGAAAGCTTAATTGATTCTTCTATGTTGAGATCTTTCGAATGGGGTCCTAGAGTGAGGAACACAATCTGGTTATTTAAAAGCAACTGATATTCAATTTGTTGGATCCCAGCAGAGATTTTGTTGATTTTCATCTCTAATCCATCCTGTGAAAAATTCCAAGCATCATCCGGAACGACTAATAGGGCCTCTTCTTTCCCTTCAAATTCTAATGCCACTTTTCCCCAGGGTGATAACCAGGAGTTGTTCGATTTTTTGACAGGAAAAAAGTTTCTGTATCCCAAAAACTGAGCAACAAAAAGATTTTTTGGAGATTTTACTAAATCGATGGGACGAGCGACTTGTTCAAACTTTCCAAAATTCAAAACACCGATACGATCAGAAAACTTGAAGGCCTCAGAAAGATCATGAGTGATCCAAATGACCGTTATATTTTGATGCCTGATATATTCAAAAAGAGAGGAGAGTATATCTTTTCTCGTAAATGGGTCTAAGTGAGTAAATGGTTCATCCAGAAATAAAATGGAAGGTTTATTAATAAGTTCTTTCGACAATAAAACTTTTTGTCTTTGACCAGCTGAGAGTTCATTTAAATTTTGTCTTAACTGGAAAGTAAATTCAAATGTGTCAGCGAGATCTCTTGCGAGCTGAATTTTTTTCTCTTCATCAATGTCGAGAGTAATTGAGCTTATTAAATATTTTTGGACGTTACTCGTTACGAGTGTCTCTGTTGATGGAAAAACAGCAACTTTACCAGAGACTTGGCTCGTTCCAGCTTGGGGGAGAAGTGCACCGGATAAAAGTTTTAGAAGAGTGGTTTTTCCACTACCATTGGGTCCCATGACTCCAAAAATTTCGCCCTCAGGAATGGATAATGTGACCCCATGGAGTCCAGCGATTCCACGTTTATCAAATTGAAAATGTAAGTTATGACTTTCGATCATGAAGGTTTCTTTACCACTAGTAAAAGCCCTGCGAAAAGAAGAATGACGCCTGCGATCCTTGAAAAGTTAAGTGGGTAGATTTGGAAACCAAAAATGCCATAATGATCAATGATAACAGATCCAACAAGTTGACCCGTAATAAAGGCCCCAATCATCGCCGTCGCTCCAAGTCTCGGAATAAGGAATAAAGACGAGCCGACAAAAAGGACGCCAAGTATTCCCCCAAGAAATAGATGGGGAGGAATTTGATTTATACGCTTCATATCGTTAAGGCCACCATTCAAAAGAAGAATAACAGAAATGGCGAGAGCACCAGTACCAAGAGATATTAAGATACTGAGAAAAGGATTTTTTAGGTATCGGGCCAATTCAGCATTGAGTCCCGCTTGAACAGGCATCAAAAAACCAATGATAATAGCTCCAAGAATAAATCCAAAGATCATATTCGACCTCATAAGAAAGTTATGATTCAATTTAAATTATAATTCGAAGTTTTATAAAGGTATATATGACTCTCACACAATTAAATTACATTATTGCTGTTGATCGTTGCCGGAATTTTGCACAAGCGGCAAAGGAGTGCTTTGTCACTCAGCCGACCTTAAGTATGCAGATTCAGAAACTCGAAGACTATCTTCAAATCATCATCTTTGATCGATCTAAATCACCTGTTGAACCAACTCCTATGGGCAAGAGGGTTCTCGAGAATGCTCGTAAAGTGATGCAGGGAGCTCAAGAACTTGAAGAACTATCAAAATCGCTTAGAGGTGAAGTTTCTGGAGAGTTTCTAGTTGCGGTTATTCCAACACTTGCCCCATACGTCTTGCCATTGTTTGTTCAAAAGTTTGTGGAAGAATTTCCGAATGTTGAACTAAAGATTTTTGAACATCAGACAGATGAAATTATTAGACTTCTTAAAGAAGGGAAAATTGACGGAGCAATCCTTGCGACACCATTAGAAGTAAAAGAAATTAATGAAGAACATCTCTTCTTTGAGCCATTTAAGATCTTTTTCTCTCCTAATCATGAATTTCTAAAGAAAAAAAATGTGGATGAAAAAGACCTGGACGTAAGAGAAGCATGGTTATTAAAAGAAGGTCACTGTTTACGTGCGCAGGCGTTGCAACTTTGCCAATTTAATAAGGGAGATAAGGTGAGGCACCTCTATTTTGAAGCTGGCAGTCTCGAGACATTGGTGAACATGGTGAAATCATCCAAGGGATTTACTGTATTACCTTATTTAGCTTGTATTAATTTAAGTCCCCTTGATCAAAAGTGCCTAAAGGATTTTAAAAATCTTGTCCCCGTGAGAGATATCTCTTTTGCAACAGGTCCACATTCGATGAAGAAATCAATCGAGAAGGCAATTGTGAAAGTGATTACTAAAAATATTCCAAAAGAATTAAGAAAAGAATCGAGCCGAATAGAAATTATGCCTATTCAGTAACTGGCACCACTCGACTTTGTTTTTTTACATAAACAAAGGATTCGATGGTGTACCAGCCAAGAGCAATCCATATAAGGATAAATGATTGAAGCTTCTCGTGACTAAGAGGTTCCTGAAGAATAAAAAGTCCGCAGATGAACTTAAGACTTGGGGAAAGATATTGAATGAATCCCAAAGTCTGAAGTTTTAGTCTTCGAGCACTATAGGCAAAAAGAACAAGAGGAATGCAGGTAATTAATCCCGATAATGTTAAGATGAAGATTTTAAAAACACTTAGTTGAGTCAATATTGTCAGAGGTGTTGTAGGTTGGAACCACCAATAAAGAAGAACTGGACCAATAATAAAACATGTTTCAAAAGTAAGACCTTCAAGAGATCCCACGTGAGTCATTTTCCTTAAAATTCCATAAAGGGCAAAAGTTAATGATAGGGTTAAGGCGATCCATGGAAAATGGGCAAGGTCAGATTGATAAGCCATTAGAGCGATTGAAATAATTGCCAAAATAACCGCTGGCCACTGAGTCTTTCTGATATGTTCCTTTAAAATAAGCCATCCAAAAAGAACGTTAATGAGTGGATTAAGAAAATAACCCATGCTGGCCTCAATGACTTTACCAATACTCACAGCATAAATATAAAGAAGCCAATTGCTCGAGATTAAGAATGCTGAAATAATGAGCATGTTCCTCATTTTTTTCTGTGCCCAAATCGATTTTAAGTTTTGAGTTTTTTTCTGGTAAAGTAAAATTCCCATCACAGTAAGAAATGACCAAATTAGACGATGACCAAATAAGTCCCAAGCACTAACCTCTGAAAAGTATTTCCAATAAAGAGGGAAAAGACCCCAAAGGGTGAAGGCAGAAATCGCGGCAAAGTGTGGTGAATGAAAGTTCATAGTTATCTCAGATTGAACTTCGTTTTTATCCTAAATGCGATGTAAATCGCAAGAATAGATGTCGCCATTCCAATAAGTCCCACATAATTATAGTTTGTGAGAGTTCCCGCAGCAGTAGAGCCAATAATGAGTCCACCAACCTGTGAAGCCGCCCCTGAAGATAATTGTCTTGCAGCGTTTTCTAGGCTCATGAAAGTTCCTCTTTCTTTGGGCTTAACCACAGCTGAAACGATCGTCATGGCGGGAATAAATCTTCCTGAACCACTCATGGTAAAAAGAGTCGTTGCCGTTAATGCCAGCCAAAGAGGTAAACCGGCCGGAAGATGAGTGAGTGCCAAAATTGGAAAAATAGAAATGAACGCGACCACTCGAAAAATTTTGTAACTTCCAATCTTATCGCATAATCTTCCAATTAATCGCGCTGACATAATCGTAAAAATTCCACCGATGAGATAAATCAGAGGTAATTCTTCTTCCGTTAATCCTACGTTTCTCACCATGTAGGGAGAAATAAAGGGGATAACAATAAATAATCCAAATCCTAAAACACTCGTTAAAAGAAAACTTTGAAGGTAATCCTTTTGAATAAGGATCTGTTTAAAGTTTACTAAGTTCTCATGGAATGACTTGGGTTCTGTTCTAACTTTTACAGAGGGGAGAATCATGAATGAAAGAAACCAAAAAATGATTGCGATGATGCATATGAAATAAAAAGTAGCATTCCAGTCATAGGCATTCGCAATATAAAGCCCTGTCGGAATACCGAAGACACTTGTAATTGAAAATGCTGACATCACGACACCCATGGCGGTTCCTCGTCTTTGGAAGGGAATGAGATCAGCAACGAGAGACAAGACATTTGCATTTAAAATACCACCGAAAGCTCCGGCAATAATTCTTGCAATGAGAAGGGAAGCAAAACCATTAGATTGAGCACACATAAGTGTGCCTATGATGAATCCTACAAAATTAAATAAAAGAAATTTTTTACGATCAAAGTGATCAGCGTATAAAGCCCCAAAAAAACCAACGATCCCTGCACTAAATGTATACGCTGAAACAAGTGTTGAAAATTCAGTTGGCCCAATATTAAAGACTCTCATAAACCGGGGGCCCAACGGCATCATGATAACAAAATCCAGAATATGAACAATCTGAATGGCCGCTAAAATGATAACGTACCAGCGCTCTTTTCTTAGGATCTCTTTTTCATCAAGATTATCGGTCATCTTGTTCTTTTAATCCGACAACATCAGAGATTTTTGAGCTGGTGTCATCGAGGGTTTCAAGAGAGGCAACCGTACCTACACAATGATCAATCATGGATACAGCAGCAGGCCTGTGATTTCCGGAATTTTTAAGTCCGCCAAATGGAAGTCTCGCAGTGGCGCCAACCGTTGATCGATTTAAGTTAATAAGTCCTGAATCAATATCTCTAAGGCATAGCTTGTAAATGTCTGAGTCACGAGTGAATACAGAAGCTGCTAGTCCGTATTCAGTACAGTTAGCAATTTTTATCGCCTCTTCAATATCGTCATACGGCACAAAAAAACAATTTGGCCCAAAGATTTCTTCTTGGATAAATTTACCTTTTAGATTTGGATTTTTTGCGTAGTGAATTGAGGGAGACACATAATATCCCTTATGTTGCATTTCTAGTTTTTTAGGAGAAACAATTTCTTCCGCACCTTCTTGTTTGCCGAAGTTACAAAAATCAAAATATAGTTTTTCTGCATGCTCATCGATGAGAGGACCCATGAATGGATCTGGACTTGAAAGTGGATGACCTACCTTAATTCTTTCCGTCACTTCTTTAAATTTCTGAATAAATTCTTGCTCGATTTTTCTGTGAACAAGGATCATTGAAGTTGAAGTACAACGCTGCCCCGATGTAAGAAAACATGCTCTTAAAAGCTCAGGTAGTGCATGTGAAATATTCGTATCATGATGAATAATCGTAGAGTTCTTTCCACCAAGTTCTAAGGCCACTAGCTTATTGAGATCTTTGTGGGTATTTTCAAGAATTTTAAGACCAACTCCCCGAGATCCAGTAAAGAAAATGCCTTTGATTCTCTTATCACTAGTGATTTTTCCAGCAGTGTATCCTGTTCCATTAATAAAATTAATAACTCCCTCTGGAAATCCAGCTTCATGAAAACACTCAATCATGAGCTGAGCTGAGTAAATGGTCTTCTCCGATGGCTTAAAGATAATTGAATTCCCAGCTAGAAGAGCTGAAAGAATTTGTCCATTGGCCAAGTGACATGGAAAATTAAAAGGCCCAATGACAAAAGAAGGACCCAGTGGTTTATACACCACATGTCCATCAATCTTTGGCATCACATCTTTTATTGTTTCTTGCTTAATACGTTCAAAAGAATCAGTGATTGTTACCGAAACTTTTGAATCAAGGGCAGCCGCTTCTGTTTTCGCCTCCCAAAGAGGTTTCCCAACTTCGAGGGCCAGTGCCATGGCGATATCATCTTTTCTTGCGCGTACAATTTCTTGGTATTTTTTTAGATAGCCAATTCGAGTTTCAAAACTCATCTTTCGCCAAGTTTCAAAACCTTTGATCGAAGATTCGATAACGGCCTCGATATGCTCATAAGAGATGCTGGCCTCCCAAAGGACCTGATCAAGGTCTCCAGGGCATCGTTTAAGGATTTTTTCCTGAACCCCGCCAGAAGTTGGAAGATGAAACTGACCACCAAAATAATCGCCCTTAAGCTTCATTTGCATAAAAAATCCTTGTCTAGAAATTGACCTATCTTACCCTTTTTCAATTAAATAGCCCACTATAATACGGAGAGTTAAATGACTTGGCTCATTCCGTATCGGCTTGAAGTTTGGTAGGATCAAGCCTACTTCAGGAGAAAATTTATGACGATTAAAACTCTGGCCGGGTTATTAGACAAAATGTGGATCGATTATATCAATATAAATCCTCTGGCAAAAAAGATCAGGGACGTTTTAATCAATGAGGGTGAGGAGATCCAAAATGATCATATCGCTTTGAGAACGTTTAATCATCCAAGAGTCACCATTGATGTGATTGCTAAACCATTTTTAGATTCTGGCTACAAGTACATAGGTGACTACCAGTTCCCAGAAAAGAAATTATACGCAAAACACTTTGAGCATGCGGATAAAACACTTCCAAAAATTTTTATCTCAGAATTAAAACTTGAAGAGTTTTCAGTTTCTCTCAGAGAAACAATTAATACCCTCATCTCCCAGGTTCCTGCGGGAATGGAGCATCAATTTGATTTCACCTCAATTGGTCGCCCTTGGAGTGTTTCAACGAAAACTTACAATGATCTTTTAAAGGAAAGTGACTACGCAGCTTGGGTTTCAGCTTTTGGATATAGACCCAATCACTTTACTGTCTTTATAAATGTTCTTAAAAAATTCAGCGACATTACTTTTCTGAATAATTATCTAAAAGACAAAGGTTTTAAGTTAAATGCTAGTGGCGGAGAGATTAAAGGCTCTAAAGAAGTTTGTCTTGAGCAATCCTCAACTCTTGCCAATAACATTGAAGTTGAATTTTCAGATGGAAAGCTTTCAATCCCGGCTTGTTATTATGAGTTTGCAAAACGCTATCCTATGAAAAATGGGGAACTTTACCAGGGGTTTGTTGCAGCTTCAGCTGATAAGATTTTTGAAAGTACCAGCCGCGGACAGTAACTTTTTAATCCTCGTCATATCTAAGTATGGCGAGGTTATTTTTTCTTTGATGCTTTTTTCTTGGCAGGAGCTTTTGGTCTAAAAGAAACAAATCTAATTTTATCACCAAGTCGAAGCTTGAGGGCCGCAGCTGTTACACCATCAATTTTATATCCACCGGTTTTAAGTTTTACGATGCTACCAAGTGCTGAACGGAAATGCCCTGAGGTTCTTGAAATAATATAAACTTCAGATTTAAGATTTTTATCTGAAATCTCCTTAATCTCCCCAACAACACTTTCTTTGATCGCGCGGATATTATCAACTTCAGCAATCAGAACTGGTCCTGGTTCAAAGATTCCAACCAGTCCTGAAAATTTAAATCCTTCCTGTTCAAGAATCTTTTTAGCGGGTTCTGTATTTGGGTGCACTTTTCCAACAACAAATTGTGCATCCTCAGGAAGAAGATTTGTAATGATTGGGTACTTAGGCATCATCTCTTCGATAAAACGCTTATTTTTTACATAGAGATAGTCAGCAGTGGGAAAATCGATCTTAAAGAAATTTTTTCCGACTGCATCCCAGAAAGGGGAGTGACCTGAGTCATTAACCATGCCTCGCATTTCAGCAATAACTTGATCTTCAAAGAATTTTCTATTTTCCGCCATAAAGAGAAATCTTGATAAAGAAAGAAATCTTCCATTTTGAGAATTTCTAAAATCGGGATGAAGATAAAGTGAGCAAATTTCAGCGGGCCCATTATGAATGAAATGGAAATGAAGAGAGGTCACATCATTTTTAACATGAATTGTTTTTGATTCATGATGAGTCTTTTCTAAACGATAAAAGTAATATGGCTGGAATCCACCAATCTTAGAAATAATGGCACATACCCCAACAATCTTTCCTGTGAATAATTCTTCCATGACAAAAAGATAATCCTCACCACCCGGCCCATCTTCTCGGTGAAGAAAACTGCGTTCAGACATTCTTATCCGCTTTTTAAGAACTTCAGGATCCTTAGGAAGAGACGTGAGGCCATGTCCCGATTTCTCGAGAAGCTCCATCAATCCTTCCAGATCCTTTTGTTCAATCGGGCGGATAATAAACATTTCTAGTTCATCTCACTTAGGGTTTTATCAATAATCTCACAAACCTCATCAATGTGTTTTTCTTCTGTCACCATGACTGGCATTAAAAAACGCACACGGGTCGTTGGGTGACCACCGGCCATGAAAGAGAGGACCCCATTTTCAAAAAGTTTAATCGTGAAGGCCTTTGATTTAGCTTCATCACCGTTAAATACAGACATCGCCACCATCGCGCCTATACCATATGGGCCTTTAAGTTTTTCAGGATGTTTTTTCGATATCTTTTCAAGATTTGATTTAAATTTTGCGTGGAGCTTTTGGATTTTTCCATTCTCGCCAAGATATCCACCAGTCACAATTGAGTTAATGACATAATATGAAGCAGCTATTTGAGCTGCTGAACCCGTAAAAGTCTGAGACATGAGTCCTGGCTTTGGCTTGTGATCATCGGTAAAGAGTGTGGCACACACTTGAGAGTTCTTTCCAACAGCAACAACATCAGCGTGTTTATCAAGTTTAAAATATTGAAAGGCAAAAAGTTCACTGGTTCTAGCGAAGCTTTGAACTTCATCAATGAAAACTGAAATATTGTGATCCTTACAAACCTTAATGAGGGCTTCGAAGTACTCAGTATTCCCAACCCAAGAGCCGTTTTCACCCTGAATCACTTCCATCACAAACCCAGCGTGTTGACCAGGAAAGCGGGTGATATATTTTTTCATCGCACTGACCGCTAGATCAATGGAGCCTTGGTGATCAGATTCACAATAGAATGGGATGTAATCAACATCAAGAGTTTTTGGTAAGCCTTGGCGGTAAGCGGCTTTATCTGTGACCCACGCCATACCAAGTGTTCTCCCTGCGAAACATTTCTCAAAAGCAAAAAAGCGATTAGCTGGAAAACGTTTTTGGAAAATAATTTTAAAGGCATTCTCGTTGGCCATCGCCCCTGAGGTCGACAAGAAAACGTTCTTTACTCCTGCACCATATTTACAAGCTTCTTTTGAAATAAGCTCTAGTAGTGCAGCCGTATCCGTATTTTGTTGAAGGTGTCCATTCATAACAGTATTTGAGATGGCACCATTAATTTGAGCGTTAATAACTCCAGGGTGAGAGTGGCCCATGTAGTGAACACCAATCCCCGTGATGAAGTCATATTTCACTGATCCATCTGCTAATTCAACAAAGGGGCCATTCCCAATTCCAGAACCTAGATAGTTATAGAAAAGAGCACCACCACGATAATCTGCCATCTTTTTAAGAAGGTTATCGTAGGATTCTTTTAGTTCTGGATTTCCAGGTTTTACACCATTAATTTTTGATGAATGCTCACCGAGTGCTTCAGAGATGAGTTTTTTTGCTTCTACTAAACGTGGATCATTAAAAAATCCATCGGCTACTGTCTTGGCCATGTCTGCTCCAAATATGTAATTAAGATAATGATTTTTCGGCAGTTTATGACGAAGACTTGAAGTT
>JACCED011552974.1_pt1 | contig 10656 bp, 8 predicted proteins | sample 7455021 | NCBI WGS metagenome assembly JACCED01 (sample SAMN15323456, study PRJNA562643) | freshwater metagenome | isolation source: river surface water | place: USA:Blue River Watershed | collected 2017-08-19 | reverse complement strand
CTGGAACCCCGAGCTACGAAGCTGAATGTGTTGATTGGCATATCTGGCTCTAAATACCTCATTGCGCAAACCAAAGAAGAAGAATCGATGCCTCCGGAAAGTGCTGCGCCCACCGGAACATCACTGCGTAGGTGCAACCGCACATTATTCAAGAACATTTCGCGAAGCTGATCTGCGGCACCTTCGAAACTCAAATCAGTACGTTCTTGAATTGATGGCCACCACCAGCGCTCCGCGGCCCCAATCTGCATCGGTCTCAAGTCTATGCGTAATGAGTGCCCAGGCAAAAGGTGATTGACCCCTCGGTAAAAGGTCTCTCGGGAGTTATCGTAGCTTCCGAACACTAAATAGTCGTACGCTTGCTGAAAGTTAACCGCCGGCTTTTTCTCCGCGAGGCAAAGCAAAGCGGGAATCTCAGACGCAAAGCAAAAACTGTCGGCTTTTTGTTGATAAAAAAGAGGCTTAATTCCAAAAGCGTCCCGTACCAAGGTTAGAGATTGGTCGGCGCGGTCATAAACGGCAAACGCAAACATGCCTATAAGGCGCCTAAGACCGGCTACACCCCAGCTAGCCCAAGCGGCTAACAGCACTTCGGTGTCTGAGTCTGTCTGGAAGGTATAGCCAAGCCCTTTTAGCTCCTGGCGTATCGCCCGGTAGTTGTATATCTCGCCATTGAAAACAATTGTGAAACGCTTATCGCCCGAGTGCATAGGCTGGTGCCCGCCGGGCGAGAGGTCGATGATGGAGAGGCGGGTATGACCCAAGGCTAGCGAAGCAGTTGGAGCGTCCGTACCCTGATTAACAGTGAAAACTTCAAGCCCGTTATCATTAGGGCCTCGATGACCAAGAGTATTTAGACAATATTGTAAACGGTCAAAGTAAGGCCCGCCTTTTGTAGACCCCGAAACCTCGAAATGACCGAAAAAGCCACACACTATGGAACTGCCTCAATCGCAACATTCATATCAACCTTAATACGCTGCGCTATATTCACGGGACCATGCCACCGTTCTACGTATTCACGCGATTTCATGGCCAAATTAAGTAACTCTAACCTAGGCATAGTAACTATTTTTACCAATGTCTCGTAGATATTTTGGGGTTGAGCTTCGATTATTGGCAAATCAGCTGCCATTGCCACTGGCACAAATCGCAGATCATCAGGTCTGATATATACAACTACCGGTTTCCCCACTGCCATTGCTTCAACGGCCAAGCCACCATACCAGCCGGCATCTAAAAGGCAGCCCATCCTTCATCATCCGGGCCACGATGGCGTATCGCGTCGAGCATCGCGTATAGCGCATGCGGCGGCGATACCGCACATGCTAAGCTCCCCCAGACGAATCCCGGGCGCGATGCTTCACTGCGGCAGCGGCTCGATAGTCACCAGCAAGGCGGGTTGCGATGGCAGATGGATCGTGCCAATGCTCGACATAGGCACGGCTTCTTGCCCCAGTTTGGCGAAGATCGCCACGGCGATGAGTAAGCCAATCCCGCAGAACTCCCTGGACTGTTGCGGGCTGCGCTTCGATGATTGGCAACTCTTCACGCATCGCTTTTGGAATCAAGGAGAGATCGGTCCGGCGAAGGTAGCAGATCACGGGTTTGCCCAAGGCCATGGCCTCTACGGCGAGCCCACCGTACCAGCCAGCGAGAAGCTGGTCAATGATAAGATCCGCCCGCTCGTAAAGCCGGCGGGCCTCCGCATTCGACATCCCTTCGACAAGAATGAAGTCAAAGGATATTCTTTCTGCTCGTAACTGCTCCACGGCTTCGAGGATAAAACGTGTCCCCTTGGCACCCCTATGGCTCGGGGCATGCAATACTAAAGGCACTATAGCCGTTTCCTGCTGTACGATCTGCCAATCGTCGATGTCGAGATGCGCATATGGCATGAACTGCGCTCTCGCTGGCAGTACGTGGAGGAGATCCGGATTCACTGCATAGATGAGGTCGGCGTACTCGTCGAACCAGGAGATGCGCTGGCGGGTTCGTGCATCTGATTCGGGGGAATAATAGTCCTCGCCGACCTCAGCAGCGATAGAAATGTCAAAGTGCTCTCTGCTGTAATCACCCTGTCGAGCATCATCGCCCTGAAACGTGACGGCGATGACCTTGTCGTCAAGAAGACGACGTTCAACCGGCCGGCAGATGTCGGCGTATGCCTGATACGCCAGCCCTTTCACAGTGCCGCGCCGCGCCCAACGACTGGAAAAGCTCCAAGGAAGAATCGTGCTGCCAGTGTTGTAATGCACGACATCGAAGTCACGATACGCACGTTGCAGGAGCCCCCAGCAAGCGAGTTGCTGGTGCCACAACGGCGTTCCCTCCTGCCACAAGACCTCGTCACATGGATACGCAAGGTAATTCTGGCAAAAAGCGACCGATCGGCTATCCAGGCCAAGGCGCCTCTCCGCCCGCGCGAGCCCCTGGGGATTGCCGCCGGTCATAGTGGGGCAGTGCAACACGCGCATATCAATTACGCGGAAATTGTTTTCGCAAGACCGTCGCGGAGCGAGGTGAACTTCGGTGCCAGCGTACCGACCAGCAAACTCGTGTCCGCGATGAGATCCGAATCCCGTGCCGTCGAGCTCATCTGGAATATCGGGCTGCGGCCAGTGACATGCCCGATCGCTTCGGCCAAGCCGCGGATCGACAAGGCTTCGGAACTCGCCAGATTCAAACAGGCGGGACCGCCTTTTTGCGCCAAACGTACCAAGATCTCCGTAGCATCATCGATGTAGCAGAGCGAAATCCTGAGCCCATCCTGGTCGTCCGCAACATCGGCACGCGGCTGAAGGGTGATGGCACGGCGTCCCTTTACTGACGCAAGCAAGTTGGGCACTAGCCTACCGGTCTGCGCCGGTCCATAGACGCCAAAAGGCCGCACGACGATTATCTCCATCTCCGGCCGGAAGAGCGCGAGCGCTTCTTCGCCATGCAACTTGCTCAGTAGATACCAGCCGTCTCTGCGAACGGGGCCTGTTTCCGGGATTGGAGCGAAGGTCGGCGCATAGACGTTACCGGTCGAAACATAGATAAACCGTTCCACCCCTGCAGTCCGTGCCGCCGTGGCGGCACGGACTGCAGACAAGGTGTTGACGGCCAGGACGTGCGATGCATGCTCCGGCACTTGGCGGTAGCGCGGCGACTGCGCCATGTAAACGACGGCTCGCGTTCCCGGCGGCACCGAAAACTGATCCGAAAGCAGGCCGCTCTCCGGATTGACGCCACTACCGTCCGATGAACTTACACCAATCGCATCGACGCCACGCGCCACAAGCCCTGCCACGAGATGTCGTCCCATGTAGCCACGACTCCCGACGACAAGTACCTTCACGACAGCGCCCCCCGGTCCCCATCTATTCTTGTTGGGGTTATACCAATCCTTCGATTTATTGCATCAAAGACCCGCCCAACCGCTTCTACCGAATGATGCTTTCGAACAAACTCCTGCCCCTTAAGTCCGATGCTTTGCAGTGTATCGCGCTTGCTCGTAGCAAGATCGCGGATGACGTCCTTGATGGTCGCCGCGGTACACCGAACAAGTGGAATTTCGCCATCACGAACAAGCCCGACATCCGTATAGAGGCGAACAAGATCTTCTCGAAGGTAACAAAGCACCGGCTTACCTGCTGCCATTCCTTCCAGCGCAAACATTGCGTACCAGCCAATTATCAGTTGGTCCGCCACAACGTCGACGGCTTGCATGAGGTCGCGAATCCGCTCATTTGGGACACGCTCAGCCATGATGAGCTCGATGTGAAGCCCCTCTGCACGCAGCGCCTCAATCGCTTCAATAAAATAGCGTGTGCCCTTGATATTTCGATGATTAGGGGCATGAAGAATTCTAAGCGGTCCCGTCGGATCAGGGTCAATGCGCGACTCGCTGGACCATCGGCGCAGGTCAATCGAAAAGTGTGCCAGCATCAGCGTATCCCAATGGTGCATATAATCGACCCAATCGCATCCACTAATCACGTGATCTGCATGGTTAGTCCATAGATCAATCTTCGCCGCGATTCTCTTGCGTGCCTTTCGGTGAGACGGATAATCGGCTGCAACAACGTGACGGAAGTGGGGATTTGGGCACCGCGTCAGGACCTGAACGTCACCGCCATAAGGCATCACAACGATCCTAATGCGCGCCAATCGGCATAGCCACGGTTCGATACGCCAAAGCAAAACTGTATCGAACAGACAACCGCCATTGAAGTAGATGTAGAGTGACTTGTATCGGAGAGCAGCGTAAAGAAAAGCAGCGCAACCATAATGTGCAATGGCAAGGGATAGCTTTCCCCACTTTTCGAACAAAATTTTGTCGAATTCCTTGGTGATGTAATAGGTGTGTGTAACAAAAGTCTCAACAGAATATCCATAGGCCCTAAGGGCCGTCGCATGATAGACATTGTTGATGAGTGGCTCCGGCCCGAGACCAATATCAATTGCCTTTGCTGAAAAACGTGAGAGCACAGCAACGATAGTCAGCACTGGCAACACCAGTACCTCTGTAGTACCAATTACGATTGTTCGGACGAGCCGTTTCAAGCCGTCACCTCATTGGCGTCGCATGCCACAATCGTCAGCATGCAGCCGGTGCAAAGACGTTGCCGACATACTCTTCCAATTCCTCCAAGGCCGCCGGTACGGTAACTAAACCGTCTATCGTTGCACTCGTGATCCATAAAGGAGTCGATCCAGTTTGCACAACGATGCCTGACGGCAACGCAAGGACAATCCTTCCCGGGATCCTTGGCTCATCCCGAAACGCAAACGCATCGAATGACTGCGCACTCCAAATGGACCACTTTGTTCCGTTTAGGAAACAGAATGCGCCAGGGTACGGATGAGTCTGGGCACGTATAAAGTCCGTCAATTCCCCAACCGAAAGCCGGAAATCAATCAGGCCGTCTGTAGGCAATCTTTTTGGATATATAACTTGCAACTCCTTGGCCTGTCGGAATCCCCTCTTGCCGTCCATCAATGCGATGATTGCATCTTCGAACATCTGGGCCGCGCGAAACATCACTTTTTCGTAAAGGGTTCTGACGTCGTCATGCGGCGTAATTTCCACCGCTTCGATTGCCATGATGTCGCCATCATCCGCATTCTCGGTCAGTCTGAATACGTAGACCTCAAGGTCGGAAAATCCCTTGATAATGTTCCACGGCAAGGGAGCGCGGCCTAATCCAATCGGAGGATGCCCTGCATGAACACCCAAAGCGCCGAATTCAAATTTAACAATAACGTCACCAGCTATGAGTCGATTCCAACCATTGACAACAAGGATCTCCTTCGAGGTATCGTCAATATCTTCCCTTCGAAGTGTGTAGTCATTAAGAACAGTAACCGATATACCTGCAGACTCACACCACTTCGACGGATCCACATAGCCTGACACTCCATATCGCTCGCCAAGATTCGGCCCGATAGTAATTACCCGTTCGATACAAAATCCCGTTCGATGAAGATGACGAAGGCCAAAAAGGCCGTTATTGCAGCAGGTTACATAGACAATTCGAGGCTTGTGAATTTTGGACATGTTGGCAAGTTCAAATATGGGTACCACGGGGATGGACGTAGGGCCCCTTCAGAAGAAGATCTCGCTCGAACCACCAATCGGGATGTATAAGAACTTGCATTCTCGGATGCTTCCCATAATGCTTCAGAGGATCGCCCTCTCGCCAGTTGGCATTGGAATCAGATAGGTATTTCATGTCCTTGCAAAACCGCCTGTCCATTGAATAGAAATCGAAGCCCGCTGCATATGGGTCGTAGAGCTCGTCAAATAGAGGAGTGCTGTGAATCTGGCCGCTTAATTCGCGATGCTCAGAACATGTTCGTACTGGAAATCCGAAGATCGATTCAATCACCTTCTTTTCACGGAGAAGCAGCGACGGTGGATCAAGACCAAGCGCGCGACCAACATTCATCGCCTCAAAGTGAAGACCAATCTCGTGCCCCATTTGGCGCAGTTGCTGCACCAGACTGGCAGCCAAACACGAAAATAGATTATATTCATCCGCATGTACACGAAACAAATAAGTTGCTGTGCAGCCTCGGTCGAATTCGATTTCAGCAAGTTCACGAACGCCATTGAGAGTGTAGTCAACGTCGTGCCGCATGATTATTGTTTGCGGCTGCAAGGTATCGTACTTCTCAAAGGAGGTGATCCGGTATCCGTGATTCAGAGCCGAATCTAAGAGATGTGCAAAGAAGTTGTATGAGAATTGCAGCATAGGTCTCCTCAAAATTAGAGGGTACAAGCCGGCGCAATGGCTTCAAGTAAAGTCGATTCGAGCTTCGCCGTCGAGTGGTGCTTATCAAACCATTTTTTTGAGTCTTGCGCAATGCGGCGCGAGCTACTGTCGTCGTTGATAACAAAGGCCATTGCGGCAGCGATCGACTGATAATCCGTGCAGTTTAGCAATGGGATCGTTTCTCCGTAGAAGCAAGCCATCGCTTGATCATCGAGTCGGGTAATCACCGGACATTCCCCGACGGCAATTGCTTCCAGCGTAACCGAACCCAGGCAAGGCAGAACAAACTGGTCAATGACGCAGTTTACCGACAAATACGCGCGTAGTAGTTCGATCTTCGGCATCGGCGGCACCCACGCGCAATATTCCTCTACCCCAAGGTCGTGAATGAGTTGTTTTGATTCGGCTACTTCGGCGCCCCACTCGACAAACACGACGACAAAGCGTCGAGGATGGGTCTTGGTTAGTCGTTCAACTGCGCGAATTACCTGGTCGTTTCCTTTTAGCCAGGTTGCAAATCCCTTCTTCCAGTGCTGCCGCGATGGTCCAAAAAAGACTTTCGCACCATCTGCGCGCTTAAAACGAAGATCCACACCGGTGTTCCGCGCGCGTTCAATCCGGCGCTGGAGATGATCGCCGTTGAAACCGTGGAGCCCAAATACCATCTTGGCAGCTCGCAGATTTTTGGCGGAAGCGACCGAGTCGGCGTTCGTCAGGAAGACAACGTCGGCTTCAGCATACGCCAGCGCGGTCAAGCGACCGACTGCCGTCGCTTGAAAAGGAATATCCCTGATTGTGCCATGCTCATAGGCAATAAACGGCCTCTTACCAATAAGGCATGGCAGGATAGGGTCCGTCGCATATCCAATTACAACATCATACTTCGACAGCAACTTCGCCCAGGGTCCAAGAGTACCCAGGTAGGTGGCAATGTCTTCTCTAGTGAGGGAATCTTTCCGGGTCGGGAAGTGTGTCTTATATTTATCGATTAAAGAGGCAATCAGTTCCTCGACGCGCCTTCTTCGTCGCGAGAAGAGGGCCGGAAAGTGCCGCAATGCCCGATTCGGCATCATGGCAGCCGACACACCGACTGATATGCATCCGCGCAGGGCCGCACTCCAGATACCACGATTAGATAGCAGCACCTCAATCTTCTTGCGGATAAGTAATTCCCCATCATGCGCAAAAAGAATCACCCACGCGTAACCCATGATCCTGCGCAACAGATGATCTGCGCGCTGACTTAATTTCATCGCCGCCAGAATTACCGCCCCCAAGGGGCTTTGGGCATCAGGAATCGGGGGTGAGGCTAGTCGGGACGCTATAGAAAGGCTCCCCCATAGCGTCGCGGCTTTTTTCTTTTGCCCCAGCCGCCGCGCGAGCAAATAGTCGATGCAAAGCAACTTCGGTCCTTGGGCAAACCATTCCGGCCGTTGGTATCCATTGAGACTAACCGTTCTCCAGTCAGGTCTATTCTGCTCGAGCGTGGAGCTATCGAATTCTGCATCTTCCCACTCAGGGCATCCCATCAAGTGGTAATAGTCATAGCAGATCACATCACAATCGTATCCGGATGCATTAAGTAACGCCGCATTGTTATAGGCGTTGTTTGCTATGTTGCCAATGTGCAGGATGCGTAGCCGATAACCATGCCTTTCCTGAAAGCGGACTGCAAAGTCTTTTAACGGGCTGAGACCGCTTGCCCCAGTCATAGAGCTTTAATGAGGGCGTCCACAACAGAATCCTGCTGGACATCGGACATCCCAGGGAAGATCGGCAGCGTGATCGTCGTATCTTCACAAATACATGCGTTAGGAAACTGATCAGCGACGAGACCATACTTATCAACGTAGTATCCAAGGCGATGTACGGCATGCGTTCCTGGTCGCGTCTGAATCCCTGCAGTTGAAAGCTTGTCCATCAAAGCGTTTCGACGGTTTCGACCCCCGTCAAGTATCCGAATCACAAATGACTGGTATGTGTGGCCATCCACCGGGCCATATATTGGTAGCGCTATGTCGGATTTCCATTGCAAACTAGCCTTGTAGCGATCTGCACGCCCACGCCGCTCCGCAAGCAAGCCCGGAAATTTCTCAAATTGCGCGACGCCAATTCCCGCCTGGATGTCGGAGAGTCGAAGGTTATATCCAAGAATCCCGAACAGACCCATGGTGTATGAGTGCATACCCTGCGGATCAGACGCTGGTAGTCCCGTACTCCCGTGGTTCCGCAATGCGTTAACGCGTGCAGCCAGAGCCGGGGTGTTGGTAGTTACCATTCCGCCTTCACCAGTAGTAATAATTTTTCGTGGGTGGAACGAGAAGCAGCCAAGCGATCCAATTCCCCCAACCGGCCGACCGTAGTAAGTCGTACCAAGAGCGCATGCGGCATCTTCGATTACAGCAAGTCCGTAGCGGCTGGCGATTTCCATGATCTCATTCATCGGCGCCGCTAATCCAAACAGGTGCACTACTACTACGGCCTTTGTCCGCGGTGAGATCGCTGCCTCTAGCGCGGCCGGATCAATATTGAATGTTGTTAGATCGACATCCGCAAAGACGACCTTGGCACCGACGTACTCCGCACAGTGTGCAGAGGTAACCCACGTGAACGCCGGAACCACGACCTCATCTCCAGGGCCCAGACAGAGCGCCATCGTTGCCAGATGGAGCGCGGCAGTACACGACGTAGTCGCTAAGGCGTGGTCGACCGCATGGCACTTGGTCATACACGCCTCAAATCGCCTAGTCATTGGACCTTGGGTGACCCAACCGGATTTCAGCACCTGCGCGACCATTTCCTCCTCAGAATGATCGAACGATGGTGTTACGATTGGGAGCAATGTCTTTCGCATTTCGCTGGTCATAAAGTCGTTCCTTCCGAAAATGGGACGGTCAATTCATCACCTGGCCACACCCAAATTGGCTGGTTGCTCATTTGATACTCGTCCAACGACGAGACGTTAACGTACAACGTTATCGGCGGAACCTGGATCGATACACCCTTGCAGATATCTTCTGGGGCCAGCTCAAGGCTCGCGGTACTATCGTCACTAGCTTCCAGATAAGCGTCATCCGGGAAATCCCCATAGGTCCAGCCACGAGAACGCGTCCCCACGGCAACCCGAATTCTTTGCACGCCAACTGCAACGGCTTCGGCTTTAAGGACTACCCGGTCGAGATATCTTTTGTAATAAATTGACGGTGGTGGTGGCGGTCTTCTCGGCGCGCCACCAAAGTAAAGGTACGAGACATAGGGGCGGTGCCATGCAAGTCCAACGTCAGTGTAGCCCGACACAGGCAAGCCACCGATGCCTCGCGACCAGGCGGCATAAGGCGCAAGCTGTAATCCAATTGCCGGTACGCGATCAATTAAGACCGGTTTGGCGCGCAACTCGTCCAGCGTGGCCCAATCCCCATCGTCGTTAGTCGTCCTGATGCCTGCCTTGAACGCATCGGCATCAACGACACGCCACCGTCCATCAAAGAGCACCTCACAACATACGTGCTTGTGGAGTTGCGTTACGCGTGCCTGATATCCCGCCATCTGAAAAAGATCACATGCAACTCTTGCCGCGTGACCGCAACGTCCAATGCCCGCGGCCAATGTTTCTAGGCTGCTCACCTGTCGGGTATTCCCGTACTCATCGACCAACTGAACCAAAGGGTGATGAAATATTGCATCTTGAACAAATCGATATATCGAGCGGAAGGATTCCTCGCCCGGAGCAGTACCGCGACATACCTCACCAATGAGATTTTCGAGAACCGCTGAGCGATCAATACGCCGCAGCGCCGAGCGGTAGTGGCGCCAGAACGCCGTGCCGATTGCTGATTCTACTGGGGTGTTGGTAACAACTGGATCGTGGATCAACGACGAAAACCGCGATAACGCCGCTCTTCCTATTGCTCGACAATATACTGGAGTCATCCAAGCACATTGGCTGTCAGGTTTTCGAGCAAGCATTTCCGCAACGCCCCAGTTGGTCGGATAGACACCACCGGCAACAGGTCGTTCGGGGTTAACGATTACTGCGCCCTCGGCCGAAAGGCCAATTACGTCCAAACCGAGCCTCCCTGCGACGTCCCGCATGTCCTCGCGATTGATGCAGTAGCCGCGCCTTGGGGTGGAAAGTATATTTTTTCCCTGTACGAACGACAGCAAGTCCTGCGATACCACTGTCCGTTGCTCTTTGGTGCCGAATCGGAAGACACGTTCACAAGAATCGACGATGGATTTAAAAAATCGGCCTGACGCCGACAGTTGATGCATGTGGGAACGCACTTCTTCGATCGATTCCTGTCCTCTCCGCACGATCTGCCATAGCGGCTTTCTTAGCATCCAAAGAGATTCAAGTTGGTGCAATACACGTTTCTGTTGCGCTATCGCGGAT
>JACCED011728789.1_pt1 | contig 10657 bp, 6 predicted proteins | sample 7455021 | NCBI WGS metagenome assembly JACCED01 (sample SAMN15323456, study PRJNA562643) | freshwater metagenome | isolation source: river surface water | place: USA:Blue River Watershed | collected 2017-08-19 | reverse complement strand
CGGGCATTGAGGCCTGTTTCGCGGCGGAGCCGCGCCCAGTGGCGCTTGGCGAGTGCGGGCTGGACCGGTTTCACCTGCCGAAGGAGCCGGCCGCGGCGGAGGAGATCTTCGGCTGGCAGCGGGCGGCCTTCGCGGCGCAGCTGGTGATCGCGCGCCGGTTGGACGTTCCCGTCGTGGTGCATTCCCGCGGGGCGTTCGCGGAGTGCGTCGCGATGATCGACACCGCCGGTGTCGACTGGCGGAAGGTCGTTTTCCACTGCTTCACCGAAGGAGCGACCGAGATGGCGGAGATCAACCGGCGCGGTGGCGCGGGGTCCTTCACGGGCATCCTGACCTACAAGACGGCCGAGGTTGTGCGGGCGGCCGCGCTCGCGCAGGGTCTAGACCGGTTCATGCTCGAGACCGACGCGCCCTACCTCACGCCGATGCCGCACCGCGGGAAGCCCAACGAGCCCGCGTTCGTGCGGCACACGGCGGAGTTCGCTGCGGGCCTGTTCGGTGTCCCGCTTGACGAATTGGCGCGCGTCTCGGCGGCAAACGCCCGCCAGTTCTTCGGACTCTGAGCCGGCGGCCCTCAGCGGAGCTGCTTCAGCAGGAACGCGTACGCCAGGGCGTTCATGTAGGCCGACTGGCGGTTGTTGGCCGCGCCGCCGTGGCCGCCCTCGATGTTCTCGTAGTAGAGCACGTCGTGACCCTGCTCGAGCATGCGGGCCACCATCTTGCGCGCGTGGGCCGGATGCACGCGGTCGTCGCGCGTCGAGGTGGTGAACAGCACGCGGGGGTACTTCGCCCCGGCCTTCACGTTCTGGTACGGTGAGTAACGCGAGATGTACTCCCACTCCGCCGGTACGTCGGGGTTGCCGTATTCGCCCATCCACGAGGCGCCCGCCAGCAGCGTGTGGTAACGACGCATGTCGAGCAGCGGCACTTGGCAGACCACCGCGTTGAAGAGGTCCGGCCGCTGCGTGAATACCGCGCCGACGAGCAGGCCGCCGTTGCTGCCGCCCTGGATGCCGAGGTGGCGGGGTGACGTGACCTTGCGCCGCACGAGGTCCTCGCCGACCGCGATGAAGTCGTCGTAGGCGCGCTGGCGGTTGGCCTTGAGCGCCGCCTGGTGCCATTGCGGGCCGAACTCGCCGCCGCCGCGGATGTTCGCGAGGACGTAGACGCCGCCGCGTTCCAGCCAGGCCGCGCCCATCGCTGCGCGGTAGCCGGGCGTCTGCGACAGCTGGAAGCCGCCGTACCCGTACAGCAGCGTGGGGCTGGTGCCATCGGTCTTCAGTCCGCGCCGGGAGACTTGGAAATAGGGGATCCGCGCCCCATCCCGTGACACCGCCTCGTGCTGGGTCACCTCATGTCCGTCCGCCGCGAAGAACGCCGGCAGCTGTTTCAGCAGTTCGCGCCCCGGCTGGCCAAGCGTGCCGCGGTAGAGGCTCGGCGGCGTGAGGAAGTCGTCGACGTTCAGCCAGTAGTCGTCCGTCTCGTCGTCGACGCCGCTGGCCGAGACGCTGCCGAACTCCGGGGCCGCCAGCGGCTCGCGGGACCATTTTCCGTCTTCGCGCGGCGTGAGCACGAACAGTCGGTTCCGGACGTTGTCGAGTTCGTTGACGATGACGTGGCGGCGGGTGCGGCTGTAGCCGGCGAGCGACTTGCGCGGGCCCGGTTCGAAGAGCGTGGCGAATTCGCGAGAGCCCGCGAGGTAGCGGTCCCACGGCATCGCCAGCAGAGCGCCCGCGGGGTACGTGCGCCCGCCGGCCTTCCATTCGGAACGGAGCGTCACGAGGATGTGCTCGCGCCAGGTGCCCATCCGGGCGTCGTCGGGCAGGTCGAGCTTTCGGAAGCGGTCGCCGTCGCGCGTGAAGTGCTCGGCGGTGAAGAACGTCACCGCGCGGCGGGCGAATTCCCGGCGGAAGCCGGGCTCGACCACCGTGTAGGCGCTGGCGCTCACGTCCTTGGCCTGGCCCTCGAAGACCGTCCGCGCTTCCGCGAGCGGCGTGCCGCGGCGCCACTCCTTCACGACGCGGGGATAGCCGGAGTCGGTCAGGCTGCCGGCGCCGAAGTCCGTCCCGACGTAGAGCGTGTCGCGATCGCGCCAGGAGACGGAGCTCTTGGCCTCGGGCAGCGTGAAGCCGCCGGTGACGAAGGTCTTCGCGACCGGATCAAATTCGCGCGTGACGGTCGCGTCGGCTCCTCCGCGGGAGAGGCTCAGGAGAACGCGGTCGAGGCTGGGCTCCAGCCAATCGGCGCCCTTCCAGACCCAGTTTTCCTTCTCGGCAGCGGCGAGGGCGTCGAGGTCGAGGACGGTTTCCCAGGTGGGAGCGGGCTTGCGGTATTCCTCCAGCGTGGTGCGGCGCCAGAGGCCGCGCGGGTTGCGGGCGTCGCGCCAGAAATTGTAGTAGTGCGCGCCGTGCTTGGAGACGTACGGAATGCGCTCCTTGGAATCGAGGATGGCCAAGAGCCGGTCCTGGATGGGCTTGAAGTCCGGCGTCGCCTCGAGCTCGCGCTGCGAGGTGGCGTTGCGCTCGCGGGCCCAGTTGAGCGACCGATCCGACGTGACCTCTTCCAGCCAGACGTAGGGGTCGGCGGGCGGGGGCGTCTGGGCGTGGGCGGGGTTCAAGGCGGCGAGCGCCGCGAGGGCGAGGAGGGGACGGGTGGGCATGGCGGCACGGTGTGCGGGAGCAGCGTTTTGCCAACCCGCCTTTTCGCCCGCGGCTTCAGGCGTCGCGCAGGCGCCGTTCGATCACCCGCTCCGCAGGGTTGAATGGCGCAAGTTCGTCCAAGCCGAGACCGCGGACCGCCGCCTCAAGCAGCGCGTCCTCGCCGGCTTCGGTGCCGGATATTCCCGCGAAATGGCGTCCGGCCTCCAGCAAGGATCGCAGCGGGATGAGGCCGATGAGTTCCGAGCCGGTGGCCCGCACGCCGCGGGCGGCGGCGGCGCGCCGCACGCTCTCGAAGGCGACGTGCAGCGGCGTCACGGCTAGGTCGGTGAGGTTCATGGAGACCTGCGCGCGGCCGTACTCGGGGATGTGCCAGCCGATCGCCTTCACCGCGCGCAGCATTCCCGGGAGCCGGGCGCCCGCGCCACCCGGAGCCGGCCGGCCCGACTCCCGCACGTCGCAGGCGATCTCGTGCGCGAGTTCGCGCGAGGGGGTGTCGAGGTTGACGTTGAATGCCGCGAGGAAGTCGCGTGCCCCGATCACGGTCGCGCCACGGCGGGGGTCGAACTCGGCGGGGCCGAAGTCCGGGCGCCATTCCGGGCGGAGGACCTTCTCTGCCAAGCCTTCGTACTCACCGGCGCGGATCACGGCGAGGTTGCGGCGGGCGGGATCGGGTTGGGCGCGCTCGTAGAGATACACCGGTAGGCCGAGTTCTCGGCCGACGCGTTCTCCGAGTTCGCGGGCGAGGACCGCCGCCTCGTTGAGCGTCAGGCCCGAGATCGGCACCAGCGGGCAGACGTCGGTGGCTCCGATCCGCGGATGCGCGCCTTGGTGTTGGCGCATGTCGATGACCTCGCCGGCGCGGCGGATCGCGCGGAACGCGGCCTCGGTCACGGCGGTGGGTTCGCCCGCGAAGGTGACGACGGTACGGTGGGCGCCGTGGCCCGGGTCGACGTGCAGCACTTTAGCCCCGGGCACCCCGCGGATCGCGTCCGTGAGGGCGCCGATCACCTCAGGATCGCGTCCCTCGCTGAAGTTGGGGACGCACTCAAGGACCGGGCTCATGCGCGGCCGAGGGAGCGGAGGAGCGCCTCGGCGCAGGCGCGGGAAAAGGCGGGGTCGTTGATCTCGACGTCGAGCTCTATGACCGGGATTCCGGGGCGCAGGCCGGCGCGGATCGCGGCGAAGAGGGCGTCGTCGGACTCCGGATCGTGGAACGGTTTGCCGGGGGCGCTGATGACGCTGATGGCGCGGCGCGGGATGAGGAAAGTCACGGGCGCCTGGTAGCGGTTCAGTTTTTCCGCGAGGATGCGGCCGAGTTCCACGCACTCGGCCGGCGTGGTACGCATGAGTGTCACCTGCGCGTTGTGCTGGTAGAAGTTCCGGCCGGCGAACTTCGCGGGCACGCTGGCGCGTTCGCCGAAGTTCACCATGTCGAGGCAGCCCGGCGTGACGATGGCGGGCACGCGGGCCGCGGCGGCGGCGTCGAGGCGGGTAGGGCCGGCGGTGAGCACGCCGCCCACGAGCTCGTCGGCCCACTCGGTGGTGGTGACGTCGAGCACGCCGGCGACCATTCCGCTGGCGATGAGCGACTCCATCGCGCGGCCGCCGTTGCCGGTGGCGGCGAAGACCAGCACCTCGAAGCCGGCGGCCTCGAGGATCCGCTTCGCCTCGGTGACGCACGCCGTGGTGTTGCCGAACATGCTGGCGGCGATCAGCGGCTTGTCGGCCGCAGGGGCGGCATCCCCCGCGCGGGCGCGGGCCTCGACCATGCCGCAGATCGCGCCGGCGGCGTTGGTGAAGATGGCGCGCGAGACGCGGTTGACCCCGGCGACGTCGACGATGGCGGGCATCATCGTGATGTCGGTGGTGCCGACGTAGTGCGCCGTTTGGCCGCTCGCGAGGGTGGAGACCATCACCTTGGGGAAGCCGATGGGCAGTGCGCGCATGCCGGCGGTGGCGATGGCGGTGCCGCCGCCGCCGCCGAGCGAGACGACACCCTGGATTTTCCCCGCCGCGGCGAGCTCGGCCAGCAGCGCGGCGGCGCCGCGGCCCATGAGCGAAACGGACTCCCCGCGATCCTTGCGCGCGAGGATTGAGCGCCAGTCGTCACCGCCGCGCCGGGCGACCTCCTCGGCCGGCACGTCGGGTGGGAGGGTGGGTGCCCCTAGGCACCCGACGTTGATCAGGAGCGGGGTATGTCCGCGGGCGCGGATGATTTCGGCGATGAATGCGTGTTCCGGACCCTTGGTGTCGAAGGTGCCGAGGACGGCGATGGTGGGCATGGGGTGGCGGGGGAAGCGGACGTGCGTTCGCCGCGAGCGTTTCAGCGCGGCGGCGCGAGGAAGCGCGTCCGCAGGCCTTCCGGTGAGTAAACCTGGAAGTCGCGATCCAAGGTCACGAGTTCGAGGTCGGCTGCGATGGCGAAAGCCGCGAGGTAGGCGTCCATCCAAACTTTCGGGGAGGCGGTTTCGCGGGAGGCGAGGCGATGCCAGAGCGCGGAGAGGCCGCGTGGTTCGTCCCGCACCCTTACGGAAGGAAGCCGTTCCAGCGCGGCCAGTGCGGCGAGGGCGTGGCGGTTTGTCATGCCCTCGGCGCCGTAGCGCGCGAGCATCCGCGGGGAAGTCACCAGCCGCAGGTAGCTCTGTTGCGTCGCGCGGCAGAAAACGGCCGGATTCGCCGGAGTGGCCGCTTCGAGACTCGCGAGACTGGTCGCGTGGAACTCGTGGGTGGAAAAGGTCGCCGCGACCCAGACGTTGGAGTCAATGAGCGAGCCCGCCACGGTTCAGATCCTCTTCGGCGATGATTTCCTGTTCTAGGGCGACGATTTCCCGGGCGCTCATCTTCTTCCCCGGGGTGCCGGGGCGGCAGTTGAACACTGGGAAGCCCTGCGGGCTGACCCCGAGGCCCTTGGGCAATTGCTCGGGTTTGGCGACGGCGGAGCTTTCGAGGCCCAAGCCGCGCCGCAGCGCACTTGCGGCGACGTCCTTGAGCTTCAGTCGATCGTGCACGCTTCGGAGCTTGAGCTCCCGCACGAGGTCATCGGGCAGGTCGAGCGTGGTCTTCATGAAGCCAGAAAACCAGCAAACCAGCTTGCCGTCAAGCTGGGGGCCGACCGTGGGCCGCTCCTGCCTGTTCGATCGTTGGGCGACTTACTTCCCTCCGACCCACTTCACGGCGTTCACGAGCAGGGCCTTGAAGGCCGGGTGGTCGTGGGTGCGCTCGTCGTGGCCGAGGGTGAGGCCGACGACGCGGGCCTGCTCGTGGCGGGTGATCCACGCCACCGGATGCGGTTTCGAGAACTTCAGGCTCGGCGAGCTTTCGGCCAGCACCTCGATCGCGGCGGTCCCGGCGGGGATCTTCTCGGGCTCCGCGTTCACGTAGTAGAGCTCGTCGACCACCTCGAAGCGGGCGGGCACGCCGCGCATCACCGGGTGGTCGGGCTTGACCGCGTGCACCACGTAGGGCCCGAGCTTGTCGTGGCCGCGCGAGCCGCCGCCGACAAGGCGAGCGTTGAGCTCGGGCCAGTTCGGGTAGGCGTACCACGTGCCCGGGTGGAGCATGACGACGCCCTTCCCGGCGGCTGCAAAGCCCAGGAGCGCCTTCCGGTACGCCGGGGTGTCGAAGAACATCCGGTTCACGCTGACCACGGCGACATCGGCCTCGGGCAGGGTTGCGGCGGCTTGGTCGCGGTCCTCGGTGTAGTGGACGCTGAAGCCGGCGGCGCGCAGGGTGGCGGAGTCGGTCCCGCCGAAGAATTCCGTGAACTTGTGCGAGCTGCCTCCGCCGATGAGGAGCACGCGCGTCTTGCCGGCTTCCCATTGCACCTTCTCCACGGGCGGAAGCGGGCGATCGTTCTTACCACCTTCCTTGGGGCCCGCGTTCGCCGGAGCGGCGGTCGCGACGGCCGCAGCGGTCTGCTGGACGGCGCCTGCCTTTGCGGCGGCCTTGCCCTTGCCTGCTTTCTTCGCGGGGGCAGGGGCGGATGTCCCGCCGCCGGACGTGCTGGTCGAAGACAGGAACGCGATGATGTCGCGGAGGCCCTCGGCGCCGAGGCCCTCGAGGCCCTCGGGCATCAGCGAGCGGCGGGTGTTTTCGCGGTTGGTGATGTCCTCACGGCGCACCTCGGTGTCGCCGCCTTGGTTGCGGAGGGTGACCGTGTTGGCGTTCTCGTTGACGATGACGCCGACGAGCGTTTCGCCCTTCTTGGTGGTGAGGTTCCACTGCCAGTAGTTGGGTTCAACCTGGCGGTTAGGATCGACGATGTGGGTGAGCAGTTCGAGGGCTCCCTTGGAGCCGATGCCGGCGAGGGGCGGGCCGACGTCGCGGAGGCCGATGTCGCCGTACTTGTGGCAGATGGCGCAGGCGGCTGTGAAGACCATGCGTCCGTTAGCCACGTTGCCGGCCTTCGTCACCTCGGGCATCAGCTTCGCGATGAGGTCGTCCTTTTGTCCGGCCTCTGGACTGAGCTTCTCGAGCACGTTGGTGGCTGCGTTGGCGACACCGCGGTTTGGATGGGTGCGCAGGCGGGCGAGGTTGCCGGGGCCGACTTCCTTCGTTGTCAGATTTCCGCCACGCAGCGCCTCGAGCAAAGCGTGGGAGGCCTCCGGGCGACGGATGATCTGCTCGAACACCGTCGGGGACTGGGTGGCCTTGAAGGCGGCCACGAGGACCGCGTCGGCGTCCTTGCCGGGCGCGGCGCCGAGTGCGGCGGTGAGGGCGCTGCGCAGGGCGGGGGAGGTGCCCGGCTCGCGCAGCAGGTCGGCGACGGCGGCAAGCGCCGGCTGGCGCGATGACGTGAGGCTGAGCAGGCTGGCGGCGAGCTCGGCGCGGCGAGCGTCGGGCTGGGCGCGGTCAACGAGGTCGCGCTGCATCTGGCGAACGACCGGTTCGGCCGCGGCCGCGAGCTGGCCGGTGCGATCCCATTTGGCGACGAGCTGCAGGGCGGCGGCCACGGTGGCGGAGTCGGCCAGCAGGCGCTGGAGCAGCCGGGAGGTGGCGGCGTCGACGACGGCGGGCACGGCCTCCTGTGAGGCGAGGCCGCGGAGCAGGGCGACCTTGACGGGAGCCGCGGCCGCCGGGGCGTTGGCTGCGGCCTGAACGAGGGCGGGGGCGCGGTCGGCCGGGACCGATGGCGCGAGGGCGGCGACGAACGACGCGAGCGCGGCGGAGTTGGGTGCGTTCAGCGCGAGCGCGAGGTAGTCGGGCGCCTGGGCGGAGGCGGCGGCGATGAGCGCGGAGCGCGTCCAGTCGTCTCCGGCGGCGGCGTATTCCGCGAGGACGGCCTGGCGCTGGGCGGGGGTCGCAGCGGCGTTGGCGGCGGCGTAACGCTGCTCGGGGATGCTGCCGACCGTGGGACGTTTGAGGGAGGCGAGGGCCTTCGCGCCGGCCTCACCATGGTTCTCCATGACGAGGCGCCAGGCCGTCTTTCGCACGTGGGCGTTGGGGCTGGTCTCGATCGTGCGGACGAGCCCGGCGAGGTCGCCCTTGGCGAGCGTGGGCACCGCGAGCCTGCGCGCCTCCTTGTGCTGCACGCGCCAGATGCGGGAGAAGTAGTGGTCGCGGTCGGGACGGACGGCGGCGTTGGCCGGGCCGTGGACCGGTCCGCGGGTGTCGTTGTGAATCACCGCCTGATTGTAGAAATCGACCACGTAGAGCGCGCCGTCGGGGCCGATGCGGGTCTCGATCGGACGGAACCACAGGTCGCTGCTACGCATGAATTCCGTCTCCTCGCGACCGGGCTCGCGGGAGACGTCGTAGCTCACTCCGTCGCGGCGCACGAACTGATGGTGCACGATGTTGAGGGTCGGCTCGCCGGTGAAATAGCTGTAGTTCCATCGCTCCGGCCAGGCGCCGCCCTCGTAGATCGCGCAGCCGGCCGCGGCGGTGAAGCGGCCGACTTGGTCGATCTGCACGTAGGCCTGCTCGGGCCATGTCATCAGCGGGTAGGTGCGCTGGTTGACGATCATTCCCTTCCAAGAAGTCGTGCCGGCCACCTTGCCCTTCGCGAGCACGCTCTCGGGGAGCAGGCTGTGGAAAAACACCGTGCCGCTCGTGGGCTGGGTCCAGAAGATCTGGCCGTCCCAGGTGGTCTCGAGGCCCCAGGTGTTACCGTTACGGCTGCTGTACTGCTCGAACGCGGAGCCGTCGGGCCGGAAGCGCACCACGCCGCTGCCGCCGTTGCCGAAGGTGCGCGAGCCGTCGCCCGACTTCACCTCGCCGGCGGAGTAGCCGTGCGTCGCGTAGATCCAGCCGTCGAGCCCCCAGCGGAGGTTGTTGATGACCGCGTGGGTGTCGCGGATGCCGAGGCCGGTGTAGAGCTTCACGCGGCGGTCGGCCACGCCGTCGCCGTTGGTATCCTCGAGGAACCAGATGTCGGGCGCGCACGCGGCGATGACGCCGTTGCGGTGGAACACGAAGCTGGTGACGAGCTCGAGCTTGTCGGCGAACACCTGCTTGCGATCCATCACGCCGTCGCCGTCGGAATCGGTGAGGATCGAGATGCGATCCTCTGGCTCGCGCTCCGTGCGTGCGCCGCGCAGATAGCCGCTGTCCTTCCAAGGTTCGACGTTGGGCGTGCGGCGGCCGTTGGGGTATTCCGGCGTCTCCGCGACCCAGAGGCGGCCGCGCTCGTCCCAGTCGATGTTCATGACCTTGTTCGCCAGCGGCTCGGCGGCGACGAGGGACAAGTTGAACTCGGGGTGGACCTCGATCTTGGCGGCGGCCTTGGACGGATGGATGGGGCCGTCGGCCGGGTAGCGCAGGGCGTCCCCGAGCTCCTCGGGCCGGCAGAGCACGTCGGCGTTCGCGCGACCGGCGGCCCACGCGATGCCGCGCAGGAGGATGGCGCGGTAGTTCACGCGGTTGAAGTTCTCGTAGAGGTGGCCGGGGATGGACACGAAGGCGCGGTAGGGCTTTGTGGCGCCCTCGAGCGTGCGCTCGTAGGTCCACATCTGGGGCTGGATGTCGTAGATGTTGACGCCCTTGCGGAGGGCGACGGCCTCGGCGGCGCGGGCCTGGGCCTCGCGGTTGCCGCGGCCGCCGGTGTCGATCGCCTTCGGGGTGTAGGCGGCGGCGAGCACGCGGGCTTCGGGTAGCAGGTCGAGGTCGTAGTAGATCTCGTCGTTCATCGCCCAGTTGGAGGCACCGGCGCTGATGGGATGGTCGCGGTCCGTGAAGTAGAGGTGCATGGGCGCCTCGAGCCACTTGGTGATGCCCTGCCGCCAGGTGCCGCCCATGATCGGTTTGAACCACTCGGGGTCGCGGGTGACCATGCCGGCGTGGATGGCGACCACGCCACCGCCGCGGCGGAGGAATTCCATCAGGTTGGCGCGGTCCTCGGCCGCGGGAATGTTGCCCGCCTCCTGGGCGTGGAGCACGAGGACGTCGGCCTGTGCAAGCTGCTCGCGCGTCGGGAAGGAGTCGGTGGCGACGACCTGGGCGCCGCGGGCTTGGAGGAGCGGGACCCACTCGGCCTTGAAGCGCGGATAGTCGTGGGCGCCGGGGCCGTGGGACTTCGGGCCGGAGCGCAGGAGGACACGGACCGGCGGCTCGGCGGCGAAGGCGGCGGAAACGAGGGCCAGGGTGAGGAGCAGGAGGCGTTTCATATTGAAGGGTTTTTCCGCAAAGGGGGTGGAGGGGAGAAACTTCAGGCGCGGGTTCGGCAGGCCGGGAGCCCGTGGCGAAGGGAGGCCCAGGGCTTCTGGGATGACACGTCGCACGGGTCGGGCACCTCGGCTTGCCCCGCGGGCAGCTTGGCTGGGGAGAGGATGGCGAGGAACACGAGCGGTTCGGCGTGGGGGTTGTAGGTGGCGTGCACGACGCCGGCCGGGATGTGCGCGATCTCGCCGGGACCGAGGATGCGGCGCTCCGTGCCGACCCACTGCTCGGCGCGGCCGTACACGACATGGATGATCTCCTCGCGGTGCGGATGGTAGTGGAACGGATGGCAATGCATCGGATCCATGTTGGCGCGCACAAGGAGGAGCTTTTCGGCCGCG
>JACCED010850761.1_pt1 | contig 10658 bp, 6 predicted proteins | sample 7455021 | NCBI WGS metagenome assembly JACCED01 (sample SAMN15323456, study PRJNA562643) | freshwater metagenome | isolation source: river surface water | place: USA:Blue River Watershed | collected 2017-08-19 | reverse complement strand
TATCCCTCAACTTGCGTATAATAGAACCAAATATTTTAATTAATAAAAAGATCCATTAATGAAAGGATAAAATATTATAATAATTTTCCTACAAAAAAATCCATAAATAGAATTTAAAATCGAAGATTATTATAAACACTTTTTATGGACATGAACTCCCTCCCTGAGTTTCAATAAAAAAGTGTATAAAAGTGTATAATAAAGTGTATTAAAAAGTGTATAAAAAAATGGATATAAAGAAGTATTCTAAAGTAAAATAATGTCATCTAAAAAACACAGATGTAATATATGCAATAAAGAATATAAAACACCACAAAGTTTATGTAATCATAAAAAAAATATACATGATAATAAAAAAAATAATGACCCAAAAATGACCCATGTTGATACACAAAATGACCCATGTATGACCCAAAATGACGATAGTATATCTAGTAATAATGAAAATGAAACAGTATCTAAACTAACTGAAAATACAATATGCATGTATTGTAATAAAAAATTCTCAGCGTATACTCACATGAGAAGACATTTAAAAAGATGTAAATCAAAGGAAAATATAATTAAAGAGAATGAAGAGTTAAAGAGAATGAATGATATAAAGGATTCTGAAATGAAAGAAATGAAAAAAACATTAGAAGAATTAAAAAAAATAATGTTAGACATGATGAATAAAAATTGTAAAATGCATCCAAAGACATTACAAAAGATGATTAATTCAAATAATACAATAAATAATAATATAACAATAAATAATAATATCCAATATGTGGAACTAGGCGATGAGGAATTAAGTAAAGTGTTTTCAGAAAAGGAGAAAATGAATATATTAAAATTGGGGGTGGTGCATTAGATGAAATAATTAATCATACTCATTTGAATGATGATTATCCACAATTTCAGACAATTATAATAACAAATGTGAAAGGTAATCAAGCGTATATATATAATAAAGCACTTAAAAAATTTATAGTAATGGATAAAACAAAAATATTAGAGAATTTAATAGAGTACCGGTTTGATGATTTACAAGATTTTTATGATGAATGTAAAGATAAAATGGAACCAGACCAAAGGGAAAATTTAGAAAGATTATTTTTGCTAAAATTTGATGATAAATATTATGTAAATAAGTCAAAGGAATATAATGTTATTATTTATAATGAATGTAATAAAGATAATATTAAATATAAATCTATTGAGAATGGTGATAATACAGATAATGATAATAATGAATTGGACTTTTAAATGTATTTGATATTAATCATATGTTTTAATATGATGTTACATTCTGTTAACCTTAATGAAAAGTTATTTTTCATCACCATCCATTGTTTTAATCATAACCTTTGGTTAATTATTGCGATGGTATCATGTAATTGTTCAGCCATCTGTAAGTTCTAACCATAACTTTTGTTTAGTTATCGCGATTGTTTCAGGTCATCATTAACACATGTTGTTCCGCGAGATTGTATTAATCTTAACCTTTGGTTATCCCTCAACTTGCGGATAATAGAACCAAAGGTTTTAATCAATAAAATAATATTTATCAATTTTGATAAATATTATTTTTATGGGTATTAAAAGACCCATTAATGAAAGTATATTTGTTAATAAATATAATTATTTAATTAATATTATTTCTACAAAAAAATCTATTATTTAAAAAATTATTTATAGAAACTTTTATTGACCTACTCCCCCCTGTGTTTTTAGAAAGTTTAATAATATAAACTTAAGTTTAAAAAAGTTTAATAAAAAAATATATAAAAGATAATAATCTAAGTTTATATAATGGAAGAAAATAAGTTTAAATGTGTTGTATGCAATAAATACTATAAGAGCTATCAAAGTTTATGGAACCATAAAAAGAAATTTCATATAAATATTTCCAATATTATCCCCATAATATCCCCCAATATCCCCAATCATATACCCATAATATCCCCAAATATCCCCATTACATCCCCAGATATACCAACAGTTTTATCAGAAAAAAATATAAAAAAAATAGATAAAAGAAATTGCGACTATTGTAATAAAACATTATCAAGTTATAAAAATTTACATAGACATCAACAAACTTGTAAATTAAAAACACATGAACATACTAAAATAAAAGAAAATGAAGAGTTAAAAGTAAGAATAAAACAACAGGAAGAACAAATTTTAGAAATAGTTGAATTAAAAAAAATGGTTGCCGACTTAATTAATTATAAATCTACAATTACAAATAATACAAATAATGGAAATCATTCAAATAACACAATTAATACAAACAATGGAACTATAAATAATAATAATAATTATATAACAATAGTGCCATTTACAAAAGAGAATTTTGTAGAAGTATCAACAGAAGACGAACAATTATTAATATTAAAACAAGAAGGACATAATGCAATATATAAATGTATAGAATTAAAACATTTCAATGATAAATATCCACAATTTCATAATTTCATGATACCAAATAAAAGAACAAATGATGCATTAGTGTACGATGAAGATATTGAAGATTTTAAATTAAATAAAAAAGATAATGCAGTAGATGATGCGATTACATATGCTGGATTTGATATAGAAGAGATGTTTTCATTACATGAAAACGATATAAATGATGAACAAAAAACAAATATAGAAAGAATAATCAATGATACTACTCCTACACCAAAATATATAGAAGAACATGTTTCTTCGATGGGGTATAATTATAGGAACAAGGTTAAGAACACATATAAAAGAACTAGAAAAAATCAACAATCGTTAGAATAATTGTATCTGATATGAAATAAAGTTCGAACGAACTTTATTCCATATGCTCCGCCAGATGGTTCAGCCACCCTTGTTCCGCGCGATAGATTCATGGAATAGTTCAGCCATATGATGTTACCCACAGGATTGTTTCACATGATAATTAGCCATCTGAGAGTTTTAATCATAACCTTTGGTTAATTATCGCGATGGTATTAATCTATGATTTTTTAATAAATAATATTAATTAAATAATATTATTTATTAAAAAAAGTTTATAAATGAAAATTTGATTTGAAGAATTTTTTTCTACAAAAAAATCGTGTATTTCGCACCCCTAAAAAGTGTATATACACTTTTCTACACTTTCTACACTTTTTAAAAAACATATAAGAATAAGATTTCTAGTACATAATAATATGGTTCGTACCACAGAGCATACATGTAAAGATTGTAATAAAATATATGCATCATATCAATCCTTATGTAATCACAGGACTAAATTCCATAAAATCCATGATAATCATTCGATAATCATGGATAATCCTTCTATAATCCCTGATAATCCTTTCATAATCTCTACACCTTTAGAAATTGAAACAGTTAAAACATATGATTGTAGATATTGCAATAAAGATTTTTCATATTTTCAAAACAGATGGCGACATGAAAAAATATGTAAAACAAAAAATCATGAAATTATAGAAAAAAATAATTCACAAATAATAGAAAATCAAAATAATATTCAAAATAATGGTACAATGAATACAAATAATGGAACAATAAATAATAATATAACAATAAATAATTACGGTCAAGAAAATTTAGAATATTTAAAAGATCAATTAATGAAAGATGTATTAACAGAGTTAACTAAACTTGATTATAAAAATGCAATTCCAAAATTAACACGACATATCCATTTTAATCCATATCATAAAGAGAATAATAATTTAGAAATAAATAGTATAAGGTCAAAAACAGCAAAGAAATATATAAATGGAAAATGGACACATGTAAAAAAAGATGATATGTTAAAGGAGGTTCATAATAAGATAGTAGAATTATTACAGAAATGGGTAGACACACATCGGTTAGAAATAACTAGAGCAATGATGGGACGTTTAAAGGATTATAAATTTGTAGATCCTAAACATATAAAAAAAATAATCCACGAAGAAATAAATATATTAGGTTACGTTTATTTTAAAAATCATATGGAGAATAATAAAATAGATGAAATGGATTGTTAAATGTATTAATCTAATATACATATCATTATTTTTATATACTATATAAAAATAAAATATAATAGAAATTAATGTCAGATATAGAAGATATAGAAGAATTGGAAGAAGAAGTTAAACCAGAGAATGCGCATTATATATGTAATGAATGTGATAGACTATTTATAAAAATATATGATATTAAACGACATTATAAAATAGATCATTGGCAAATAGAACCAATGCCAAAATTAAAACAACTACAATATCCAAGAATAGTATTAAATGAAATAAATTATAATTGTTAATATTGTGAAAAAAAATTTACAAACAAAGAACTATTAGAAAAACATTTAATAAAGTGTATATCAAAAGCAAATTTAATAAAAGAAAATGAAGAATTAAAGATACAAATTAAAAAATTAGAATTATGTAATAATGAATATAAAGAAATTATAACAAAATTATTAAATATACAAAAATAAAGTATTAATATAATTGATATAGAGAATATCTTTAGATATTCTCTATATGTTTCGCCAGATAGCCAATCGGATATTACTATATGTTGTTACATTTGGTTAACCTTTTGTTTTCATAAGCCATCTGTTGTTCCTCGCGATTGTATCAGTTAATTGTTCAGCCATCTGTTGTCACCACGCAATGGTTAGCATATGTTTTTACCCGCCCGTTGTTTTAATCTACGATTATCGCGATGGTTTCAGTTAATAGTTAGCCCGCCCGTTGTTTTTAATCTACGATTATCGCGATGGTATCATACTATTGTACCGCCTCGTTTGTTTTTAAAGATGTACTATGATTTATTTTAATGGAAGATAAAAAGAAAACATCAGATTATTCCCAGGGGAAGATTTACAAAATTGTTTGTAATAAAACTGGATTGATTTATATTGGGTCTACGTGTAAAACATTAGATGAACGATTGAAGCAACATGAGTATGATGCTAAAAGATATCTTGATAAAAAATCTAATAAATTTGTTTCTTCAATATATGTTATTATTAGTAATGATTACAAAATGGAATTAATTGAAAATTATTCATGTAATCACAAAAAGGAATTAGAAACAAAAGAATATTATTATATTACAAATTTAGAGGGTTGTGTTAATATGCATGGATATTTAGCTGGTTCATATATACAAAAACATTATTTAACATATGCATATCATAAAAATCAACATATGCATAAACAAGTTGAAATGATACGTGATAAATTAGGTGATGATGCTATTAAAATTTTATTTAGATATGGTATTGACGAATATAAAAATAATAAAATTAAATAATATATATCTAAATTACTAGTAAAATAAATAATGATATTTTAAAATATCATTATTTATTTTACTAGTAATTTAGATATATATTATTTAATTTTATTATTTTTATATTCGTCAATACCATATCTAAATAAAATTTTAATAGCATCATCACCTAATTTATCACGTATCATTTCAACTTGTTTATGCATATGTTGATTTTTATGATATGCATATGTTAAATAATGTTTTTGTATATATGAACCAGCTAAATATCCATGCATATTAACACAACCCTCTAAATTTGTAATATAATAATATTCTTTTGTTTCTAATTCCTTTTTGTGATTACATGAATAATTTTCAATTAATTCCATTTTGTAATCATTACTAATAATAACATATATTGAAGAAACAAATTTATTAGATTTTTTATCAAGATATCTTTTAGCATCATACTCATGTTGCTTCAATCGTTCATCTAATGTTTTACACGTAGACCCAATATAAATCAATCCAGTTTTATTACAAACAATTTTGTAAATCTTCCCCTGGGAATAATCTGATGTTTTCTTTTTATCTTCCATTAAAATAAATCATAGTACATCTTTAAAAACAAACGAGGCGGTACAATAGTATGATACCATCGCGATAATCGTAGATTAAAAACAACGGGCGGGCTAACTATTAACTGAAACCATCGCGATAATCGTAGATTAAAACAACGGGCGGGTAAAAACATATGCTAACCATTGCGTGGTGACAACAGATGGCTGAACAATTAACTGATACAATCGCGAGGAACAACAGATGGCTTATGAAAACAAAAGGTTAACCAAATGTAACAACATATAGTAATATCCGATTGGCTATCTGGCGAAACATATAGAGAATATCTAAAGATATTCTCTATATCAATTATATTAATACTTTATTTTTGTATATTTAATAATTTTGTTATAATTTCTTTATATTCATTATTACATAATTCTAATTTTTTAATTTGTATCTTTAATTCTTCATTTTCTTTTATTAAATTTGCTTTTGATATACACTTTATTAAATGTTTTTCTAATAGTTCTTTGTTTGTAAATTTTTTTTCACAATATTAACAATTATAATTTATTTCATTTAATACTATTCTTGGATATTGTAGTTGTTTTAATTTTGGCATTGGTTCTATTTGCCAATGATCTATTTTATAATGTCGTTTAATATCATATATTTTTATAAATAGTCTATCACATTCATTACATATATAATGCGCATTCTCTGGTTTAACTTCTTCTTCCAATTCTTCTATATCTTCTATATCTGACATTAATTTCTATTATATTTTATTTTTATATAGTATATAAAAATAATGATATGTATATTAGATTAATACATTTAACAATCCATTTCATCTATTTTATTATTCTCCATATGATTTTTAAAATAAACGTAACCTAATATATTTATTTCTTCGTGGATTATTTTTTTTATATGTTTAGGATCTACAAATTTATAATCCTTTAAACGTCCCATCATTGCTCTAGTTATTTCTAACCGATGTGTGTCTACCCATTTCTGTAATAATTCTACTATCTTATTATGAACCTCCTTTAACATATCATCTTTTTTTACATGTGTCCATTTTCCATTTATATATTTCTTTGCTGTTTTTGACCTTATACTATTTATTTCTAAATTATTATTCTCTTTATGATATGGATTAAAATGGATATGTCGTGTTAATTTTGGAATTGCATTTTTATAATCAAGTTTAGTTAACTCTGTTAATACATCTTTCATTAATTGATCTTTTAAATATTCTAAATTTTCTTGACCGTAATTATTTATTGTTATATTATTATTTATTGTTCCATTATTTGTATTCATTGTACCATTATTTTGAATATTATTTTGATTTTCTATTATTTGTGAATTATTTTTTTCTATAATTTCATGATTTTTTGTTTTACATATTTTTTCATGTCGCCATCTGTTTTGAAAATATGAAAAATCTTTATTGCAATATCTACAATCATATGTTTTAACTGTTTCAATTTCTAAAGGTGTAGAGATTATGAAAGGATTATCAGGGATTATAGAAGGATTATCCATGATTATCGAATGATTATCATGGATTTTATGGAATTTAGTCCTGTGATTACATAAGGATTGATATGATGCATATATTTTATTACAATCTTTACATGTATGCTCTGTGGTACGAACCATATTATTATGTACTAGAAATCTTATTCTTATATGTTTTTTAAAAAGTGTAGAAAGTGTAGAAAAGTGTATATACACTTTTTAGGGGTGCGAAATACACGATTTTTTTGTAGAAAAAAATTCTTCAAATCAAATTTTCATTTATAAACTTTTTTTAATAAATAATATTATTTAATTAATATTATTTATTAAAAAATCATAGATTAATACCATCGCGATAATTAACCAAAGGTTATGATTAAAACTCTCAGATGGCTAATTATCATGTGAAACAATCCTGTGGGTAACATCATATGGCTGAACTATTCCATGAATCTATCGCGCGGAACAAGGGTGGCTGAACCATCTGGCGGAGCATATGGAATAAAGTTCGTTCGAACTTTATTTCATATCAGATACAATTATTCTAACGATTGTTGATTTTTTCTAGTTCTTTTATATGTGTTCTTAACCTTGTTCCTATAATTATACCCCATCGAAGAAACATGTTCTTCTATATATTTTGGTGTAGGAGTAGTATCATTGATTATTCTTTCTATATTTGTTTTTTGTTCATCATTTATATCGTTTTCATGTAATGAAAACATCTCTTCTATATCAAATCCAGCATATGTAATCGCATCATCTACTGCATTATCTTTTTTATTTAATTTAAAATCTTCAATATCTTCATCGTACACTAATGCATCATTTGTTCTTTTATTTGGTATCATGAAATTATGAAATTGTGGATATTTATCATTGAAATGTTTTAATTCTATACATTTATATATTGCATTATGTCCTTCTTGTTTTAATATTAATAATTGTTCGTCTTCTGTTGATACTTCTACAAAATTCTCTTTTGTAAATGGCACTATTGTTATATAATTATTATTATTATTTATAGTTCCATTGTTTGTATTAATTGTGTTATTTGAATGATTTCCATTATTTGTATTATTTGTAATTGTAGATTTATAATTAATTAAGTCGGCAACCATTTTTTTTAATTCAACTATTTCTAAAATTTGTTCTTCCTGTTGTTTTATTCTTACTTTTAACTCTTCATTTTCTTTTATTTTAGTATGTTCATGTGTTTTTAATTTACAAGTTTGTTGATGTCTATGTAAATTTTTATAACTTGATAATGTTTTATTACAATAGTCGCAATTTCTTTTATCTATTTTTTTTATATTTTTTTCTGATAAAACTGTTGGTATATCTGGGGATGTAATGGGGATATTTGGGGATATTATGGGTATATGATTGGGGATATTGGGGGATATTATGGGGATAATATTGGAAATATTTATATGAAATTTCTTTTTATGGTTCCATAAACTTTGATAGCTCTTATAGTATTTATTGCATACAACACATTTAAACTTATTTTCTTCCATTATATAAACTTAGATTATTATCTTTTATATATTTTTTTATTAAACTTTTTTAAACTTAAGTTTATATTATTAAACTTTCTAAAAACACAGGGGGGAGTAGGTCAATAAAAGTTTCTATAAATAATTTTTTAAATAATAGATTTTTTTGTAGAAATAATATTAATTAAATAATTATATTTATTAACAAATATACTTTCATTAATGGGTCTTTTAATACCCATAAAAATAATATTTATCAAAATTGATAAATATTATTTTATTGATTAAAACCTTTGGTTCTATTATCCGCAAGTTGAGGGATAACCAAAGGTTAAGATTAATACAATCTCGCGGAACAACATGTGTTAATGATGACCTGAAACAATCGCGATAACTAAACAAAAGTTATGGTTAGAACTTACAGATGGCTGAACAATTACATGATACCATCGCAATAATTAACCAAAGGTTATGATTAAAACAATGGATGGTGATGAAAAATAACTTTTCATTAAGGTTAACAGAATGTAACATCATATTAAAACATATGATTAATATCAAATACATTTAAAAGTCCAATTCATTATTATCATTATCTGTATTATCACCATTCTCAATAGATTTATATTTAATATTATCTTTATTACATTCATTATAAATAATAACATTATATTCCTTTGACTTATTTACATAATATTTATCATCAAATTTTAGCAAAAATAATCTTTCTAAATTTTCCCTTTGGTCTGGTTCCATTTTATCTTTACATTCATCATAAAAATCTTGTAAATCATCAAACCGGTACTCTATTAAATTCTCTAATATTTTTGTTTTATCCATTACTATAAATTTTTTAAGTGCTTTATTATATATATACGCTTGATTACCTTTCACATTTGTTATTATAATTGTCTGAAATTGTGGATAATCATCATTCAAATGAGTATGATTAATTATTTCATCTAATGCACCACCCCCAATTTTAATATATTCATTTTCTCCTTTTCTGAAAACACTTTACTTAATTCCTCATCGCCTAGTTCCACATATTGGATATTATTATTTATTGTTATATTATTATTTATTGTATTATTTGAATTAATCATCTTTTGTAATGTCTTTGGATGCATTTTACAATTTTTATTCATCATGTCTAACATTATTTTTTTTAATTCTTCTAATGTTTTTTTCATTTCTTTCATTTCAGAATCCTTTATATCATTCATTCTCTTTAACTCTTCATTCTCTTTAATTATATTTTCCTTTGATTTACATCTTTTTAAATGTCTTCTCATGTGAGTATACGCTGAGAATTTTTTATTACAATACATGCATATTGTATTTTCAGTTAGTTTAGATACTGTTTCATTTTCATTATTACTAGATATACTATCGTCATTTTGGGTCATACATGGGTCATTTTGTGTATCAACATGGGTCATTTTTGGGTCATTATTTTTTTTATTATCATGTATATTTTTTTTATGATTACATAAACTTTGTGGTGTTTTATATTCTTTATTGCATATATTACATCTGTGTTTTTTAGATGACATTATTTTACTTTAGAATACTTCTTTATATCCATTTTTTTATACACTTTTTAATACACTTTATTATACACTTTTATACACTTTTTTATTGAAACTCAGGGAGGGAGTTCATGTCCATAAAAAGTGTTTATAATAATCTTCGATTTTAAATTCTATTTATGGATTTTTTTGTAGGAAAATTATTATAATATTTTATCCTTTCATTAATGGATCTTTTTATTAATTAAAATATTTGGTTCTATTATACGCAAGTTGAGGGATA
>JACCED011062301.1_pt1 | contig 10661 bp, 8 predicted proteins | sample 7455021 | NCBI WGS metagenome assembly JACCED01 (sample SAMN15323456, study PRJNA562643) | freshwater metagenome | isolation source: river surface water | place: USA:Blue River Watershed | collected 2017-08-19 | reverse complement strand
GAGTCCAGTCGCTCAACGTCTAGCGCGTACTCATGTGAAAGCATCGCCTCAAGGCGCTCCCGGGAAACATAGCGCTTGGAGAGGCCGTAGATCGCGTCCGAAACGGTCATGTCATATGCTGACATGCTTTTCGCGACGGTGCCGGCCGCAGCGCCGACTTGGAAAAACCACCGGACAACTTCCTGGCCGGCGCCGATCTCGGCGAAGGTCCCGTACCAGGTAGGATCGAGGTTTAGTTGAAGAGCTTTCTGCCGTGTGTCGAGAGCGGTGTTTGCCATAAGAGGTGGATGGACCTGCGGCAAACGTAAAAGCCCCGCTCAAGGATGGGAAGGCTCCATTGGGAGAGGCGCGAAATAACCAAGGTAACCCGTGGTTACGCAGGAGGGCGGCTGTGAAGAATTCGGGTTTCCGCGCGGACACACGACGCGTCCCAGAAACGGCTCACAAGTTATTCACAACAGCAGAAAACGTTCATCTTCAGACTTATTTCTATAACACAATACAATGTATGTCATATGGAATGAATTTCTGCCAGCCTTTCCCGAGGGGTTGCGTGCTGTGTCGCCTGCCTCGCCTTTGACGGCGCGTCCTTGCATCCCTCGAGCCTCGAGCCTTGAGCTCGAGGCCGCCATCAGTGCAGCTCGGACGCTTTGCGCACGGGTACCATTTCCGTACCTGACTGCGTTCTCTCTCCGAGAGCGGTGCCCGGAACAACACCCCCGACCGGTTGAGCGCTCCTCCGCACCAATCGCTCTCGCCGCACAAACCCGACCCATGGACTGAACACGGATCAAGTTTTGCCACGGTCCATCCGAACCCAGGATCCGCGGCCACCGCCGCAACCTTGGCTCCACGCAGCGAGGCCTCCTGTGCGATCCACACGCCGCCCCGGCCGCTGGTGGGACAAGACCCAAGGCGCCCCGTCCGATGTGTCCCGTCTACAAAATCAGCATGCAGTCCCCGTAGGAAAAAAAACGGTATTTCTCCTCTATCGCTGTCCTGTAGGCCTCCAATACAAACTCGCGCCCCGCAAAGGCGCTCACCAGCATCAGAAGCGTGCTCTTTGGCAAATGGAAATTTGTCAGCATCGCCCCCACGACTTTGAAGTCGTACGGCTCTCGAATGAACAAATCTGTCCGCCCCTGGCCGGCGCTAAGCGGCATTTGACGCTGCGCTGACGCCTCCAGCACCCTAACGCTTGTGGTGCCAATTGCAATCACACGCGAGGCCCTCGCCACAGCTTCGGCCGCTTGCTGTGTGACGTTGTACCTTTCCGAATGCATCGGATGTTCGGCGGGATCCTCAACCTGAACCGGCCTGAAAGTCCCGACCCCCACATGCAGAGTCACAAACTCATGCGGAATCTGCTCCATCATCTCGCGCGTAAAATGCAGGCCGGCGGTCGGCGCCGCCACTGAACCCTCCTCCCGGGCGTAAACGGTCTGATAACGCGCCCAATCCTCCTCGGTTGCGACCCGATCGATGTACGGCGGCAAAGGCAGGACCCCGACCTCATGCGGGTTGATCGGCCTTTCAAACACCACGATCCGATCCCCATCCTCGAGCACCTCCGCCACGCTACCGGCAACACCACCCACCTCAACTCTTGAGCCGAGTCGCATTCTGCGTCCCGGCTTGACCAGACAACGCCACGACGCGTCCTCAAGTCGCTCCAATAGCAGAAGCTCAATCCGACGGTCATCGCTAAAAACCCGGGCAGGCATGACCCGTGTGTTATTGAATATCGCGAGATCTCCATCCTTCAAATAGCTAGGAAAATCCACGACATGCCTGTGCTCGATTCGCCCCTCCGCGCGGTGAAGCACCATCATGCGGGACGCGTCCCTGCGGGGCGCTGGCTCGTGAGCGATCAAGTGTTCAGGAAGCGGATAATCAAAATCGGCGGTACGGAGCGTCATCTCAAAATTCCGTTGGTGAGAGGTTAAAGCAGGTCAGGCGCAAAGTCTGCTGCGCACTCCGAGGCTCGCATCGCGATCCGTATCATCAGTGTCCATCGGTTGATCTCCGAGGCGTCGATCCAGACCGCTTTGACCACTGTAACCAATTCGGCCCCGTGGCGTTCAAGCAACCCCCAACCCGCAGGCAGTTCATGAACCTGAACCGCCCCCTGCTCAGCCGCCAAGTAACGCAGATTCGCCGAGGGCCATCGCGCAAGTTTTTCAAGCTTCGTGCCGTTATGGAGCTGTGCAGATAGAGATTCGATTTCTTTGATGACCGCGTCGTACGCAGCCGAACCCGCATCCTGAAAGCGGTAAATATCGAACTCCGGAAAAAGCGTTTCACCTTCGCGAAGGGTCGGGAATGAACGCCGCATCGCCGACTCATGCTCCTCTTTTTGCTGCTCAAGCTCCGCAAGCCGGGAAAGAATCACCTCAGGCTGCACTTCTCCACCAGCGCGGTGCCGTCCGTGCAAACATTCAATCAAGAGCGTGGCTCCCGCGCGCAGCAGCAAAGCACCTTTGATCCGCTTCGGCGCCTCGGGCTTGCAGGCCGCCACATCCGCACGCGTCTTCAGCGATGGCAGCGAGACCTCCGTTGCTGCGATTTTGAATCCCTGCTGCACCGCCCATTTCAGCGCCAAGGCACGCAGGGTGCGCCGCTTGAAGTGTCCACGAGCGGCCATCGCTCAATCCTCCATTAAAAACTGGAAATCACTCAATGTAAGCGCTTTCGCAAAGGACTCTTCCCCCAGAACATCGCTCGCCATCGCACTCTTGGTGCGCTGCAGATGACGGATTTTTTCCTCAATCGAATTCTTCACAACCAATCGATAAGCGATCACTTGATGTGTTTGACCAATCCGGTGCGTTCGATCGATCGCTTGGTTTTCCACAGCCGGATTCCACCAAGGATCAAAGAGCACCACATAAGAGGCAGCCGTGAGATTGAGGCCCATGCCTCCCGCCCGCAGTGAAATCAAAAAAACCGCCGAACCCTCGTGAGCCTGAAACTCATCAACCAACTCACCGCGATTCTCCGTCTCACCAGTCAGCATGAACGAATCCCAGCCCCGAGCATCCACCTCGCGCTCCACCCGCTCGAGCATTTCCACGAACTGCGAGAACACGAGCACCTTGTGCCCCTCCTCCATCAATGGTTCGAGTAAATCGGTGAGCGCATCGAGCTTCGCGCTGTCTGCGTGTCCGTGGTCCTCGCTCACCAGCCCTGGGTGACAGCAAATTTGACGCAACCGCAAGAGAGACGTGAGCACGTTGAAGCGCTGTTTGTCGAGTTCCTTGCTCGTCTCGATCTTGAGAATCGCCTGGCGCGCGCGCTTGAGCTCCGCGCGGTAGAGCAACTCCTGCGAGCCTTCCATTTCGACTAGCAAATCCTCTTCGATCCGCTCCGGAAGATCCTTGGCCACCTCGCCCTTGCTGCGGCGCAAAATAAACGGCCTGACCCGGGATGAAAGCCTCTGTCGAGCAAACCCGTCGGTTCTGGAATCAAAGCGTTTTTGAAAATGCGAGCGCAACCCCAGCAAGCCCGGCATCGCGAATTGCATGATGCTCCACAAATCCATCAGCCGGTTTTCGATCGGTGTGCCACTCAATGCCAACCGATAGTTGCCGGTCAGCGCGCATGCCGCCACCGCTGTCTGTGAAGCGGGGTTCTTGATATACTGGGCTTCATCCAAAACAATCGCATGCCAGTGAATGGCCGTCAGCAGATTTGCCAGGATCCGAAGCTGCGCGTAGTTCACTACCACCAGATCCGACTGGTCGATACATTTGCGCAGACTGCGCAAATCGCCGCCCTTCCACGCGCTCGCACGCATCCCGGGCACAAAACGTTCCGCCTCGCGAACCCAGTTTTGCACGACGGATTTCGGGCACACGACAAGGGTGCATTTCCCGTCAAAATCCTCGCGTTCGCGAAGCCATTGGATCCAAGTGAGCGTCTGCAAGGTTTTCCCCAGACCCATGTCGTCCGCCAGGATTCCTCCAAATCGGTTGGTGCTCAGATAACAAAGAAAATGATACCCCTCGACCTGATACGGGCGCATCTTTGCGTTGACCCCTGCAGGAACGGCGGGTTGGACCGCAACCTGAAGCTCTCCCGCGCGCTGGAGCACCGCCTCCCGCGCGCTCTTTTCCAAAAGCCTGTTTGCGCTCGAATGCGCTAGCTGCAGCACATGATAGCGCTGGGGCGGCCCATCCAGTTCGATGGAGTTAATCCCGAGATCATTCAACATCGCCTCATCGTCGCCCTCTAATTCAAAGTCCAGGCGTCTCCATCCCTTGCCGTTGAGTCGCACAAATTTTCCACGTGCCTCCATGAGCATTTGAATCTCATCACTCGTTAACTGCGTGTCACTCACGGAAAGCGCCACGCGGACGTCAAACCAGTCGGGCGTGCTTTCCTCGACGCTCAGCTCCAAAGTTCCTTTCACCGCATGAGCCCGCAAACTGTCCAAGTCGCCCTCCAGCAACAGCTCGATGTCGGATGGAACTTCTTCAATCCATGCGATGAACTCTTCGGGAAATCGCTTTCCAATTACACGCACCCAGCAGTCGGACGAATCCCGGTAGTCCCGCAGACCCAAGCTTGAGAGCAAACCGGGGATTTTCCGCATCAAACGCGTGTCCGTTGTCACAATCACGGAGTTTTCCGTAGTAGGTGAGTCAAAGTTCTCCCATCCGCGGCCTGTGTATGACTTCTCTCCATGCGGTTCCATGCTTGCCACGACCGCAAGGCACAAACGCTCTTCCAAGCCCTTTATTTCCAGCCAGCAACGAATCGAAACCGTGGGCTGCACCCACACGATCTTCTGCTCAATCTCGCTCGGCAGCGCGAGCCCCAACCCGGACAGAAAGCGGATCGCTTTCTCCGACTGCAACCCCAGCGCGGGAATCCTCAAAGGCACCGACGGATCCATTCGCAGCAAAGGCGGTGTTTTGTAAACCGTGCCGGAGGTTACATAGACATTCAAACTTCCCCCGCAGTGGAGAATCGGTTTCTCAGGCTTGGACCCGTCCGGCTTTAGCAGTTCCAACAAATAATCGGGAGCCTCGGACCCCGGCTCCTCCTCCCTCACCAACCTCCAGATGAGCGGCGCTTCTGCATGATAAAAAGGCATCTCGTCCACCGAAACCATGTGCTGGTTGATCGCCGGGTTCAGTAGCATACGGATCAACCGCTCCCGTGATTCTTCCCGGGAGAATCCCACGTCGTTTCTCATGGTTCCCGTCGCAAAAAAGCTTTCCGCCAAAAGCCTCTCACCAGCCGAACAGGAAACACGGCCCTCTCCGAAGGCCTGTAACAAATCTGAAAATTCGCGCTCCTGAAGGTCTTCCCAGGTTTCGCCCTCCGCAGCCTTACGCTGCAATCTGGCGTTAGAAGGACCCAGCATGAGACGCAGGCGCACATCGATCCGGTAATGCTCGACCTCAAGATCTTCCAGCATCCGGTCTAGGCTCTCGTCCCAGCATCGAAGGGACTGCCTCCTGGTCCAATCGCCGCGGATCTGATCCAACTCGGCGGCACTTGTGATTTGCGCGAGAAACTTCGGCACTGGGAACCCCCTGCGCTGGAGAAAGCATGCGAGGTAGAGCCAAGCCTCCCAAGCGCTCCGGGGCGGCGCTGGCCAGAGTTCAATGAGCTCCCAATGCCCCAACTGCTTCGGTCCTAGCAACCGCAGCAATGCCTCCGCCGTCAGGTTTTTGGACTCAGCGTGCGTCTGATAGAGACCCTGGACGTTTTTGGCGTAGCGCAACTCCTCCTGCAGCAACGGTCGCTCAAGCCTCAGTGCGATCTGCTCTTCAAAACTCTGTGCCGCCTCCTGCCGTTCTGCAGCATTCGCGCCCCCAACCCCCGCGGGTTTCGCCGCCTCCCGCGACACCATCGCGTCGCTCTGCCGCTCGTCAACCGCCGATACTCCAGTCACCTCCGCGACCCGTTCCCCCAGCGCGGTGCAAAACGCCAGCACCACGTGCTCGCACCCACGCTCGGCACCGCAACTGCATTGGACGGCCCACGTGCTCTTAAAACACTCTGCAACCACCCGGTGTTCTGCTGCTCCTTCGAGGATGCAGGCTTCAAACTTCTTTAGCACACCCTTTGTCGTGCTCTGCGATTCGATGACTGCAGTCGCCCGCGATTCGATTTCGATGGCGCGTCGACCATGCGCTGATCCAATCGACCGAGCGAAGCCACGCAATGAGGAGAGAGTGTCTGGGGATCGCAGCATCGGAAGTAGCCCTCTAGACTCGCAAACATCTGCATTCCTGCAAGCGCAGACACGCGCAAATTCACCTCGACCCCGATCTACCTTCAGAAACGAGCGAGGCCCGCCGCGCCCGCGACGCCCTCGCCCGAGAAGGGGGACCCAATGTGACCTCGCATTTTACAAATCCCCTGACACACTCGACACTGAAATGATCCGCGACTCTTGGATATTGTTCAGCTGGAACCTCAGTCAAATCAACACCGTGCCCCCCACCCTGCCGCACGGGCATGTGTTGAAGTCAGCGACCCGCGAAGACGAAGCAGAAATTCATGCTCTGGTCGACCGAGCGTTCAAATTCGAGCAGCAGTGGAGCGGAACCTTCTCCAAAATCGCTGCCCCAATCCACGAGCGCATCCAGCAGGCTTTCCGATCGCAGACCCTCGCAGCACTCGCGCTCTCGCATGGACCCCGCATCATCGCCGCGTCCTGCCTTTGCACGGATCCCGACGCCGCCTTTCACCTGATTTCCGGTCCCTGCGTTCTGCCCGAGTACCGCAGCCGCGGGCTCGGCACCACGCTCCTCATCGAAAGTCTTCTTGCTCTCAAATCCTCCGAAATGCACGTGGCACGCGCCATCAGCAAGGATGGCACCACGGCGAGCAAGTTCGTTTATCGGAAGCTCAACTCGGTGCCTGAGCCCTACCCGCAGAGCCCTTTTGGCCATCTGGAGTGAAACTCGGTGGGCGCAATTCTGTCGACCGCCGTTTCAGTTCCCCTTCCCTGCTTTCCCCGCGCTGGGACCTTCCACAAGCCGTTAAATTACACCGCTACGCCTTACCGTTGCGCCTCTCGGCGCGCTGAAGCTAGGCCTAACGCGGGAATCAAACCGCTCAAACCTGTCCCGGCGATTCAGCGCCGCTCACCTGATCCGACGTGTCGCTGTTCGACAAAGTTTCCGGACGATCCTCGACAATCTCCACTTGAACCCTCTCTGAATACCGCGCAGCAGAAGCCGCTGCGAGCGACCGGATGGCCTCGATTGTCTGACCGTGTTTGCCGACAATCTTCCCGACGTCGCCGCGAGCAACCCGCAACTCGTACAAAATCCCACCGCGGGAGTCTTCCCCACCTTGGGCCTTTGAGACGGTCGCCTCGGCGGGATGATCCACCAAGTGCCTGACTACAAACTCTAAAAAAGATTGCATGCGTGGTTTCTAGGCCGTCCCTTCAAAAATTTCCAGACTCCGGGCTGCCATCGCTTTAGTTGAGTTCCGCCGAACAAAAAGCGCCGCGCTGGATACATTCACCAGAGCGGCACTCAGATTACGGAATTCCCGCCAAACTATGCCGCAGCGGCGGCTTTGCGGGACCGGTTGATGATGCTTCCCACCGTTTCGGATGGTTGAGCACCTTTGCTGATCCAGTAGTCGACACGCCCAAGGTCGATGTTGGCGTTCTGACCAGCCTTTTTCGGGTCGTAGTTGCCGATGATCTCGATGAACTTGCCATCACGCGGACTGCGCGCATCTGCGACAACGATTTTGTAATAAGGGCTGTTGGTGGTTCCTTCGCGGCGAAGACGGATTGAGACGGACATAAAATTAAGAGTTCTGACTGGTTCGATTAAAGTTGTTAGTGATGAGACTAGCTTAAACCGGGCGTTTATTACCACCCTTAAATGCAATCCCGAAAAACCACGGCACTCTAGCGAATACCGTTTCTCTGGCTGCGGGATAACATTTTTTTAAACTGACCCATATTCTTCATCATCTTGCGCATCATCCCAAAACGATTCACAAGGTCATTCACGTCCGTTACCGAAACCCCGCTCCCTTTCGCAATCCGCTGGCGGCGGCGCGCGTTCAGAATATCAGGACAGCTTCGCTCCCGAGGCGTCATCGACAACACGATCGCCTCCGTTCGCTTGAGCTGCTTTTCGTCAACAGAAAAGTCCTTTAACTTATTCATGCCTGGGATCATGGCAAGAATATTCTCCAAGGGCCCCAGCCGCCTGAGCATTTTGAACTGCTCCAAAAAATCCGTGAAATCAAACTCCGCCCGCCGGAATCGCTCCTCCATCCGCTTCGCATCCTTCTCATCAATCGCGTCCGCCGCCCTCTCCACGAGGCTCACGATGTCACCCATCCCCAGAATCCGGCCTGCCAAACGATCCGGATGGAAGCTCTCGAACTGCTCCAGCTTCTCGCCCGTCCCAGAGAACTTGATCGGCCGCTGCACTACCTCCCGCATCGACAAGGCTGCCCCGCCCCGCGCATCCCCATCCAACTTAGTCATGATCACCCCCGTGATGGAGACAACCTCGTGAAAACGGCGGGCCACACTCACCGCCTGCTGCCCGGTGGCGGCGTCCACCACCAGCAAAACCTCCTGTGGATTGATCAACTCCTTCAAGCGCCGGAGCTCCTCCAGCAGCACTTCATCGACCTCCTGGCGGCCGGCTGTGTCAAAAATTGTCAGATTTCCGGGCTGCGTTTTAGCCCATTCGATCGCGCGCTCGGCCTCGCCGAGAACATCCTTACTGCCAGCCGCCGGAAGGTACGCGGGAACCCCCACCTGACGCGCCAGAGTGCCCAACTGCTCCACCGCCGCCGGACGGTACAAATCGCAGGCCACCAGAAGTGGATGCCATCCCTGCTTCTTGAGCCACAACGCCAGCTTTCCACTTGAGGTCGTCTTGCCAGCACCATTGAGCCCCACGATCATGATCCGCGCCGGATCCTGCAACTTCAAGGGCTCGCCGTCCCCCCCAAGAAGCGCGGTCAACTCGTCGTGAAAAACCTTCACGATCTGCTGCCCGGGCGTCACCGACCGCAAGACGCTTTCCCCAAGCGCCTTTTCCTTCACCTTTGCAATAAAAGACTTCGCCACGCTGAACTCGACATCCGCCTCCAGCAGCGCCATCCGCACCGCGCGCAGCGCTTCCTGAATATTCGCCTCGGTGATCTGCCCTTGGCCGCGCAGATTTTTAAAGACGTCCTGCAGTTTGTCTGAGAGCAGCGAAAACATAAGCTTTGGGATTTCTTTTCCGGTGGCGGACTGTCGGCGCTATGGCTCCCAGTCCCCCACTCTGGGGAGGCAACTGTGCTACTGGGCTACTGGGCGGGTGAAGATTTCGGTGAGGATTCGGGAACCGCTTCGCAGACGAACTGCCACTTGATTTCAACCTTCTTGGAGTGCACGAGGGCCGAGAGAATCACCGTCACATTCCGCGACTTCAGCGGCTCGATCAGGACACCCTCCGCCTTCTTTGTTGCGGCGTCGTATCTTACGGGGATCGGGCCCACGCCACTGATCCGGATCTCCACCGTACCCGGCTCCACCTCCCCAAGCACGGCGAGGTCCGCCTTCACCACCGGCTTCAACTCCTGCACCACCTCGCCCTCAAAGGGCATTGTCACCATTGAAGCGGCTGCAGCGTGCATCAACTCCGCGGGAGCGGGCTGAGGCGCGGAGTCCCCGCTTCCGCCGATCATGGCGAGGGCGTCGGAAAAAATCCTCGGCTTGGTGGATTCGATCGCGTAGCGGCCGAGCTGGTCGGCCGGGCTTTGAAAGGTGAGCCTCTGGCCATACACGGTGAAAGCCGCCTCGTATCCCGCCTCCATGGCGATGTTGCGGATCAGCTGGTTATGTTCGCCATAGGGGTACGCCAGCACCTTCACCGAGATTCCCAAATTCGACTCCAAGAGGCGCTTGGACCCGAGCATCTCGTTGCGCAGCCACTCCTCATAACTCGCGAACTGGCTCTGAAACTTGCCGCTCTTCGCGCGCAAACTCTGGTGGTTGATCGTGTGGCTTTGAATATCCACCCCCTCGTCGCGCATCTGCTTCAACTCGTTCCAGGAAAGTGAAGCGCCTCCCGCAAGGGCCCCGCCCTTCACATACGCGGTGTAGATGAACATGGTGAACGGATAACCGAACTTCTTAAGAATCGGCCATGCCACATCGTGGGAAGACCGGAAGCCGTCATCGATGGTGATCACGCAGCTCTTGGCGGGAATGCTCGCTTCGCCCCTGCGCCAAGCGAGAAATTCGCTCATCCCGATGACCGAATAACCGCCTTCCTTGATCGCGTTCAATTGCGACTCAAATGCCGCAGGCGTGATCCCAAGGGCGTCCTTGGGTTTTTCCTCGAACCGGTGGTAGCACAGCACAATGACGGACCCCGAAGTGTCAGCGTGCTTCACCGGTTGGACCGGCGCTGGATCAGCCGGCTTCGGCGCCTCCGGCTCCACCACCGGTTGGGCGGCACTCGGTGGCGGCTCAGCAGAGGGCAACGACGGGCGTTTGCACGACCACAGCAAAATCGCCGCGCCGAGGGGCGCGACCACGCACAGTTTCTTCACAAAACAGACGGCTTTGAACACTCGGTAAACATACTACAAAAGCTCACGTTGCAAAGCAGCTTGCTGGTTTTTTACCCACCCAAAGACCGGTGTTAAAAACGGAAGGCTTT
>JACCED010886899.1_pt1 | contig 10662 bp, 10 predicted proteins | sample 7455021 | NCBI WGS metagenome assembly JACCED01 (sample SAMN15323456, study PRJNA562643) | freshwater metagenome | isolation source: river surface water | place: USA:Blue River Watershed | collected 2017-08-19 | reverse complement strand
GTGGCCGAAAAGACCGGCCTGGAGCGCACCCACCTGTACCGCAAGCTCAAGCAACTGGGGGTGGACCTGTCGCGCGGCAAGCGGGCGGCCAGTTGATGTAGAATTGCCGGCTCTGGCCCGGTAGCTCCGTTGGTAGAGCAGCGGATTGAAAATCCGCGTGTCGGTGGTTCGATTCCGCCCCAGGCCACCAGAATTCAAGACCGTTGTTTCCGAAAGGGGCAACGGTTTTTGCTTTGGGTGACCGTCGCGGCGCGCTGCCTCTCGCTGGCTTGCTGCCATCTGTATATGTCTATAACATACAGAAATGATTGACTTCGATGCGGTCGTCGGCTTCGAGTGGGACTCGGGCAACGCGAGAAAGAGCGAGGTCAAGCATGGCGTGACGCAGGCCGAGGCAGAAGAGGTCTTCTTCAATCAGCCCTTGCTGGTCAGCGAAGACGGCAAGCACAGCGAGAAGGAGGGCCGTTACCTCGCGCTGGGAAAGACCAACCGGGCACGGATGCTGACGGTGATCTTCACCCTCAGGCAAGGCGGCACACTGATTCGCGTGATTTCGGCGCGAGATCAGCATCGCAAGGAAAGGACGTTGTATGACCAAGCCCACCACTAGGCCGAAAGCCCTGCCGAAGTTTCGATCGGAAGCGGCGGAGCGGGAATTCTGGGAGGCCAAGGGCAATGACGCGACACAGTTCTTCGAGCCGTCCAAGATGTCCTCGGTTCGATTCAAGAACCTCAAGCCCTCGACCACCAGCATTTCCATCCGCCTGTCGGACAGCCTGCTCGAAGGCATACGCCAGCAGGCCAACAAGCTGGACGTTCCTTATCAGTCGCTCATGAAGGTGTGGCTGACCGAGAAGCTGCGGGAGGCGACGGATTGAGAATCCGCGTGTCGGTGGTTCGACTCCGCCCCAGGCCACCGGAATTCAAGACCGTTGTTTCCGACAGGGGCAACGGTTTTTTGTTTGGGGTGCCTGTCGGGCGGGATGACCAGCAGAGCCTCCCGCTTTCCCCCGGCGGGTGTGGTGGTTCTGCCCGGGTCTCCTGCGATTTTTCCGGTCCGTGGGATCATGAAGCCCCCACGCTCAGGAGCCTGACCATGCAATGCCCCGTCTGCAAGACTGTGCACCTCACGATGGCCGAACGCAGTGGCATCGAGATCGACTACTGCCCGCAATGCCGCGGCGTCTGGCTGGACCGCGGCGAACTGGACAAGATCATCGAGCGAGCAACGCCCGCGTCGGCCCCTCAGTCGGCCGCGCCGGTGCCGCAGTACGCGCCATCCCCGGCGCACGCACCACATGCCGGGTACTACAAGAAGAAAAGACGCGAGGGCTTTCTCGGGGAGTTGTTCGATTTCGATTGAGGGCGGGAAAGGAGCGGGAAGGGCGCGCGAAGGGCGCGCCCAGGCCGGCGCCCTGCGGGGGGCTACAGTAGAGCCCGTTTGAAGGAGACCCCCATGCTGTTCCCCGCACGACGCCTCATCACCCTGGGCCTGCTGGCCTGCTTCGCCACCCTGTCCCAGGCGCAGGACAAGCCGCCGCTGCGCATCCTCGTGGGCTTTGCGCCCGGCGGCTCGGCCGATGTGCTGGCCCGCATGGTGGCCGAGGGGCTGCGCGACGACTTCTCGCCCATCGTGGTGGATAACAAGCCGGGCGCGGGCGGACGCCTCGCCCTGAACCTGGTCAAGGCCGCCAAGCCCGACGGCCAGACGGTGATCGTGCTGCCCAGCGGGCCGATGGTGCTGTTTCCGCACGTCTACAAGAAGCTCGATTACGACCCGGTGCGCGATTTCACGCCGGTCTCTCAGATCGCGCGCTTCCAGTTCGGCGTGGTGGCCGGGCCGGCCAGCGGCGCCAAGACCCTGGGCGAGATGATCGCGCTGGCCAGGGCCAAGCCGGGCGTCAGCAGCTACGGCACGCCCGGGGCCGGCACCTTGCCGCATTTCATGGGCGTGCTGATGGAGCAGTCCTCCCGCATCACCCTGAACCACGTCCCCTTCCAGGCCGGCGCGCCCGCGAACAACGCACTGCTCGGCGGGCACATCGACTACAAGTTCGACGTAGTGAGCGAGACAGCCGAACTGCATCGCAGCGGCAAGGTGCGCATCCTCGGTGTCACCGGCAGCCAGCGCGATCCGCAGGTGCCGGAAGTGCCCACGCTCCGCGAGGCGGGCGTGGCCATGGAGGCCACCGCCTGGTTCGCGATGTACGGCCCGGCCGGCCTCAAGGGCGATGCGCTCACGCGCCTGGAGCGGGCGATGGTGAAGCTGGTGCGCGACCCCGCGATGCAGGCCAAGCTGCAGAAGCTCGGCTACGAGCCGATCGGCTCGACGTCGGTCGATCTGGCCGCTGCGCAGCGGGCTGACCTCGCCCGCTGGGAAAAGCCGATCAAGGCGACGGGGGTGCAGCTCGATTGAAGGCTGCGCCCGACGACAGAATTTCCCGGTGCGTCTCATGCACGTCATGCGGACAGAGGCGGAGAAGAGGTAACACTTGGATCGCGAATTTGAAAAGGCCAAGGCGCATTTCCTGGCCGGCCTGGAGCATGCGGAATCGGGCCGTTATCTCCAGGCTGAAGGCGAGTTCAAGCGATCCCTCGAATGCCTTCCAGGGCGCGAATCGACGTTGACCAATCTCGCGGCTGTCCTGATCAAGCTGGACAAGTGGGACGAGGCGCAGGCGCTGGTCGACAGCGCCTTGCAGAGTTTTCCCGGGAACAGCGAACTGGTGTTGAACGCAGGTTTGCTGGCGTACGAGAGAAAGCTGTTCGAAAAGGCGCTGGCCAGCTTCGACCAGGCCATCCAGCTCGATCCCGGCTCTGCGCAGGCCCACAGCAACCGGGGGCTGGCCTTGCAGGCGATGGGGCGCTGGGAAGATGCCCTGGCCAGCTACCGGCAAGCGCTTCATCTTCAGCCGGAGGATGCGCAGGCCCATTGCGAATGCGGCCGCGTGTTGCAGGAGATGAAGCGCCTGGACGAGGCGCTGGCCCACTACGACCAGGCGATCGCGATCAACCCGGATGACGCGGACGCACACTACAGCCGCGGCGTCGCGCTGCAAGATGCGAAGCGCTGGGAGGAGGCCCTGGCAAGCTACGGCCAGGCGATCCAGCGCAAGCCCGATTACGAATTCCTGCCAGGAACGCTGGCCTATGTCCGCAGCCAGATCGGCATCTGGCAAGGCGGCTTGGGCGGCAACTCGGACCTCGAGGCCGGGCTCGAGGCACGCCAAAAAGTCTCGCACCCTTTCCCCGTGCTGGCTGCCCTGGACTCGGCGCGCCTGCAAAGAGTCGCGGCCGAGGTCTGGGTGGCATCGAAGCACCCGGCGCAGAGCGCGCTCGGCCCGATCCCGAAGGCCGCCCGCAAGGGAAAGATCCGGCTCGGTTATTACTCGGCGGATTTCTACAACCACGCCACGTCGTATCTGATGGCGAACCTGTTCGAATCGCACGACAGGGAAAGGTTCGAGCTGTTTGCGTTCTCGTTCGGTGTCGACAAGCAGGACGAGATGCGGCAGCGGATCGCCCGTGCCTTCGATCGATTCATCGATGTGCGATCGCGCAGCGACCAGGAGGTCGCACAGCTCTCGCGAGAACTCGGCATCGATATCGCGATCGACCTGAAAGGTTTCACCCAGCACGAGCGGGCTGACATGTTCGCCTATCGCTGTGCGCCGATCCAGGTGAATTACCTGGGCTACCCCGGGACCCTGGGGGCTGGCTACATCGATTACCTGATCGCCGACCCCGTCCTGATCCCCGCCCAGGCCCGCGTTCACTACGCTGAAAAGATCGCCTACCTGCCTCACAGCTACCAGGTGAACGATGCGCACAGAAAAATCGCGGACCGGGTGTTCGATCGACAGGAGCTCGGATTGCCGGATCGCGGGTTCGTCTTCTGCTGCTTCAACAACACCTACAAGATCACGCCCCAGACCTTCGACAGCTGGATGCGCCTGCTGAAGGCCGTCCCGGGGAGCGTGCTCTGGCTGTTCGAGGACAACGCGCTGGCCGCCAGCAACCTGCGGCGGGAGGCGCAGGCCCGGGGCGTCGAGTCCAGCCGATTGATCTTCGCGCAGCGCATGCCGCTGCCGGAGCATCTGGCCAGGCACCGTGCGGCCGATCTGTTCCTGGACACGCTTCCCTATAACGCCCACACCACCGCCAGCGATGCCTTGTGGGCGGGGCTGCCGGTGGTGACCTGGATGGGGGAATCTTTTGCGGGCCGTGTCGCCGCCAGCTTGCTGACCGCCATTGGATTGCCCGAACTGATCACGCAGTCGCAGCAGGCGTACGAGGCCAAGGCCCTGGAACTGGCGCTGAACCCGGACCTGCTGCGCGCGGTCAAGGACAAGCTGGCGGCCAACCGGCTGGCCGCGCCGCTATTCGACGTCCCCCTGTTTGCCCGGCACATCGAGGCAGCGTATTCGGCCATGTACGAACGCCACCAGGCGGACCTGGCGCCGGATCATCTCTTTGTCGATCCCGCGGTGCGGGGGTCGTAGGGCGCCCGTTCCAGCGAAACGGACCGTGCGTCGCCTGGATCGAGATGCCGGCTCGGGACTGCGGGGGTGCGCGGCCAAGCTGAGAGAATCCCGGAAGTGGGCCGATGGGGAGACCGGCTGGCCCGCATGAAGTCCATCACATGCCTGCAGCCCACCCTGACTCGTTATTTGCCGAGAGCCTCGCCAGGCACATGCGCGGCGAACTCGCAGCCGCCGTGGCGCAGTACCGCGCAATCGTGCAAGACCACCCCCGTCACGCCGACACCCTGCATCACCTGGGGATCGCCCTCATGCAGCAGGGGAGCGTCCAGGAGGCCGTCGCATGGATCCGGCGCAGCCTCGAGAGCCAGCCCCGCCAGCCCGCTGCGCTGTCCAACCTGGGCTACGCCCTGAATCTCCTGGGACGCCACCAGGAAGCGGCGGACGCCTGCGCGCAAGCCACCGGGATGGCGCCGCGTGACGACGGCGCCTGGACGAACCTCGGGAACGCCCAGCGCGCGCTGGGGCAGATCGAGAGCGCCCAGGCCTCCTATGCCCGCGCCCTCGAGCTTCGGCCCGGGGATGTGAGCCATCTCTATAACCTGGCCAACACCTTCCTGGACCAGGGCAGGTTCGAGAAGGCGAAAGAGCTGTACGAGGGCTGCCTCGCGCGCGGCGGCAACCTGCCCGAGGTCCGCAACAACCTGGCGGCGTGCTGCCTGAGGCTCAAACAAGCGCAGGCTGCGCTGGAACATGTGGAGCAGGCCCTCCAGCTGCGACCCGATGATGCGCAGGCCTGGAGCAACCGGGGCAATGCCTTGAGGGACCTGGGGCGCCATGAGGAAGCCCTGGCCAGCTACGACAAGGCGCTCGCCTTGAGGCCTGACCATGCGCCCGCCTGGAGCAACCGCGGGATGGCGCTGAACGAACTCCAGCGCCATGAGGAGGCCTTGGCCAGCTACGAGCGCTCCCTGTCGCTGGCGGCCGATCACGCCGAGACCTGGACGAGTCGCGGCAATGCCCTGCACGCGCTCGGGCGCGACGAGGAGGCCATGGCGAGCCACCGGCGCGCTCTGGACATCAAGCCCGACTACGCTGAAGCCTGGACCCATCTGGGACTTGCGCTCGGCGCATTGCGGCGCCATGAGGAGGCCCTGACCAGTCACGAGCGATCGATCGCCTTGAAGCCGCAAGACGCCCAGGCCTGGAGCAATCGGGGCAATGCGCTCAATGCGCTGAAGCGCCACGAGGAGGCCCTCGCCAGTCATGCGAAATCCCTCGCGCTCGATTCGCAGGCGGCGCCAGCCTGGAACAACCAGGGCATCGCGCTCAACGACCTGAAGCGCCACGAGGAGGCGCTGGCCAGCTACGAGCGCGCCCTGGCGCTGAAGCCTGGCTACGCCGAAGCCTGGTGCAACCGCGGCGTCACACTCAACGACCTGAGGCGCCACGAGGAGGCGCTGGCCAGCTACGAGCGCGCCCTGGCGCTGAAGCCCGGCTACGCTGAGGCCTGGTGCAACCGGGGCGTGGCGCTCAACGACCTCAGGCGCCATGACGAGGCCCTGGCCAGCTACGACCGGTCTCTGGAGTGCGACCCGGATTACCCGGAGGCTCGCTACAACAAGGGCCTGCTCTTGCTGCTTCAGCAGCAGTTCGAGGACGGCTTCGCCGGCTACGCAAGGCGCTGGGACGCCCGCGACTTCCCGGGTAAGCCCTTGAAAACCCCGATCCCCCGTTGCGAGCCCGGGCCCTTGTCCGGTGAGGTCCTGCTCTGGGCCGAGCAGGGGATCGGCGACGAGATCCTCTACGCCAGCCTCTTGCCCCAGGCGATGAATCCGCCCGCCCGGATCACCCTGTCCGCCGATGTCCGGCTGCATGCCCTGTTCCGGCGCGCCTTCCCCGACATGCAGTTGATCGACCGCAAGCGGACGGACGGCGCCACCCTCGAGGGCGGTTTCGACGCCCAGGCCCCCATCGGCGACCTGGGCCGCCTGCTGGGGCTGGGCAGGGAAGCGATCGCGCGCACGCGCGCGCCGTTCCTGTTGCCAGACCGCGAACGCGCGGCGCGGTTTCGCGCGCAGGCGCCTTTCACGGCGAACAACCCGGTGTGCGGCATCGCATGGCGCAGCGCGAACAAGCAGTTTGGCGCGGAGAAAAGCCTGGACCTGACCGATCTCGCGTCCGTCCTGGCGCACGAGGCCTTGTCATTCGTGAACCTGCAATACGGCAACGTCGACGCCGATATTGCCCGTGCGCGGGAGACGCTCGGCGTGGACATCCACACGATGCCGGACCTGGATGTCTTCCAGGACATCGACGGCCTGCTCGCCCTGATCGAGGCCTGCGACCTGGTGGTCACCACCAGCAACGTCACCGCCCACCTGGCGGGCGCCATCGGCAAGCGGGGCTGCGTGATGGTGCCCTACGCCAAGGGCCGCATCTGGTACTGGCACCTGCGTGATACCTGCAGCCTCTGGTATCCCACCCTGCGGGTCTTCTACCAGGAGGACCCCGCCTCCTGGTCAAGTACCATCCGCGACGTAGCCCAGTGGGTGAAGGACTGCAGTTAATGGAACCGATCACGATCATCGTCGGCTACGACCCGAGGGAGGCCATCGCCTACCACGTCTTCTGCCAGAGCATCCTGGAGAAATCGAGCGTGCCGGTGCGCTTCCTGCCCCTGACCCCGCACTCGCTGGCGGGCTACCAGGAGCGTCACAGCGACGGCAGCAACCTCTTCACCTACACCCGCTTCCTGGCGCCCTACCTGATGGACTACAAGGGCTGGGCCCTATTCGCCGATGGCGACATGGTCTGCCAGGAAGACATCGCGCAGCTGTGGGCCCTGCGCGATCCGGCCAAGGCCGTCCAGGTGGTCAAGCACGACTACCTCACCAAGGCGCACCAGAAATACCTGGGCAACAAGAACGAGAACTACCCGCGCAAGAACTGGTCGAGCGTCATCCTGTGGAACTGCGAACACCCCGACAACCGGCAGCTCACGCCCGAATTCATCGAGCGCCAGAACGGCGCCTTCCTGCACCGTTTCCAGTGGCTGCAGGACAGCCAGATCGGTGAATTGCCCAGGGAGTGGAACTGGCTCGCGATCGAGTACGAGCCCAACGAGCAGGCCAAGCTGATTCACTACACGCTGGGTACGCCGTGCTTCGAGGACTACCGCGAGACCGACATGGCCGATGCCTGGCACAGCGCCTACGCCCGTACGACGCAGGGCATGGAGTGAGGGCCGGCGGGGCCCTGTCCGCGCCCTGCGCCATGCGCATGCCGCCAGCCCGACGCTGGCCTCAGGCGGCTTGCGCGTCGTAGGCGAGTGAAGCCGCCGCCAGGTCCTCCAGAGCGCTGCCTACCGACTTGAACAGCGTGATCTCGTCAGCGCGCGTGCGGCCCGTGTGCTGGCCACGGCACAAGGCCGCCAGGTCGGCGGCGATGGCCTCCCGCCGCAGCACGCCCTTTTGCAGGGGGGAGAGCAGGTCCCCGGCCTTGAGGAGGGCCTCCTCGGTGTCGACGAACACGGTGGCCACTGCGAAGCACGCATCGTCGGCCTCGCGCATCGTGGGCAGGAAGCCGCCGATCAGGTCCAGGTGGGTGCCGGGGCGCAGCCAGGCGCCTTGCACCAGGGGCTCGGTCGACAGGGTCGCGCAGCTGACGATGTCGGCGCCCGCCACGGCGGCTTCGAGGTCGCTCGCGAGCGTGGCACGCAGGCCCTCGCGCGCCAGGCGCTCCACGAACTGGGCCGCCAGCGCGGTGTCGATGTCCCACACCTGCACCGCCTCGATCGGCCGCACCGTGCGATACGCCTGCGGCAGGAGGCTGGCGACACGCCCGGCACCCACGACCAGCATCGTGCGGGCATCAGGCCGGCTCAGGTAGCGCGCCGCGAGGGCGGAGGCGGCTGCCGTGCGCCGCGAGGTGATCACGTTGCCATCGAAGAGGGCCAGGGGCACGCCGGTTGCCGCCTCGAAGAGGATGTAGACGGAGTGCAGGCCCGGCAGGCCCTGGTGGCGGTTCTCCGGGTAGATGCCTACCGTCTTGACCCCCAGGCGTCCGCCCGCCTGCCAGGCGGGCATCAGCAGCAGGGTGCCCTGGCCGGTCTCGGGTGTGCCGACGGTGTGCGCATGGCGCAGGGGCACCTGGCAGCCTTCGGCGAACATCGCCGCGATGGCGGGAACGAGCCGCTCGAAAGGCAGGCTGTCGGTGGTTTGCTGCCCCGTGATGATTTGCATGGTCACCTCCGCGTGGCGACTAGTGTCGCCGATGACCGCCCACACCAAGGCGTACTGGGAGGCGCGCCCCGCGCCTCAGGCCATGCCCACGGCGGGCAGCCGCTCGCCCAGCACGCCCCCCGGGCGGGCCTGCAGGAGTTCCTCGGCGTCGCGCCGCATGGCGGCATAGGCCGGATCGTCGAAGACGTTGCGCATCTCGTCGGGGTCGTTGCGCAGGTCGTACATCTCGCCTGCGCCGCTGACCCGCTCGATCGTGCATTTCCAATCCCTGGCGCGCACGGTGTGCAGCTGCAGCGGCACACCGCAGCGGCTCTCGGCCACATGCCACTCCGAGTACGCCGCCTCGCGCGACTCGGCGCCGCGCGCCACCGGCAGCAGGCTGCGGCTTTGCGCCTCGGGGGTGAGCGAGGTGCCCGCGACATCGGTGAAGGTGGCCGCCAGGTCCAGCGTGGAGACGGGGTCGGCGATGGCCTGCCCCGCCGGGATGCCAGGCCCGCGCAGGATCATACCGACCCGCAGCAGGCCCTCGTAGGGCGTAGGGCCCTTGAGGTACAGGCCGTGGTCGCCGAGGAGGTCGCCGTGGTCGGTGGAATAGACCACCAGCGTGTCGTCCTCGACACCCAGGTCACGCAGGGTCGCCAGCAGACGGCCGACGCTGTGGTCGATCAGCGAGATCATCCCGTAGTAGTTGCTGGTCATGTCCCGCAGCTGCGCCTCGGTCTGGTCCGGCGCGCGCGAGAGGGTGCTGCGGAACTTGCGCGAGGCCTCGTCGCCGCCGGCGGGCGGGCGCTCCAGCGAGGCGCGATGCCACCAGGGGCGGGCATCGAGGTCCTTGTGCGGCGCGCGGGGCAGTTCGACCTCGTCGGGGTGGTGCAGGCCGGACCAGGGTTCGGGGCAGTCGAAGGGATGGTGCGGGTCCGGGAAGGACACCCACAGGCAGAAGGGCCGCGCCGCGTCACGCCGGCGCAGGTAATCGATGGCACGGTCGGCGCACCAGGTGCTCGAGTGCCAGGCCAGGGGCAGGGCCGACGACCAGGTCTGCGCCGCGCCTGCGGGCGGGCGCGTGGGCGTGCGCCAGAGGTCGAAGACCTTCTGCGGCGCGTCCTGCGAGTAGAGCCAGCGCTCGTAATGGCGCCCCTGCAGCGGGTCGCTGGGCGGCTGGTGCGGAAAGATGTGGCCCAGCGAGCTCAGTTCCACATGATCGAAGCCCATGTAGGGGCCGGTCCACGCCATCGGGTAGCGCTCACTGCTTTTCAGGCACTCGGCGCTGCCCGTGGGCGCGAAGGTGTTGGCGGTGGCGAAATGGGCCTTGCCGATGAAGCCGGTGTCGTAGCCCGCGCCCCGCAGCGCGCCCGCGAAGCCCTGCTCGCCGGTGGCGGCGGGCAGGTCGATGCCGTTGTCGATCACGCCGTGCGTGAGCGGCAGCATGCCCGTGAGCATGGAGGCCCGCGAGGGCTGGCACACCAGGTTGGGCGTGATGCAGGCCTGGAAGTGCGTGCCCTCGCCGGCGAGACGGTCCAGGTGCGGCGTCTTGACCCGCCGTCCGGCGAAGCCATAGCAGTCCGCCCGCTGCTGGTCCGAGGTGATGAACAGGATGTTCAGGGGGCGGGTGCGGGTCATGGCTGCCTCAGACCTTGTAGTCGAATTTGGGCGCGCGCTTTTCCTTGAGCGACGCCAGGCCCTCGCGCAGCTCCGGACCGTTGAAGGAAAGGATTTCCAGGGCGGCCGAGTTGTCGAAGGAGGGGCCCGCCATGCGCAGCCAGTTGTTCAGTGCGTGCTTGCTCCAGCGGATCGGGCGCTGCGCGCCGCGCGCCAGGCGCTCGGCGACCTTGAGCGACTTGGCCTCGAGCTCGCTGTCTTCCACGCACAGGGAGACGACGCCGATGCGCTCGGCCTCCTCGCCCGAGAGCGGCTCGCAGGTGAGGATGTAGTACTTG
>JACCED011954300.1_pt1 | contig 10663 bp, 9 predicted proteins | sample 7455021 | NCBI WGS metagenome assembly JACCED01 (sample SAMN15323456, study PRJNA562643) | freshwater metagenome | isolation source: river surface water | place: USA:Blue River Watershed | collected 2017-08-19 | reverse complement strand
TTGGAGCTTGCAAGCTTTTGGCGGCCCCGCGGTGTATGTGTCGCACTGGAGTTGGGGCGTGGCCGACGGGGGTCCGGGCAGTTGCTTTCCCGGCGGACACGTGTCATCGGCGCTGGCTTTTGTGGGCCTGTCTTTGCCTTGGATGGCCTCGGGCTTAGCCGCGCAGCGCCGCATCGGGTTGCGCATCTTGATGGTGGTTTTGCTGTGTGGTCTGGTGTTGGGCACCACCCAAACCCTGCGCGGCGCGCATTACCCAAGCCACACTTTTTGGACGGGCTTCATCTGCTGGATGGTGGCGCTGGGCAACCATCTGCTGTTTGGCTGGCTGTCGCAACGCCAGCGCTGACCGCCAAGCGGCATTGACATTGGCAGGCCGCCGCATTTGACCCACAATGCCCTGACAGACCGCCACCCAGGCGGCACAGGGAGAAAACATGTTGAACACCCGCGAAACGCTGGGCGCTTGGTTGCGTTTGTCACTCACCGAGGGCGTGGGCCCCGACACTGCCCGGCGTTTGTTGGCGGCTATTGGGCCGCCTGAAGCCATCTTTCAGCAGTCCGAAGTGGCTTTGCGCCAATGTGTCTCGGCGCAGCAGGCCAAAGCTTTGCAGACCGTCCCGCAAGAGGCCGCCGCCTTGACCGACACCACTTGGCAATGGTTGCAAGATGGCGCCAACACCAAATCCAAAACCAACTCCGAAACCGGCATGGGCCGCGCTGTCGTGACCTTGGGCGAGCGCGACTACCCGTCCGCACTGTTGCAGATTCCAGATCCGCCGCTGATGCTCTATGCGTTGGGCCAAACCCACGCCCTGCAGCTTTTGCTCGCCGAGCACACGGTGGCGATTGTGGGCAGTCGCAATCCGACACCACAGGGGCACAGCAATGCCCGTGAGTTTGCCCGCAGCCTCTGTGCCAGCGGGCTGACCATCGTCTCGGGTCTGGCGCTGGGCATCGATGGTGCCGCGCACGAAGGAGCGCTGTTGGGCGCCCCTGATCGCCCACCTTCGGCCCACCCGTTGGCCACCATCGCCGTCGTGGGCACAGGGCTAGACCGGGTCTACCCGCGGCAACACCTTGGCTTGGCCCACCAGATCGCGCTGCGCGGACTCATCCTCAGCGAATACCCCTTGGGCACGCCCCCGCTGCGGGCGCATTTTCCCCAACGCAACCGATTGATCTCCGGCTTGTCGCAAGCCACGCTGGTGGTCGAAGCGGCATTGCCTTCGGGCTCTCTCATCACCGCCAAGCAAGCACTCGAGCAAGGCCGTGATGTGTTGGCCATTCCGGGCTCGATCCATGCAGCCCAGTCCAAAGGCTGCCATTGGCTGATCAAGCAGGGCGCCAAATTGGTGGAGTCGGCGCAAGATGTTTTGGAAGAAATGCCCAACTTGGCCAAGCGCCCAGACGGGTTGGAGCGCTCTGAAGAAAGCGCAGACCCTGAGACTGACAACGACCTTTTCAGCTCGCCCGACGAGTCCGTATTGCTGAGCGCCCTGGGCCATGACCCAGTCAGCCTGGACGCCTTGCAAGCGCGCTCTGGCCTGAGCACGGCCACACTGCAGGGGCAACTGATGGAACTTGAACTGATGGGGCAAGTGGGCCGATTGCCGGGTGGCCTGTTTCAGCGCGTGAGCCGAGGCTGACGCCAAAACAAAGGCGCCACGAGGGCGCCTTGGTCAAGAGAGTCTCAAGAAACGAGAGGTGACTAAACCACCGCTCCAGAGTTTTCATCGCTAGGATCGTTGTCTTTCTTGATCGGCTTGATCAGGTCTTCGCGCTCAATGCCCAACCACATCGCAATGGCCGCGGCGACGAACACCGACGAGTAGATGCCGAACAAAATGCCAATGGTCAGGGCCATGGCGAAGTAGTGCAAGGTCTCACCGCCGAACAACAACATGGACAACACCATGATCTGGGTCGAGCCGTGCGTGATGATGGTGCGGCTGATGGTGGAGGTGATCGCGTTGTCGATGATCTCCACCGTGTTCATCTTGCGGTAACGGCGGAAGTTTTCACGGATACGGTCAAAAATCACCACCGATTCGTTCACCGAGTAGCCCAACACCGCCAACACCGCGGCCAGCACTGCCAGTGAAAACTCCCACTGGAAAAATGCAAAAAAGCCCAAGATGATGATGACGTCGTGCAAGTTGGCAATGATGGCCGAGACCGCAAACTTCCACTCAAAGCGCACGGCCAAATAAATCATGATGCCCAGCACCACAAAGCCCAAAGCCTTGAGGCCGTCTTCGGCCAATTCGTCACCCACCTGAGGGCCGACAAATTCGGTGCGGCGCAAGGTGACATCAGGGCTGTCGGCCTTCAACGCCGCCAACACTTTTTCACTTTGCTGCGCTGAGCTGACGCCTTTTTGTGCCGGCAAGCGGATCATCACATCACGTGCCGAACCAAAGTTTTGCACCTGTACTTCCGAGAAGCCCAGCGTGGCCACGGTGCTGCGCACTTTTTGCACATCCGCTGGCTGGCTGTAGCTGACTTCCATCAGCGTGCCACCCGTGAATTCGACCGACAAATGCAAGCCGCGGGTGAACAAAAAGAACACCGCCAAAGCAAAGGTGATGAAGGAAATGGCGTTGAAGATCAACGCATGCTTCATGAACGGGATGTCTTTTTTAATCTTGAATAATTCCATGGTCCTCTCCTGTTAGTCGGCTTTCACCGCAGTGCCAGCGTCGGGGCGCCACACCGTGCCAATGGACACGGACTTGAGTTTTTTCTGGCCGCCGTACCACAGGTTGACCAAGCCGCGTGAGAAAAACACGGCTGAGAACATGCTGGTCAAAATGCCAATGCAATGCACCACAGCAAAGCCACGCACCGGGCCAGAGCCAAAGGCCAGCAAGGCCACGCCGGCAATCAGGGTGGTGATGTTGGAGTCCAAAATCGTGGCCCACGCACGGTCATAACCGGCATGGATGGCCGCTTGCGGGCTGACTCCGTTGCGCAATTCTTCACGCACCCGCTCGTTGATCAGCACGTTGGAGTCAATCGCCATGCCCAGCGCCAGCGCCATCGCGGCCATACCGGGCAAGGTCAAGGTGGCTTGCAGCATGGACAAAATGGCCACCAAGAACAGCAAGTTCACCCCCAGCGAAATGCCCGAGAACAAGCCGAACATGGCGTAATAAACCACCATGAAGGCCACGATGACCAAGAAGCCCCAGGTCACGCTGTTGAAGCCCTTGGCAATGTTTTCAGCGCCCAAGCTGGGGCCAATCGTGCGCTCTTCGATGATCTCCATCGGCGCGGCCAAAGAGCCGGCGCGCAGCAGCAAGGCCGTGTCGTTGGCTTCGGCAGTGGTCATGCGGCCAGAAATCTGCACCCGCCCGCCACCGATCTCGGCGCGAATCACTGGGGCAGTCACCACTTCGCCCTTGCCCTTTTCGAACAAGATGATGGCCATGCGCTTGCCCACGTTGTCGCGCGTCACATCTTTGAAGATGCGCGCGCCCTTGGCGTCGAGTGTCAAGTTGACCACGGGCTCTTGGGTTTGGCTGTCAAAGCCGGGTTGCGCATCGGTGAGGTTGTCACCGGTCAAGACCACTTGTTTTTTGACAATCAAGGGGCGGCCATCGCGCTCCAGATAACGCTCGGCGCCAAAAGGCACCACGCCACCGGCTTGTTCAGCGGCGCGGGCTTCGGTGCTCTCGTCCACCATGCGCACTTCCAGCGTGGCGGTGCGGCCCAAAATGTCTTTGGCTTTGGCTGTGTCTTGCACACCGGGCAACTGCACCACGATGCGGTTGAGGCCTTGTTGCTGAATCACCGGCTCGGCCACGCCCAGTTCGTTGATGCGGTTGTGCAGCGTGGTGATGTTTTGCTTGAGCGCTTGGTCTTGCACCTTGCGCGATGCCTCGGGCTTGATGCGGGCGATCAAACGAAACTCATTGCCGGCCGACACTTCTTGAATTTGCAGATCTGCAAACTGGTCCGCCAAAACCCGCTTGGCCGCTGCCACTTGCTGCTCGTCGCGCAAGCGGATTTCAAGGGTCTCACCATTGCGACTGATCCCGCCATGGCGCACATCTTTTTCACGCAACAAGCTGCGCAGATCGCCGCCAATAGACTCGACCTTTTGTGTCAGCGCCGCTTGCATGTCCACTTCCAACATGAAGTGCACGCCGCCGCGCAAATCCAGCCCCAAGCACATGGGCGAGGCGTGCAGGGCGGTCAACCAAGCTGGTGAACGCGAGACCAAATTCAAGGCCACGACAAACTGAGGGTCGGCACCCTCGGGTGTCAGTGCTCTTTGAATCGCGTCTTTGGCTTTCAGTTGCTGGTCGGTGCTGCCAAACCGAGCACGGACCGAACCTCCCTCTAACGCAATGCTGTCGGCATTTAAGTCAGCGGCCTTGAGGGCTTCTTCGACTTTTTGTAGCACTTGGGTGTCCACCTTGATGGTGGCTTTGCCCGAGGAGACCTGCACCGCAGGCGCTTCACCATAAAAATTGGGCAGCGTGTAGATGACACCCAGCAATGTGGCGATCACGATGATCGCGTACTTCCAGACCGGATAACGGTTCATAGTGACTCGCGTACAGAATAAAGAAACGGGGCCAGCGGTGACAGCGGCCCCTCAAGGACGCCCCGGTTGAATTACTTCAAAGTTCCTTTGGGCAACACTTGAATCACAGCGCTGCGCTGCAATTGCACTTCGACCCCTGCGGTCAGTTCAACACCAATGTAGGCATCGCCAATTTTGCTGACCTTGCCCAACATGCCACCGGCTGTCACGACTTCGTCGCCCTTGGCCAAGGCATCGATCATGGCGCGGTGCTCTTTTTGCTTTTTCATCTGAGGGCGAATCATGACGAAATACAAAACGGCGAACATCAACAACAAAGGCAACATGCTCATCAATGTGGACTGCATGTCGCCACCAGCGGCAGCGGCAGGAGCGGTCTGGGCAAAAGCGGAAGAAATGAACATGAAAGCTCCACAAAAAGACTAATTGGATGTGTATCGGGGCACCTTGTTGTGCCCCAAAGACGAAGCCGCCATTGTATGCGGCGCTATGATGCCGCTAAAAAGCCTTTTGACTTGACGGAATGCCTCTGCAAACCGTGCCCCACCGAGAGAAAATCCCCTTTGAATTTGCGTTTATGGGCCATGCTGGCCTTGATGTGCAGCCTGGTGTCTTTGGCCGTTGGCACCTCGTTTGCCAAAAGCCTGTTTCCTGCTTTGGGCGCTGAGGGCACCACGGCCTATCGCCTCTTTTTCGCCATGCTGATGCTGATGGCCGTGTTTCGTCCATGGCGCCGCAAATGGGTTTGGGCCGATGCCCTGCCGCTGGGTTTGTATGGCGTCACTTTGGGCGTCATGAACCTTTTGTTTTACAGCGCCATCAAAACCATCCCTTTTGGCGTCGCCATCGCCATTGAATTCACCGGCCCCTTGGCCGTTGCCGTTTGGACCTCTAAAAAAGCCAGCGACTGGTTGTGGGTGCTGCTGGCGGTTTTGGGTTTGGGCTTGCTCCTGCCCTGGCCATGGACACAGCAGACCACGGCACTCGACCCGCAAGGCATGGCCTTGGCCTTGGCGGCGGGGATTTGTTGGGCGCTGTACATCGTTTTTGGGCAACGCGTGGCCCTGCGTTATGGCGGCATGGCCACCCCGATGGGCATGTTGGCCGCGGCTCTGGTGGTGGTCCCGATCGGGGTGGGGCATGCGGGCAGTGCCTTGCTCAATCCGCAGTGGCTGGTGGCCGGCTTGGCCGTGGCCCTGCTGTCCAGCGCCATTCCCTATGCGCTGGAAATGTTTGCACTGAACCACCTGCCTAAAAACACCTTCAGTATTTTGCTCAGCCTCGAGCCCGCTGTTGGCGCTTTGGCCGGCTGGCTCGTGTTGGCCGAACACTTGAGCCTGCTTCAGGGTTTGGCCATTGCCTTGGTCATGGTCGCTTCGATGGGCACGGCATGGTCTGCCGGGCGATCGGCCCCAACTTCGGCCTAGGCCAGAGCCCAGCGCCCAGCGCCGATTCGGGTTAACGACCCACAAACACCGGCTTGCGACGCTCAGCAAACGCTGCGCGCCCTTCGGCAAAGTCGGCACTGCGGCTGGTCATGTGCTCGCGTTCGCGCACCACCGCTTCGTCAAACTGCCCGGTCTCCAGCTCTTGCAACGACCGCTTGGTGGCCTGCACCGCCAAGGGCGCCAAAGCCAAAACATCGGACACCAAGGCCTGCACCGTGTTGTCCCAATCTTCGGCCGTGACCAGCGCCTCAAACAAGCCCATCGCCTCGAGCTGTCGGTCGGTGAAGGGGCGCGCAGTCAAAAATGCCCGCCGTGCGCCGGCCATGCCGAAACGACTCACATAGCGCTGTAAGCCGCTGGGGTAATAGTGCAGGCCGAGTGCAGTTGCCGGCATGCGCCACTCGAGGCCTTGCAAGCCTACGCGCAAATCACAGGCCAACACCAAATCGGTGGCGCCGCCATAGACGCTGCCGTTCAACGCACACACCGTGACAGGGCGCAGGGCGGCCAAGGCGTTGGGAATGGTTTCAAAAAAGGTCGCGCCATGCCCAGGCTCGTCAAAGCCCCCAATGTCATAACCCGCGCAAAACACCGGTTGGGGTTGGCCTGTTGTTTGGGCGGTGATCACCAGCACCCGCACATCGGTTTGTTGGTTGACCACCTCAAAGTGCGCCAGCAAAGCCTTGAGGTCGGCGTTCTCCAGCCGATTGCGCTGGGCAGGGCGGTTCAAGGTGATGGTGGCTACGCCCCCAGAAATGTGCAAAACAGGAGCAGAAGCGGGTGCCATATCAACGGTCATGGGGTTTTCCGATAACAAAAAGGGCGTCCGAAGACGCCCTGATTGTAGAAAGCCGACCCTTCAGGCCCGCTTTTGTATCGGCAAATTAGGCCTTGGCTTTGGCCTTGGACATGGCGGCCTTGACCGAAGCTTCGGCTTGGGCTGTGGCGGCCTTGATGTTGGACTCGGCGGTGTCAGCGGCTTGCTTGGCCACTTTTTTCAGGGTTTCGGCAGCAGTTTGGCTGGCTTCGAAAGCAGTCTTGAGCACGGCCACAGCAGCGTCAGAACCTGCAGGAGCGTTTTTCAGGCTGTTTTCCACCAAGCTTTTGACGGCTTTCTCAGACTCGGCCACTTTGCTTTCGACAGCTTTGGTGAACACGGCGCCGGTGCTGTTGGCGATTTCAGCCAAGTGACGGCCGTAAGACACCGACTTTTCGAAAGCAGGCTGCACCAAAGCGGCTTGCACAGCCATCAGGTCTTGAGGCGACTTGGCAGCCATCAAGGCTTGCACGTTGGCGAAAGACTCGCCCACAGCGGCTTTGCCAGCGGCCATGTTCAGCTCGACCAAACGCTCAAAACCGGCGAAAGCGGTTTGAGACAGGTCAGCAGCAGCAGCCAGGTTGGCTTGTTGGGCGGCGGAGAATTGTTCGGCGTTGAAGTTCATGGTGAGGTCCTTTTGAAATTTGTTGCAATGCAGCAATTTGAACACCTCCCACGGACCGAGGCAAGGGATTACCCTCACTTTAGAGTGCCCTCTCCAAATTAGGGCTCAAAAGAGCGCAGCGGCCAAGCCCCTACACTCGGCGCATCGGCCATCCGGGCCAGACACGCATGCCGTTATGGAATTTTTCAGTCTTTTGTTGATCTTGGCCGTGGGCATCCACTGGCTCAACACCCAAGGTCGGCGCCAACGCACCGCTTTGCTGGCCGAGTATTTGCGCCCGTACCACATCGAAAAACACATGGAACAACTCACCAGCGCCTACATGCGCGCGTTGGGCGAAACCGATTCAGAAAGACAGCACCACATCTTGCAATTGCAAGAAAGCACCGAACAACAGCTGGCCACCGAATTTCAAAACCTGGCGCGCGAATTTGCAAAATTACCCGCGCCCGTGACTAGGGCCTTCAAAATTTCTCTGCCCTACATTGACCAACTCTCTCCCAAAGCCACCTTTGACATGCGCCGCATGCTCGAAGTGCATGCGCGAGGCATTGACCAAGTGGTGAACCATTCACACGGCATGGGGGCCAAAGAGCGTTCATTTCGCATGATGGGCGAGATGTTTTTGATGCAACACAGCTGTCACTGGTTTTGCAAATCAAAAACCATCGCTTCGGCACGCATGCTGGCCCAGCACCAAACCCACTACGAACAGGCCCTGGACGCGGTCAGCCCAGAGACACGGCAGGCCTATTGGGAAGTGGTGCAGGGCTAGCAGAGGCCGCTCTCTGCTTTAAATAGCCGCCCACCATATGACGGCTGGTGCGCTGCAGCCCCATCAGCAAGGCATGGTCAACATGGGCACAGCCATAGCGGGTCTTTAAATCGTGCTGCATCTGTGCCAGCAATTGCGCGGCCATCTCAGCATCGGCCAAGGCCCGGTGGGCGCGACCCGAAGCAGGCAAATGGTGCAGCGCCGCCAACGTGCCCAGCTTGTGGTTCGGCGCTTGCGGATACAGACGGCGCGACAACAAGACCGTGCAAGCAAAAGGATGTGCCGCCGCTTGCCCGCATCGGGCCAGTTCGGCCTGCCAGAACTTTTTGTCAAACGACGCGTTGTGCGCCACCATGGGCAGATCGCCGACAAAGCGCGCCGCCTCGCGCATCACCTGCTCGGCGGGCGGAGCGGCTTGCACCATGTCGTTGGTGATGCCGGTGAGCTGGGTGATGAAACTGTTGACGCGCACACCGGCATTCATCAGGCTCTGAAATCGGTCGACCACTTGCCCGTCTTGCAACAACACAATGGCCACCTCGGTGGCGCGGTCGCCCATGTTCGGGGAAATGCCGGTGGTTTCGAAGTCGATGATGGCGATGCAAGACATGGGCAATCAAACTCGGTTGCAAGTGGGCTGGGCTCTTGCCCCAACAGAACGCTGATTAAACCCTGCTTTCACAGGCTTGCTTCAAATTAAAGAACTCATTAATTTGGAAGCCGTTTGCATGGGTGGTCTTGCAAAAACTGCCGCGTGCGTGACTGGAAAACAGTCAATACAAACAAGCTGAGCGAGCGCGCTACCCACTAGAGTGCTGCCGCGGCCACTCGCCATCAGCAGCTTAAATATCGATATTCCCCGCCCGCAGCGCGTTGTTCTCGATGAAGTGGCGGCGGGGCTCGACCTCGTCGCCCATGAGCATGGTGAACACGCGATCGGCTTCGATGGCGTCGTCGATTTGCACGCGCAGCAGGCGGCGCACGGTGGGGTCCATGGTGGTTTCCCACAGCTGAGCGGGGTTCATCTCGCCCAGACCTTTGTAGCGCTGGCGGCTGGTGGTGCGCTCGGCTTCGCTGATCAGCCAGTGCATGGCTTGGCGGAAGTCGCCCACTTTTTCTTCTTTCTGGCGTTCGCCTTCACCGCGCGTGGCTTTGGCGCCTTCGCTCAACAAGCCGCGGAAGGTCTCGGCCGCTTCGGCCAGTGCGCCATAGTCGGCGCCGTGCACAAAGTCTTGCGTGATGATGCTGCTCTTGATGTTGCCGTGGTGGCGGCGGCTGATGCGCAAAATGGGTTTGTCACTGCGCACGTCAAACTCGGCCGTCACTTCAGCAGGGATGCCCGTGGTGTTGAGTTCGCGCAACTTGGCTTGCAGTGCCGGGGCGCAGGCAGCGGCTTGCTCCAGCGTGTCCAAGTTCAATGACACGCCATCGGCCATGGCGCGCAGGGCTTCAGCGTCCATGAAGTTCGACAAACGTGCAATGACCGACTCGGCCACTTGGTGCTTGCGCGCCAAGGCTTCAAGGGTGTCGCCCGTCAACACTTGCGGAGCGGCGCCACCGGTCGAAATGCTGGCGTCTTTGAGCGCGATGCGCAACAAAAAGCCATCGAGTGCCGGGCCATCTTTGAGGTACAGCTCTTCTTTGCCAGCCTTGACTTTGTAGAGCGGTGGCTGGGCAATGTAGATGTGTCCGCGCTCGACCAACTCGGGCATTTGGCGATAAAAAAAGGTCAGCAACAAAGTGCGAATGTGCGCGCCGTCCACGTCGGCGTCGGTCATGATGATGATGCGGTGGTAGCGCAGTTTGTCGACGTTGAAGTCGTCGGTGCCGCTCTTGCCTGACTCTGCCGTGGCTTTGCCGATGCCGGTGCCCAAGGCGGTGATGAGTGTGACGATTTCGTTGCTGGTGAGCAGTTTTTCGTAACGGGCTTTTTCGACGTTCAAGATCTTGCCGCGCAGGGGCAAGATGGCTTGGAATTTGCGGTCACGCCCTTGCTTGGCCGAGCCGCCGGCGGAGTCACCCTCGACGATGTAGATTTCGCACAGCGCTGGGTCTTTTTCTTGGCAGTCGGCCAATTTGCCGGGCAGGCCCATGCCGTCGAGCACGCCTTTGCGACGGGTCATTTCGCGGGCCTTGCGAGCCGCTTCGCGGGCACGTGCGGCCTCGACGATCTTGCCGCAAATGATCTTGGCGTCGTTCGGGCGCTCTTCTAAAAACTCGGTCAATGCCTTGGCCACGATGTCTTCCACCGGGGCACGCACTTCGCTCGACACCAGCTTGTCTTTGGTCTGGCTGGAGAACTTGGGCTCGGGCACTTTGACGGACAGCACGCAGCACAGGCCTTCGCGCATGTCGTCGCCGCTGACTTCGACTTTTTGCTTCTTGGCGATTTCATTCGCCTCGATGTACTTGCTGATGACGCGGGTCATCGCGGCACGCAAACCGG
>JACCED011925136.1_pt1 | contig 10666 bp, 9 predicted proteins | sample 7455021 | NCBI WGS metagenome assembly JACCED01 (sample SAMN15323456, study PRJNA562643) | freshwater metagenome | isolation source: river surface water | place: USA:Blue River Watershed | collected 2017-08-19 | reverse complement strand
CGCGGCAAAAATCTCAGCCGCAACGCTCGTGACATGCCCCACGCCGCCGGGCAAATGACGCACCAGAACATCGGCCACGGCGATCAAGCGACGCGACAAGCCCCCGGCCGACATCAATTCGCCAGCGAGCATGAAAAACGGAATTCCCAACAGGCTGAAGGACTGCGTGCTGGCGATCATGGTCTGGGGCAGCAGCACATCGGGAATGCCGACGCTGATCAGCACCGCCACCACGCTCAAGCCAATCGCGAACACAAATGGAACGCCCAATGCCATCATCACGGCGAAGCCAGCGGTCAACCACCAGGCGGTCAGGCTCATGCCAATGGCTCCTCCGTGACCGGACCGACCAGCAAACGTTCCAGCGAGAAACAACAAACCAAGGCCCCGCAGACGGGGGCCGCCGCATGAAGCAAATAAATCGGATAAGCGATCGCCGCCGAAAAAGAAGTCAGGGTTTCAGCCACGTATCCCCAGCCGCCCAGTGCCAAATAAGCACCAAAAAAAGCCACCCCCAATTGCACCAGGACCTCGATGGTGCGCGCCAATCGAGCCGGCAATCGGTTCACCAGCAAATCCATGCGGGCATGGAAGGCGTGACGCACCCCCATGGCCAGCATGAGCAATGAGCTCCAGGTGAAACACAGCAGGGCGAGCTCTTCGGTCCAGGACGGCGGGCGATTGAGCAGATAACGCATGGCGACCTGCCAGCCAATGGCCAGCAACATCACCGCCGCGAGTGCCACCACCACCTTCTGGGTCAACCAGGTCAAACCGTCACAACACGTCCGGACCCAAGCGCGCATGGCACTCACTTGACCTCGTCAAGGGTGGCATTGAGCAAGTCCGCACCGATGCTGGCGCGGAACTTCTCATAGACGGGAGCCACGGCCTTGCGGAAGGCCGTCGGATCGCCAATGGTGTTGACTTTCATCCCCTTGGACTGCAGGGTCGCCACCAGTTGACGGGCGTTGTCCGCGCTTGATTTGCGTTGCTCAGACAGCGACTGCCTGGCCGCGTCGAGGACCGCTTTGCGCTGATCCGCACTGAGTTTTTCAAAGCTGCGCTTGCTCACCAGCAGATGGATCGCCGAATAGGTGTGATTGGTCAACGACAAAAACTTGGTGACCTCGAAGTATTTGCTGGCGTCGATCACGGCCAGTGGAATTTCCAGGCCATCGATGGTCCCTTGCTGAACAGCGGTAAAGGTCTCACCCCAGGCCATCGGGACGGCCGATCCGCCCATGGAGTTGAACATGTCGATGAACACCGGGTTTTGCATCACCCGGTACTTGACGCCCGTCACGTCCCCTGGGGTGGTCACGGGCTTTTTGTTGTTGATCATGTTGCGAAAACCGCCCTCCATGCTGGCCAGCATCAGGATCCCCTTGCCTTCCAAGCGCTTGGCCAGCTCTTGACCGATTTTGCCGTCCAGCACCCTGTGAGCCTGTGCTTCATTGGCATAGAGGAACGGCAAGTCGTTGAGCTGAAACGCAGGCTCGATTTGAGCCACCACCGCGTTGGTGATGATCGCCGCATCCACCGTGCCAAATCGCAGGCCTTCGAGCATCGGCTTTTCATCGCCGAGTTGCCGGTTGGGGAACAGTTGGACCTCGATGCTGCCCTTGCTGTTGGCCTCCACCGCCTTTTTAAAGGCATGGGCCCCGCTGGCGTAGGGGTCACCGGGGCTGTCCGAGGTGGTCCAACCGATCTTGATGACGGATTTTTGTTGGGCGAGTGCAGGGGCGCCCCCGAGACCCAGACCCAGCACCGCGGCCAGGGTGGCGATGAATTTCAATCGTTTCATGTCAAACCTCCTAAAAAAATCACAGATCAAACGGGATCAAACCCGTACAAAAGCTCCGGATTGCGCACCAGCACCTGATGTCGCAAACCCATGTCGGGCAACCAATCGAACACGCTGCTCACGAGGGTGTCGTCGTCATCGGGGGCATGCGGTGGCGATGGATGCGGCCAGTCGGTGCCCCAAAGCACGCGTTCAGGGTTGGCACGCACAAAACGCTCGATCAAGCGCGGCAAATCGGGGTGACGAACGCCCAGGGCGCTGAGTCGATAGGGGGCAGAGAGCTTGACCCACGCCCTTCCCTCTTGCATGAGGGAGAGCACATTGGCCAAACCCGCGCTGCCCAACAAGGCCGTCGGATCGGCATGGCCCATGTGATCAATCACCACCTCTGTGCCTAAATCGGCCACCTGTTGGGGGTAATGGGGACTCTGAACCACATCGATCAACAACTGCACGTGCCAGCCCCAGGGCCTGATCCGCGCGGACAACTCCTGCAGCGAGTGCAAACCCGGTCCACCGGCGAAGAGCGCATTGACGCGCGAACCGCGCACGCCCAAGGCGTGCCAACGGGCCACATCGTCGTCTGGGGTGTGGGGAAATACCACCGCCACCCCCCGCATCGCGGGGGCCTGTGCAGCCAGCAGATCCTCCAAGCTGCGGTGATCGGCCCCAAACACACTGGGGTGAATCAACACGCATCGATCGATGCCGTGGCGGGCGCGCAAAGCAGTCAGCTGCGCCAAGGTCGCGTCGGGCGGGGTGTAGCTGCGTTCGGCGGCATAAGGATAACGCGCGGAATCAAAGACATGAAAGTGACAGTCGCATGCGCCCGCGGGCAAACGCCACTGCGTGTCAACGGTCTGGACACCCTGTACAAAGCCATTCATGTCGGCATGCTAGCGGAGCAATCGCTCCTCTGGCCTGTGGACTTCCCTGATCCACCCCTCCATTGTCACCTGTCGGACACACGAGACCCGGTGGGCTTGTGCGCATAATGAAGGGATGCCATACATCCACACCGACGACGGCCAAAGGCTGTATTACGAGGAAGCGGGTCAGGGGCCCGCCTTGCTTTTTGTACACGAGTTCGCGGGCGACCACCGCAGTTGGGAGCCTCAGATGAGGTACTTCTCACGTCGATTTCGTTGCGTGACCTACAGCGCACGCGGTTACCTGCCCTCCAGCATCCCCGAGCGCGTCGAAGATTACAGCCAGTGGCGCGTGAGCCAAGACATCGTCTGCGTGCTGGATGGGCTGGCGATCTCGCAGGCCCATGTGGTCGGTCTGTCGATGGGGGCTTTTGCGACCCTGCACTTTGGGATGCGCCACGCCACCGATGCCCGCCAAAGCCGGGCCTTGTCGCTGACCCTGGCCGGTTGTGGCACGGGTGCTCACCCCGATGTGCACGAACCATTCAAAAAAGATTCGATCCTGTTGGGCGAGCAATTGATCCGTGATGGCATGGTCCAAGCCGGCCATGCCTATTGCCATGGCCCTGCGCGATTACCGTTCCTGCGCAAGAACCCCCGTGGGCATGCCGAATTCTTGCGTCAATTCTGTGAACACTCGGCTTTGGGTTCAGGTCTGACCTCGATCGGCTACCAAGGGCGACGCCCCAGCCTCTACAGTTTGCAGGCCGAGATCGCGCGCATCGCGGTGCCCACCTTGATTCTGACGGGCGACACCGACGAGCCCTGCCTGGAGCCCTCGCTCATGCTCAAGCGCACCATTCCTGGGGCGCAGTTGGCCGTGTTGCCCGACAGCGGCCATGGCATCAACTTAGAGGAGCCCGATCTGTTCAATCGGCTGTTGGCTGACTTCCTCCCCTGAATACCCCCACTTGCCCAGGGGCGTTCCAGGCCGATCCAAACCCATGGGGTGACCCTCAAACGGACGGATTGCGGGTGTTTTGAGCGTGACCTCAGTGGGCGACGTTCAGAGCCCGCCAGACCCGGTCGGGGGTGAACGGCAAATCCATGTGCTCGACGCCGCGCTGTCGCAGGGCATCCAAAATCGCACTGACACCGGCCGGCCAGGCACCCGCCACACCCGATTCGCCCGCCCCCTTGACGCCCAGAGGATGGGTGGTGCAAGGCACCTCGTGGTGGGCCAAGCGCATGGGTGGCACGTTGTCGGACCGAGGCATGGGGTAATCCATGTAACTCGCATTGAGCAACTGCCCCTGTTCGTCGTAATGCAACACCTCACCCATGACCTGACCCAGGCCTTGGGCCACGCCACCCATGATCTGCCCCTCGACCCGAACGGGATCGAGCATCACCCCCACGTCATCGACCGCGGTGTGGGCGACAAATTCGACGGTGCCTGTCTCGGGGTCGATTTCGACCTCGCTGACATGACAGCCGTTGGGGAAATTGAGCGAGGGGGCCTTGAAGACGCTCACGTTGTCCAGCGTGTCGGCCCAACCCTCGGGGACCGTGGTTGCCGATCGCACTTGGGCCGCCACCGCCATCAGGTCGATGCCGTGATCGGTGCCCGCCACCACATAGCGCCCCCCCTCAAAGCGCAAATCATCCACCGCGGCTTCCAGCGCGCGCGCCGCCCATGGCAGTCCGCGACGGATCGACTCGTCGCAAGCCAGGGTGGTGGCCGTTCCCGCCATCATCGTGGTGCGGGAGGCCACCGTGGGAACGGCACCGGGCACCAGGTCGCTGTCCCCGGTGACCAACACCACCTGAGACAAGGGCACGCCCAGCTTTTGCGCCACCAACTTGGGGTAAATCGCTTGCACGCCCTGTCCCATGCCCTGCGCGCCCAAGTGCAGGGCGACCTTGCCCTCGGGGGTGAAGCGGATGTCTGCCGGCTCTTCCAAAATCCCACCCGCCACTTCGAGGAAACAGCAGATGCCGATCCCGCGCAACAAGCCCCGCTGGGCCGACTCGCGGCGTCGCGCCTCAAAACCAGCCCAATCGGACAGGGCCAGGGCCTTGTCCATGATGGCTTCAAATTCGCCGCTGTCGTAGGTCATGCCATTGGCGGCCTTGTAAGGCATGGCGCTGACGGGCACCAGGTTGCGGCGGCGCAACTCGACCCGATCCAGCCCCAGCCTCGGCGCTGCGGCATCGAGCAGGCGCTCGACCAAGTAAATGGCCTCGGGGCGACCAGCCCCGCGGTAGGGCCCTCCCGCCATGACATGGGTGTGGACCAGCCGGGAACGCAAGGACAAGGCCGGCATGCGGTAAACGCTGGACAGGCAGTTGTAGATGTTCATCGTGCTGACCACCCCAATGTAACCCGAGGTGTAGGCCCCCACACCGCACAGGATGTCGGCCTTCAGGCCGGTGATGTGGCCCTGGGCGTCAAACGCCATCTGGGCCCGGATGTGGGTGTTTCGTCCGTGGGTGTCGGTCAGGAAGCACTCGAGACGGGTGGCCGTCCATTTGACGGGCCTGCCAGCCAGACGGCTGGCCAACAGCAAGGCGGCCTGTTCGGGATAGGTTTGCGATTTCAAGCCAAAACCACCCCCCACCTTGGGGGTCAGCACACGAATGTGCTCGGGGGGCACCTTGAACACTTGGTGGCTGAGCACATGGCGGATGTTCTTGACGCCCTGGGTGCTGGCGATCAGGGTGTAACGACCGGTGGCTGCGTCGTATTGACCGATGGCCGCCTTGGGTTCCATCGGAGCGCCTGTCAGCATGGGGTCGGCCAGTTCAATGTGCTGCACGTGATGCGCCTGGGCGAATGCCGCGTCGAGCTCGGGGCTCTGGCCCAGCACCCAGTCCATGGCCACGTTGCCCGGGGCCCCAGGCTGCACCTGTGGCGCCTGGGGGGCGATGGCAGCCTGCAGGTCGATCACGCAAGGCTGAGGGTCGTAGTCGACCTCGACCTGCTCGGCACCATTCATGGCCTGCTCCAGGGTGTCGGCCACGACCAGCGCCACCGGCTCGCCCACATGGCGCACGATGCCGTCGGCCAGAATGGGCATGCCTGCGCTGTGCATGTCCTGCCCATTGCTGCCTTTGAGCACCACCAGGGGCATGATCGGACCCAGTCCCGCTTGCGCCACTTCGACGGCGGTGACCACCGCGCGCACGCCAGGGGTTGCCCGTGCCTGAGTCGCGTCAAGACGGGTGATGCGGGCGTGGGCCCAGGGGCTGCGCACAAAGCAGGCATACAGTTGACCTGGAATCGAGATGTCGCTGGTGTAGGTGCCCTGGCCCAACACCAATTCTTGCAATTCGTCGTGATCGCCCGATTGGGCACTGGAAAACTTGTATCCGGTCTCGGACATGACAACCCCTTTAAAGACAGGCCAAATGATCGCAGGATCAATGCCAGGTTTCACTCGGGATAACACCGAGAAGTCGATTTAATTTTTCAAGCGATCATTAGGCACCTTTGCCACATCGGCCCATCCAATCCCTCAACCTTCACCCCGCCCATCCCATGAACGAAATCATCGTCGAGCACAAAGACAGCGTCACCACCCTCACCATCCACCGCGAACAGGCCGGCAACATGTTTGACCTGCCCATGATCCACGAGATGACGCGCCAGATCGGCGTCGCCGGAGACAACGGCCACTGCGTGGTGCTGAGAGGCAGTGGCCCCCATTTTTGTCGCGGTCGCGACCCTTCGACCGCCGGGCCACAGCCCACCCCCATGGATCTGCGTGATCGGGTGCTGTCCCCCATCATGGGCCTGTACGACGCGATCCGCTATTCGCGCATACCGGTGATCGCCGCCGTCCAAGGCGATGCCTTGGGTTTGGGATGTGCGATCGCCGGGATTTGCGACATCACGCTGGCCGAAGAAAGCGCCGTGTTCCAATTGCCCGAGATGGAGTACCACCTGCCACCGACCCTGGCGATCTCAGCCATCGTCGACCGAGTGGGCAAGAAAGCCGCTGGCTTCATGGCCTACTCACTGACGAAAATCGACGCCCATGCCGCCCAGACCCTGGGCCTGGTGAACACCGTCGTCCCCCGAGGTCAACTCGACGCCGCCTTGGCGGGATTGATCGGCACACTCACCAGCCGAGACCTGATGTCGGTGATGGCGATCAAAGAATACATGAGCTACGCCCCTGAGAGCGGACCGGCGGTGCGCCCCATGGCCAGCAACTTGCTGGCATTGGCCCTGTCCACGCAAGCGGCGCGCAAGAAAGCCTGACCCTCCGGGAGATCTCGAATGGCGGCCAGCGGATTTGTGTTGCAAGAGGCGAGCATCGCCCAACTGCATGCGGCGATTCAAAACGGTGAAACCACCTGTGTTCAGGTGGTGCAGCAGTACATTGAGCGGGCACGGCGCTACAACGGCGTCTCGACCCAGTTGCTCACCCCCGAGGGACGCGACATCGACGCCCCCATGCCAGGTGTCGTGCGGGCACAAGCACCGCTGCAGTTCCCCCGCGCCACCCTGCGTGCCGACGATTTGTTGCCCGATCTGGACCAGTACCAAGGGCCTGAGATCGAGTGGGGCCGCATGGAGGCCACGGCCTCCGACCCCGAGGTTCAGCAGCAGTTTGGTTGGGTGCGCGGCATGCCGCGCTCGGGCCAACTCAACGCCTTGTCGACCCTGAACATCCGCGGCGAGCGATCCGTCACCTGCCGGGGCGAGTACGACCGACACCCCAGCCTGGGCCCCTTGCCGCCGGGCGCGCCCCCGGCCTGTGAAGGTTTTCGGCACTTGCCCGACGCGTTGGAGCAAGCGGCCGCCCTCGATGCCCAATGGGGTCGCCAACCCGATCTGAATGCCTTGCCACTCTATGGGGTGGTGTTCTCTTTCAAGGACGCCTTTGACACCAAGGACATGCGCTCGACCGGTGGCGGCGACGCCCGTTTCGACATCGATTTCCCGGCCCGCGACCACATCCTGGTCGAACAATTGCGCCTCAAGGGGGCCATCATCTATGCCAAGGCCCTGATGACCGAATACAACGGACGCGCCGGCGATCCCGGCGGGCGGCACCAGCCCCATCGGGTCTTGCCCACGCTGTTGGGGTTTCAGCGCAGCACCTGGGGCGGCACGCCCGTCAACCCCTACGACACGCGCCGCTCGGCTTCACTGGGCTCCAGCTCGGGCTCGGGCGTTTCGGTCAGCGCCAATCTGGTCATGGCCAGCTTGGGCGAGGAAACCCGCATGTCAACCCGTGGGCCAGCCAACCACAACGCCGTCGCCCTGATCCTGCCGCACAAAGCCATGCTGGGTTTTGACGGCGGGGCCATCGGGGCCGACATCTATTGCGACCGCACGGGAATTTTGTGCCGCACCCTGGACGATTGCGCCACCGTGCTCGACGCCCTGAAAGACCCCGAGCATGGCTATTACGACCCGCGCGACCCCTACACCACCGTGCCGCGTTCGAGCGTGCTCGACCGCTATGTGCGTCACCTGAGCCCGCACGGCGAACCCGGCAGTCTGCGGGGTCAACGCATCGGGGTCGTGCGCGAGTCCATGCTGACGGGGGGCAGTCGAGCGGCCGAACCCATCACCCAGGCGGCCGCCGCCGAGGTTCAATCGATCCTGGCCGATCATTTGGGTGCCACGCTGGTCGAGTCATCCGATCCCTTGTGGACACCCGACCCCCGTTGCGAATCCATGACCGTGGACTACCGACAGGCCCTGGCACGGCTGGTGCCGGTGTTCATGCCCGAGCTGCTGTTTCGACTCAACCCCGACGGCAGCCCGCTGTTTCCCGACTTTGCCGCTCAAGTCGAACGCACCGAATTCGCCCCGGGCGTTTGGCATGGGAGTGGTCGGCTCGCGCCCATCGATTACATGGTCGCGCTGGCCGATGGACACCTCGCGCCCCCAGGCAATCTGGACTTGTCCACCATCCAGCACCAGATCTTGGCCCACAGTTTTCGCTATCACATCAGCCAGTACCTGCGCCGACGGGCCGATGATTGGGCCGCGCTGGGTCAGACCGAGACCTTGCGCGATTGGCGCGCGCTCAACGAGCGCTCGAAGTTTTGGGGGGACGACCAGCGCTCGGCTTTCTTAAACTGGGAAGAAGTTCGCGATCCGCGCAACCCCCTGGGTGGACGCCAAGGGGTGGATGAACGCATCATGTTGCGCGAGTTGTTGCGTCGCGTCGACATGATGGTGATTTTGGAAAACAAACTCGACGCCATCGTGCGCCTGCACACCCCGTTGCCACCCGCCTTGATCGGTGGCGCCGAAGAGCCCGGTCTGATCGACCGTTTGCGTTACGAGCATTTCTTTGGCCCCAATGCGGGCCTGACCGAAATTCTGGTGCCGGCCGGTTATGTGAACGTGGCCTTTGATGCAACGTTTGCACTCGATGAGGGCAAGACCCGCTATGTCAGCCGAGCCAGCACGCAAGCCACGGCGCTGGACGCGCCCGGCCTGCCGTTCTCGCTGGTCTTTCGCGCCGAGCCCGGCAAAGAAGATGTGTCACTTCGCATCGCATCGGCCTATGAGAAAGCCTCGCGCCGACGCGTGGCGCCGCCCCTCTTTCCCTGACCGGCTCAGGGTTGCGCGTCGGACTTGACCGGACAGGTGTTGATGCCCAACAAGGTATAGGCCCCGCAGAAGCGGAACACGCCGGTCGCGAGGACGATCAACCCCAGATAGCCCCAAGCGCCGATGCTGCCCACGGCCGCCAGCACGACCAGGAGCAGACCCACCCCGATGCGCAGGGCGCGATCGATACCACCCACATTGGCTTTCATCGCATTTCCTTTCAGTGGATGAGGCGCATGGCCTCGCCATCTCCCTAGTTTGATTGACAGCGTACTCACTGGTCACCCATTTTGGGCAGGGGGCAAACCCTTGACACCCCCTCTTGTCCTGGTCCCAAAGGCAGGCACGCGGGACTAAAATGGTTTCATCAAAAGCCCTTTTGTCGCCCCACCATGACCGCCTCACGCCCCACTGCGCCCAAAATCAAAGGCGTCTTATCCCCTGTTCTCACCCCCTTTGACGCGACCGGTCGTCCGGACCCCGATCGCTTCGCCCGGCACTGCCGCTGGCTGCTCAACCAGGATGTCGGCTTGGCCGTCTTTGGCACCAACTCTGAAGCCAACTCGCTCACTGTGGCGGAAAAGCGCGGCCTGCTTGACGGCCTGCTGGCCCAGGGCGTCGACCCCAACCGACTGATGCCGGGCACCGGTGCTTGCGCGACACCAGACGCGATCGAACTGACCCGTCACGCCATCGCTGCGGGTTGCGCTGGTGTGCTCATGCTGCCGCCCTTTTATTACAAGGGGGTCAGCGACGAAGGCTTGTTTCGGTACTTTGCCCAGGTGATCGACGCCGTGGCCGATGATCGACTGCGGATTTACCTCTACCACATTCCCCCCGTGTCGGGGGTACCGATTCCCCTCACGCTCATCGAACGCCTGCTCAAGGCCTTTGGCGGCATCATCGCCGGCACCAAGGACAGTTCCGGCGATTGGGCCAACACCTCGGCCATGTTGGAGCGATTCCAGCCGCAGGGCTTTGATGTGTTCGCCGGCAGCGAAACCTTTTTGCTGGCCACCCTGCGTGCGGGTGGGGCTGGCTGCATCACCGCCACCGGCAATGTGAACCCCAGCAAGATCGTGGCACTCTACCGAAGCTGGCAAAACCCGGACGCCGACGCGCAGCAAAAGAAACTCGACGAACAACGCGCCGCCTTTGCCCAATTCCCCATGATCCCGGCGATGAAGTCGGCCATCGCCCTCAAAACCGGCCGCATGGACTGGATTCATGTCCGCGCCCCACTGGTTGAATTGAGTGACGAGCAGCGCCTGGCCTTGGGTGCCTCCCTCGATCGGGCCGGCTTCACCATGCCCAACGCCCACCAACTGGCCTGAAAGGAGCCTCCTTTGACCGACGTTTTGGTGGTCGGCGGCGGAAACGCCGCCCTGTGCGCAGCCCTGATGGCGG
>JACCED011144850.1_pt1 | contig 10666 bp, 7 predicted proteins | sample 7455021 | NCBI WGS metagenome assembly JACCED01 (sample SAMN15323456, study PRJNA562643) | freshwater metagenome | isolation source: river surface water | place: USA:Blue River Watershed | collected 2017-08-19 | reverse complement strand
TCAATTGTATCATCATTTTTATTAGATTGTAATTTTTTATGCAATTCAGAATAATCCAAATTAATATTAAGTTTTTCAGTTAGATTTTGAATTGCACTTTTTTTTTTAATATCTTTTATTTTTTTTTCTCTAATCATCATTGCGGTGTTATTAATATTGTCGATGTATTCTTTGAATATATTTTTGTCACCATCTGATAATTTTTCATATAATTTAAATATTTCATTAATTTCATTTTTTTCATTTTTAGTATCATTACCTTTTTCTGCAATAGAATTATTATTTTGTGGTTGTTCTATTATTTTATTATACAACGAATAAAAGTTACGATTACTTAATATAAAGTTAATAACTTTTTTGTTAATTTTATTGTGTTCTAACTTTTTTAGTTCAACAACCTGGATTAAATATTTTTTATCTTTAAACAGCAAAGCATCTGGTATGTGTTCTGCAATGTTATCAATATCTATATTATCATTTGTAATTATAATTTTTAAAACTTCAATTATTTTTTTATGATAATCTTCATTATTATTTAACAAATAAATTTTTTCATTAATTTTATTACTTATTTCTTTTTGATCATTAACTGATAAATAAGAAGGAAGATTTTCTTTGATATCATCCAAAGATGTTTTACTATCTATATTATTATTATTTATTTCACTATTTAATTCTTCTATTTTATTTTTATAAAAATCAGAACTAAAAAATTCATTTTTTTTTTCATTAATTTTTTGTGAAATCATTTGTTTATCTTCATCATAAAGGTATTTGGGCAAATCTATTGCATTTAAATTAGTGGTAAAATCAATACCAGATGTAGTTGTATTAAGATTATTTATTTTTTCAATTATTTTGTCTACCTTATTTTTGTAATATTTCGTTTGACGAAATATAATATCAAAATTTAAATTTGGGTTACTTTTATGAATATTTAATATATCGTTGTAATATTCCATATTACGAAATTCAATATCAAAATCTGAATCTGGTATATTTTTCTGAATATTAAGTATATTTTTCTTAATAAATAATATATTTTTAATATCAACATCTTGAACATAATTATCAGATATACTTATTTTATTAATTTGATCCATTGAAATTTCATCTTTTATATTTTTCAATAAAATTTCTTTGTCGTTTTCATATTTGTCATTTTTATTTTTTTCTTTCATAAATTTAACAAAATTTTCAAATTTATTGAAATTTTCTAAAACATACTTAACCGATGTCATTATATCTGTAAAAGTATCAAAAACAAATAATGAATTAAACAAATTATTCTTATCAGATTTACTGTCTTTTATAACCGGTTTTTCAGGAGTATTGTCAGTAGCATCTGGTTCTACAACATGTTCTAAATGAGTGTTGTCCGTGACGACTACCTCTAAAAATGGTTTTAATTTATTAATTGATTCATTAATTTTTTCATTACTTGTTTTTAAATATCTTACATTTCTTACACTAATACTATCAACATATTTCTGAGAGTTTTTAATAGCATTATTTAATTCTCTTATTGTACCAATTAAAAATTTATTTTGATTGTTTTTATTTTTTATTACATTTTTTGTTTTTTCATCTAAATCTGCATTGATGTTAATTACATCTTCTTTATAATTATGAAGAAGTGATATGATGGGAATATCAGTCATTATATTTGATATTAATTTTTTATTTTCATCTTGCTGATATATCTCTATGACATTATCAATATTTTCATTTTCGCGAATAGATTTTATTATTTCTTTTAAACTATTCAACCTTGATAATACGTCATTTAAATAATTTTTTGTAAAAGTTTTTAATTTATTTGTTTGTTCTATTTGATAAATTATTGAATTAACTGTAATCTTCTTTAAATTATCAATATCTAATTTGTTGTTTAAATATTTTACAACATCAAAAAATTTTTCATTTACTTTATTTTTGTATGTATTATAATCGTAATATGCTTTAGAAGATTCATTTAGGTTTATGTTTTTTATATTATTGTATAATGCAACAACTTCAATTGGTAATATTTTATATAATCGAATGTCATTACAATTCATTGTGTCAAATAATGATTGAAATTTAATATCTTCTTTTAATTTAAAATTTTCATTTACATTTTCCAAAAAATATTTTATTTTTTCTTCATCATTCCAGTCATTCATTTTCATAGTTTTTTGAAATTCTATAGTTTTTAGATTTATACATGGAGTTGATGGATCTAAAAATAATGCGATGCTTTCAATATAATTTTCATTATTAGTTGAGGTATTTGTGTTAACGGTATTTTTGATTGAATCCAAAAATTTTGCACTTGAAAAAGAAACAATTTTATCAATATAAATATATTGCAATCCATTTTTATATAATAAATACTGAATGAATTTATTATAATGTTTCTTATCTTCATTATCAATGTCTTTGAAATTTACAAGTTCTATTTGAATCTTTTCATTTTTTGTTTGATTCATTTTAATATATTCATACATATTACGTTTTGAATGATCACTTATGTTATCAAATAATGGAATAATTTGTTGCATAAACTTCTTTGAATCAGCATCAAAATTATTGTTTTTTATGCTATTTATTTTTTCATTATCATATTTTATTTTTTCGGTATTATACTTAAAATTAAAAATCTCATCTTTAGCCTCCTTAATTACGTTTTCCATTATGCTTTTTTCGTCATCACTTTTATACTTTGCTGATTCATGTTTTTTAATTTTTTCTTCAATATCATTTTGTAATGATATTAATGATTTATACAAATTTTCACCCTCTCTAAGCCTAGATATATAATATGATTGTGATGTTTTACAATCATCCAATTTTTTTGTTATTTCATTTAATTTTATTTCATTTAATTTATTATTTTCATTTAATTTTATTTCATTTAATACATTTATATTTTTATATTGAGATTTTAAAACTGCATTTTCTTCAGATTTTTCATTAGTATTCTGATTTTCATTAGTATTCTGAATTTCATTAGTATTCTGATTTTCATTAATATTCTGATTTTCATTAGTATTCTGATTTACTTCAGTTTTTTTATTTAATTGCTGTTTTAAAGTTTCATTTTCTAATTCTAATTTTTTAATCTTTTGTTCTTCCGAAGATTGCTCAATTGGTGATACAATAAGACCAATTGCTTCGCCCAGATTGCTAACCGTATTTTCAGCAATTGTAATAATATTATTTCCAGATCCAGATCCAGTTCCGTCACCGTTACCGGATCCATTATCATTCCTATTTTCATTATTCTTTATTTTCTGACATATTTTTTGGGCTTCTTCAGATATACCACCTTTTTGTCTACAACGATGTCTATGACAATGCGAATGACGTTTTATTTTCCGTACATGTAACTTTTTCGTTTGTCTTTTTTTCATAATATATAACAAAAAAAAATATAAATTATAAATACTCAACAATAACAATAACAACAACAAAACAATCTATGTTTTTTTTTTCTATATTTTTTTTTGATATATTATCCAAATATAAAAAAAAAATATTGAAACGAACCCTCCCTATCTATGGAATAAATTGGAAAATGTATCGCTAATACCCGTCATCCCACATTGCAACGTCAATTCATACACAAAATGCGTTATCACATCAAACACATTTCCTTTCAACAACATTTGCTTCAATTTCTCTTGCGTTTTCGGCGATTCCAATATTTTCCGGTCATGCAATGTTTGCAATACACATGTAATCGTATGCAATAAATCCAATATCTTTTTCGTCTTCCTATTCGCCCTTAATAAATGCTTTTTCAATTCCGCACTAAATATTATCGATTGATACGTCAATATGATCTTAAACAAATCCTCCGTATCTTTCCCCCCTACTTGCGATAATTTCACTTTTTTTGCCATTTGATACCTTATCAATACCATCAAATCCAACAAAAACCGATCTTGACGTTTCCTGAAAAAACCAAAATTATGATCCACCATCTTCAACGAATTCACCAATATTTCCAACAAATTATTCAATAATATCCCATTATCAAACGTCACCAATAATTGAAACACATCATACCATAATAATTTTTCATCCATTTCCATTTCCTTCTTTTTACCATCATCCTCATCATCATCATCCTCATCCTCATCCTCATTACCACCACCTTCTATCATTGAAATCGTCGGTACTCCTTCAACCACATAAGTAGGGATCCCTTCAACTGTCGATGGTTGTTGCGGTTGTTCTTCTTCCGTATCCACCAATTCAGGATATTTTTTCGCCACCTTTTTCGCCATATCCCTTGCAACTTTCCCCAGTAGGATATGAAACCATTTGTCAAGTATCACCCGATTTCTCACCAACAAATCCGTCCATTTACTTTTTATCGGCGATGTCGACGACAAATGATTTACAACGTATTTCACCACTTCATCCAAACTCATTTTATGTGTCCCCCTAACGCATTCAATATATTGTTTCAATCCATCCAATGACACAATCTGTTCCTCTACAGGCACAACACAATTGACAACTTCACCTCCACGTCTTTTCTGCGTCTTCTTTTTCATCCCTCGTTTATTCGGTTTACTTTTCATTGTTTTACTTTTCATCATTATACCAAAAAAAATAAGAAAAAAGAAAAAGAAAAAAATTCTAATATATCAATATATATTATATATTATAATAAAAAAAAATCATATTAAATCGATCAAACAAAAAAAAACAAACAAATGAATATACCACATATAACAACCAGAGGTACAGTTGCGTATTGTCAGCCATTTAATACGACCTCACGTAAATCATTTTCTTATAAATTCCAACCAAAAGATACGCGTGATTACATGTATTCATCATCCGACACTGTTTTATCATTATCATTATCAAATAGTGAACAATTAAAACAAAGTATGGTGGCATTAACGGCACAAACGCAACCAACGCAACCAACGCAAACAACAGATAAATATTTATTGCCGAATTTAGCGGATATATTGGATCAGGGTGATTTGGGGGATTGTGTTGCGAATGCGTTTGCATACGCGATTTCGTGTGAAACCAATAAATCGATTAATATCTCGCGTCTTCATTTATATGAAATATGTCGCATATTGGATAATGCCAAATTATCCGACGATTGTGGTACTTATATACGTTCTGCCTGTAAGGCGATAAAATCATGGGGGTTTGCATCGGAAACCAAGTGGCCTTATAACACCGCGAAATTTTCCACGTTTTCGACACTGGATATTTTTAATTCGTCGCGTCTTTTCTCGTCGTTTGTTTATACATTTGTTCCGCAAAATGTGACGTCGTTGAAATCTTGTTTGATACAGGGCAAACCTGTCATTTTCGGGATCCAAATATACACGTCATTTATGACATCTAAAGTTGCCTCTACAGGCATGATCCCCATTCCAAACCTGAAGACGGATAAGCTTGTAGGGGGACATTGTGTTGTGATGGTGGGGTACGACGACGTGATGAAGTGTTTTGTTTGTGCGAATAGTTGGGGGACGGGATGGGGTATGAAGGGGTATTTTTATTTGCCTTATTTGTACGCTTTAAATTCGGCATTCGCCGGGGATTTTTGTTTTGCCACGTTTATCATTTAGATTACTTTCTTTCTCTCTCTCTCTCTGATTTATTTTTAAAACTTTACACAAACAAGTGTTAAAAAAAAATAAATATATACTATACTATAACTATACAACTATCTTATAACAACAACAATATATATATGGAAAAAAATATTTTAGAAGCCGTCATCGACAATATCGAAGAGGTCATCGGATTTGGATTTATTGGCGAGGGCGTATTCGCCGAGGCGTGATTCGAAGAAATTGACTTTGCGTTCAACGGAGATGAGTTCCATGAATTCGAATGGATTGCTTGTTTTGAAAATGGAGTCAAAACCGAGTTGTAAAATGAGGCGGTCGGCGACGAATTCGATATATTGGCTCATGAGCATTGAATTCATCCCTATAAGCCGACATGGAAGGGCGTCACAGATGAAACTTTTTTCGATTTCGACTGCTTCGCGGATGATTTCATATACTTTTTGTTTATTGCATTTTTTGGCAAGTAGGGAGTGTAATAATACAGCGAATTCGCAGTGGAGGGCTTCATCGCGACTAATGAGTTCATTACTGAAAGTGAGGCCGGGCATGAGGCCGCGTTTTTTGAGCCAATAAATGGCGCAAAAAGATCCGGAAAAGAAAATGCCTTCGACGACTGCGAAGGCGACAAGACGGGTGGCGAATGAACTGCGGTGATCGCCGATCCATTTTTTGGCCCAATCGGCCTTTTTTTTGATACATGGGTAATTTTCGATGCCGTGGAATAATTTCATTTTTTGTTCTTTGTCTTGGATATAGGTGTCGATGAGTAAACTGTAACTTTCCGAATGGATGGATTCCATCGCGATTTGGAACCCGTAAAAAGCCCTTGCTTCGGGGAGTTGAACGTCCATCATGAATCTACAGGCCAAATTTTCCAACACAATACCATCGGACGCGGCGAAAAAGGCGAGAACCATTGATACAAAATGTTTTTCGTCGTCGTTTAATTTCGTTTTCCAATCTACCAAATCTTTGGATAAATCCAATTCCTCAGCTCTCCAAAAAGAATCCATTTGTTTTTTATATAAATCCCAAATGCGCGGTTCACTTATAGGGAACATGACATATCGTTTGTCGTTGGGAGTTAATAATGGGTCCTGTTTCACATGATCCTGTTTCTTTACAGTGTCCGAATTTACTAAGTCATTCTTTACAGGGTCATTCTTTACAGGGTCATTCTTTACAGGGTCATTCTTTACAGGGTCCGAATTTACAGAGTCATTCTTTACAGGGTCATTCTTTACAGGGTCATTCTTTACAGGGTCATTCTTTACAGGGTCATTCTTTACATGGTCATGTTCATTTTTGGGTGTATTATTTAATTCTTCTTCTTCAATCATGATTTTTTTTTGTTTGTTGGGTTTTTTATATTTTTTTTTATAAAAAGAATTTTTTTCTTTGGAATCTGGAAAAAAGGACGACTAAAATTTGACAAATAGATAAATAAAAGGATAGATAATTTTTTTTCATCCTTTTATTTTTTTCGTTCTAAGGGTTATTTTTTTTGTCTACGCAGGGGAAATATAAGCAGTTTGTACGGGGGAGATGAGTCCGCCAGTAGGGTGAATGACACGGTAATGGACATGGGATTGAATGAGGTTGCCTGTAGGGACAACATAACTGGATCCGCGATCAAATGTGAGTACGGCGCGTCCAGTGCCATCGGCGAGGACAACACCACTGTTGCCATAATCACCATAGGCATCCTCTACAGGCGTTTTACCGGTATCGGTTCCTTGTGGTGGGTGTGCTGCCCAATATGCGACTTTTGCGTGGGGAATTCCAGTTTGGATATCGATGTGTTGTGTACCGGTGTTGGTTTTGGTGGCGATGAGTGATGCTGGGAAGGCGGTGTCGCCTAAAAAGGGGAGCCAAGTATCTCGTTGTGATGCTAAATAAATGGCGCTTATGCCTACGAGGACATAAATGATTTTATCGACCCATAAATTACGTTTAAAAACGGCGGTGAATCCGCGATTTAGACTGAGGACGGCGTTTATTCCAAATGCAAATAGGAGCCAATTGAGTGAACCAATGACGACGAATGTCATTGCGATTATATGAAGCCATATTTTTGTTTTTGCAGCGGTCATTATTTTGTTTTTTTTTTAAAAAAAGATTATATGTTGATTATATATATAAGTAAATAATATATACATATTTTATTATATTTTTTTTTAAAAATCGATAATTAAAATTAGAAGAAAATGGAGGAAATAAAGACAGAAATGGAAATGGAGACGGAGACGAAGATGGAGACAAAGACAGATATGGAAGATAAGCCTGTAGAGGGAAATTGTTTGACTAAGTGTTGTCAAGATCAAGATTTCCAGCAAAAAAAGAATGTGGCGATAACAGTGATGTTTGAGTTTTACAGGGTATTGGTGTCATCGCTTTTGATTCTTTTCGTCCCACAAAAATGTGGGGACTCGGTGTGTTCATATAGTGAAAATATGATCCCTACAAGCAATAAATATTACGCGGGTTTGACGCTCAATTTTGTGACGATGTGTTGGTTGGTGTTGCTTTATGGGGTGGAAATTAAACGTGAAAATAGATTGATTACATATTTAGAAGTGAATAAATTGTTGCCGACGGATAATGAATCGGTGGGGAAGGCGATGGAACATTTGAATGTGACGAGGCGTAATCAAATATTGGGGATTGATTGGTATTATCAGAAGATGGGGATGATCGCGATGATGCTTTTTTTGGCGAATACGACGTTGAGTGGATTGGTGATTTACGATTATTATTTAGACAACCAAACGACGACGACGTTTGTGACGAACGTTTTATTTATGTTGACTAAAATACTTGAGATTTATGGGACGATTCAGACGGAGAAGAATGTGTTTTATTCGGCGTATATGGTTCAACGTGTTCAATTTAATGATGTTGATCCCGATAAATATGAAAAGGAGGATATTGAAAATAACAAGGTCGAAATGACCATAATATAAAGATAAGTTTGATTTCTAAATATTGTTTCCTACAGGCAATTTAACGATCGAAATAACGAACGAATAAGGAACGACGAAATAAGGAACGAAATAAGAAATTATTTAAAAATCAAACAGAACAGAACATGATTTTTTGGAAATATAATGAAAAAGAGGACAGGGACAGGGATAGAGACAGGGATATAGAAAATCAAGATGTAGATATTCAGAAGGAATGTGTATCTTTTTGTAGTTTTATGGCGTTAAATATGGTCTGTGTTCCTATGTTATGTTTTGCGTGGTTACAGAGGAAGTATTTAGCGTCTGCGTACTCGCATTAGGGCGGAGGCTGAGCCGTTATGATCATCACCACCGGAAGTGGAGTCGTTATAGTTATTGACGATGGCTTTAAGACGGCGATAATTTGTGTAATCGGAGGAATCATAGACCCATTTGTTATTAGTAACGGATGCGGCGATATTGGTGCCATCGCAATTGCTCATGATATTACCGATGATGCTTTTCCATCCTGGTTTAGATGCATTGACTTGATTTGAACCACCACAGACGTAATTGGTGCGGGAAAGGTAATCGCCGGCGTTATTGGCGATACGGAATGGGGTTTGTTTTGGTTTGACGTTTCCAGGGACATTGCCGGAAGTGTAAAGACCGTTCCAACCGCGTCTTAAAATGGATCGGCTGGTGGCGTGTTGAGAGTCATGATGAGATAGGTGGACTGGGGTTGGAGCGATACCTTCATATCCGCCACCGAGACCGCCTGCATTTTGAATTAAAAGTGTAATTGGCATTTTTTTTTCTTTCTTTTTAAATTTTTGTTTATTTTTTTTTTTGTGAAAAAAATTTGGGGAAAAATAATGATATATATAATATTATATTTTATAATTTATAAATTATAATAATATTAAAAAAAATATATAATAATATGTATGAATGAATTATTAATAAATGACGGGAATATAGATGTTTTCGGATTGATGGTATTTTTGTTGTTGTGGTAAGGGGGTTAATAGGGGTGAAGTGGGGGTATAGGGTTTGGTCATTAAAGAATGGCATAAAGAGGAAATGTAATATTGGTCTTGGTCTTGGTATTGGTCTTGGTCTTTTTCTTCTTTTTTGTTTTTTGCGTCAGTTTCTTCTTTGATTCTTTTTTGATTGAAGGATTCGACGAGGTTGATTCTATCGTGTAAGGCCTGTAGGGATGAATGTATTTCATGGATGTCTTTGACGAGGCTTAAGTGGTCGGTTTTGTGTTGTTTTGTCGATTTGTCAATTGAGTTTTGTAGGAATTTTTTGTTTTCATTGGCTAATTTGGTGTTGGAGTCTTTGAGGAGGATCAGGTCGGCTTGTAGGGAACTGATGATATCGGCTTGTTGATGGATTTGTGATTTTAATTCGTTAAATTGTTTTTTGGATTCAATGAGGTCGCGTTCGAGGTGGAGGAAATCGTTGCGGATATTGATGTTGGAACAATGGAGGAAATGGATTGATTTTTTGATGTTGGAGAAGAATTGGGTGTCGACGGAAAGGGGGTTTGAGTTTTCGGACAGGGACCAGTATTCGGAGGGGGTGAGACGTAATTTGTAAAAGCCTTTTTGTTCGATGGTGTCGGTGATTTCGTTTAATAGGGGGCTGGAAAACCATTCGCTAAAATGGATGACAACGGATCTGCAACCGGCACGGTTGAAATCGGTAGGATCCATGATATCGATGCGGGCAACGTCACCGAGATTGAATCTGCCGATATCGTTTTTGATGTCTTCAACCGTGCAAGTGGCTTCATCAACATCGGAAATGAAAAAAGCGTGGTATTTGGGGATTTTGAGATTATCGATATAATTGTTGTCATCGTCAATATCATTATCGTTGTCATCGTAATCAAAAAAATTATGTATGTTGGATGCTGCGATTTTGCTTGTAGAGGATAATGTTTTGAGAATCATTTTTTGGATGAATTTTTTGTTGCTTTTAGGGGACATTTTTTTTCGGTATGATTTTTTTTTATCGATCAAACGTTTCCAGAATGATAAAACTTTAGATGATGAAAATATTTTTTACAATTTACTTTTCTTTCATCTGGAAAAATTTTGACATAGTCAAAATTTA
>JACCED010186204.1_pt1 | contig 10667 bp, 8 predicted proteins | sample 7455021 | NCBI WGS metagenome assembly JACCED01 (sample SAMN15323456, study PRJNA562643) | freshwater metagenome | isolation source: river surface water | place: USA:Blue River Watershed | collected 2017-08-19 | reverse complement strand
GGCAGTTTGAAGCAAGACACTTCGGTAGTGTTAAAATATTATGATATAGCATCTCAAGAATATAAAAGTTTTAAAGATTTAACATCACCATTAAATTAGTAATATTTATCGGTTCCACTCACATCGCCCTAATCCTCCGCTCCTGGATCCGTAACAAAGAGCCGGTTCATCGCACATACTTCCGGTTTATCTACACTTCGCAATGCTGTAAAGATATGGCGAATGATTGCATCGTGGCGAACACGAATGGTATAATCCTGTTGGATTGCTCCGCGCCCGATACGTCCCATGGACTGAATCGCCTTCTCTTGCGACATCCCTTCTAGGTCTTTTCCGATATACCCATGACAGAACTGATAATTGGTTCCGTATATATAGTCAGTAGCTGTAATGATGAGATACAGCTTCTGATGCTTCGCTAATGTCTTCATAATATCCGTATATTTCTGGTCAGTCGCATTCGTAATGGCACCAATTCCCATGAGAAGCAGAAGTTTCCAGTGCGACGCGACATTAAGAAGCATGATCTGTCCCACAACTTCATCTTCCACGAAAGAAGTAAATTCATTTGATATTGCTGTGCGCGTTGTCCATCGTTTCAAATGTTCTAACCTGTTTGGAACGAAGAGTTCATGAAGCGCTGTGTATTTGACCGACTTTTTTAGTTCATCAACCTTCATATGTAGTCGTTCTGTTTCTGGATTGATGCGTGTATCTGATGTGAATTTACGGGTTTTCTTCTCGTCATCGCCGCCTCCTGCTCCCGCATCTTTGCTTTCGCCTTCGAGATCTTTGATGAGTTTTTCAGTTTTTTCTATGTCTTCAAGAACACGCGTATTGAAGTCGATCGTCTCCAGTATATCATCCATAACAACGGTGGGTATTTTCGCAATTTGAAGCATAAACGCGGCAACCTTGTCCACATTTTCAGTGAGATAAATCGTGGGTCCGTCGGTGAGTGTATGTGCATCACTCGTAGATAGATTCACGACAGATGTGAATTTGGGTTTACGAACTCCGATCAGTGTATCGTAGACTCTAGCCCAGTATTTGGGACGGATATTTTCAAGTAGAGTTAGGTAGTATTCCTTGATACTAGTCATTGTTAATTCGCCGATATCTCCAAACATATTCTCTGGAAGGTAACGCTGTGATGTCAGAATGAGCCCGCGATTGTCGTCGGTGTCTTTGTCATCAGCATACTTTGCCTTTTCTGCTTTGGTGTCGTCGCTGTCGTCGTCGTCGCTTTCGTCGCTTTCGTCATCGTCATCGTCGTCACTGTCAGGCGTGAGAGGTTTCGTCACTAATCCAATAAACCGTATGATTTCGCGAAGATCAAAGTATCTCATCAATGTTTTATATGTCTTGCAATGTTCTACACATTCCAAGACCTGGTTATAATCCTCGCCAAACATGTAATGCGGAAGTTCGATGAATCCGTTCTGATTCACAATCGGTATAGATTTCTTGAAATCGTGACTGATGACACTGTATACTTCTGGATTCTTGTCATTGAATTTCACCTTGAAATCCTGAATAACGCCCACAATCTCATCTTCGCGAGGTAAGGTAGCAGACGACAAGACAACATTCGGAATCAAGTTTCCACTCCAGTTCCTGTGGATAATTGGGTGAAGCACGTGTTCAGGATAATCTAATGATATTGTCGGTTCATCCCAATACATCATAAGGTTCTCTAATGGGTGAAACGCCATCATATACCGCATTGCGAGCAAGTAAGAACGAATATCGCAGATCATGATTTCAACATTGTCACCAATACTGTTATCCACTTTACGGATTCGACCGCTGCGTTTGTCACGAATCGCCTCTTTTGCTGCGAAATAATGAAGACGGATATCGTCGATGTTGCTGCAACCAAAGGCGAATGCGATACGCTTCTTCATTGAAATCGCTGCCTTTGCAAGCGCAAGTCCAACGTGTCGCGCAGCACAAACGAAGATAATCTTGTATTTCTCTGACAAACCAAGCGGCGAAAGCGTCTTTCCAGTTCCTGTTGGCGCGATATACAGCACCATTTTTGCGCCAGGTCGCTTTGCAATTGTGAAGAGTTGCTTCTGATGTTCGTATAACTGAATATCGGCGTATTTGAATACTGCTTCGTTTTGTTCAATGAAACGGTATGCATTGCGAAGAAATCCGATAACACTAATGTCGTCACTGAAACGCATGATGACGAAATTCGCAAATTCGATCATATGCGAATTGATTCCAACCACTGACTTTTGAAGCATGAGTTTCAATGTATAATAATGCTTCATCCATTCGTTTACGCCTACATCTTTTGTTGTTTTTGCCGTGATCATCGCATCAATCGTGTCCATAATATGATGATCGTATGTATCTCCTGAGCCGCCGAATGTTGTGTTCATATTTTGAATTCGCATGAGGTCCACCTTTTTCATTGTTTTTTTCGATTTTGATTGGATTTCAAATCGGCTGCTACGGCCTTGGCTGCTGCTCTCGCCACTTTCGCTACAAGCAGCAGGGATTTTCTCCATTTCTGCAATGACGCGCTCCACGCGTTTACGAAAGTATTCTTCGAATAGATAATCTTCCATTTCGGGTGTCGACGTTATCTTCAAACGTGATATTAATGATTGGTGTGGGTTAAACACGCGATTCACATCGTGAAACCCGTCAATAATAAGTTGCAAGATCCGCATTTCTTCTTCAGGTTCCATAATTTCAACTCCATTCCATTCTTCACCTGTTAATTTGACTTGAACAAGTGTTTCACTTCCAGATCTAGATCCAGAGACAGCGGTTGTTGCATTGATTGATGTCATTATGTGTATAAAGACGCGATACATTAAAGATAATGTGTTCGATTTAAATCAATTTTAGATATAAAAAGTATTACAACCAACAATACGTAGTATAATTGAATTAAATATACCTGTCTAATGTATATTAGCCTAGCCCTCTCTGTCTTTCTATAGAATGCCGGTTATTGTGAGTTTTGATGGAAATATCGGTTCTGGAAAATCGTTGACGTGTTATGAATATGAGCAGTATTTGAAAAAACGAATGACATCATCCGCTGACAATGGTGAGATTACGTTTCCAACAATAACATCATTTGAAGAAGAGGTTTGTTTTCTTGACGAGCCCGTTGCATTATGGAATCAGGTCTGCGACAAGGATGGTGTGAATATTCTCACGAATCTATACAAGGATATCCGCGCCAATGCTTTCAAATTCCAGATGATGGCATATATTTCGCGTCTTGCCTTGTTACGTAAGGCGGTGAAAAACCCAAAGATCAAACTCATTATAACCGAGCGAAGTGTAGAGACAGATCGGAATGTCTTTGCAAAAATGTTGTATGATGTCGGTGATATTTCACATGACGAGTTTCAAATTTATACATTGTGGTTCGAAGAATTCTTGACAGATGTACCATTATCCGGTATTGTATATATCAATGCCTCACCTGATGTCTGTCTCACTCGAATTGGAAAGCGCGCGCGTTCAGGAGAAACGATTCAACCTGATTATATTCAGCGTTGTCATCAATATCACGAAGATTGGATTCATACCAAGAATTGCGCTCTCCTGGAATTACCGGCAAATGAAGATATTACCGACTCTCCGCGTGTTCTTTCTGACAGAATGGAACGAATCACCGAGTTTATCCGCGGACTTTTGTAATACTGTAAATAAGATAAATATACATCATGACAATAGTATATATTTATCACACACACACACACACACACACACACACACACACATACACGCTCGCCAAGAGTTCATATTTTTATTCTATTTAATGACAACCGCAGTAGATGAAACCTCGTGTGAATTCGTATCTAGTCGCGGGATACTTAAATCGTGCGATGTGCGCGCACGAATACCCATGTCAAGTTGCCCGACAAATCTAGAATATATACAAGAGTTTATTCAATCGCAATCGAACATATCAACACATTTATCACGTCCTATATCGATCTACGTATGCGGTGACGCATTTCAGACATTCATGTTGAAATACGTGCAACAAATTCAAATACCGTTTATTATTGTTTGTGGTGATGGCGATAAAACAATGTTTCAAGAAACGGTTCCGCGTGAACAAAACATGTTTGTCATGTTTGTTTTGAATCCCTCATTACGTGGATTATATTGTCAAAATATGGATATTCATGGCTGCCGCTTATTTCTAACAGAGAAGATAACGAAATTATGGAAGGCGAATGCGAAAATATTCAAAATCGAAGGTGCACCCAAAACATTAGAGGACGCGATCGAGAATGCAATATCAAAACTAAGGCAAATTCCGATTGGTATGGATTATCATACAATTAGTGCCAACCCAAAACATCGATGGTTATCGAAGGGTGCGAGAATCTCAACGCCGATCTCGCAAGAACATTTGCTCAATAAAGATATTCGATCATCGATGACCCCTTTTTATGCGAGAAAAATACAGATATATTCAAATGTTATGCTATGCGTAGATCGTTTTAATGATCGGGTCACTGCCGTTTCTAGGATACCTGCGAATTTATTATTCCAGCAAATAAAATTCATACCTCGACTTGATACATGGAAAAATATGACGCAATTCGCGTTTGTTTTATCCCCCTTCGGGAATGGGATGGATTGTCATCGAACCTGGGAGGCGTTGCTTTGTGGATGTATTCCTATTGTTCGCACAAATGTCTTCAATGAGTTATTTGAAGGACTTCCTGTGCTTATCGTAGAAAAATGGGAAGATGTAACGCTGGCTTTATTAAAACAAACGGTATATGAGTTCAAATTGAAACATCAGCATAACGAATTTAACTATGAAAAACTGACACTTGCATATTATACGAACTGGTGGAAGAATAACTGACATAAATGTAATCTTATACTTTATTGTAGTAGAACACCTCCGCCCCGCCCCCCGTCGTCCCTCGGATATACACAATGAATCACCACTCTATCGTATATATGTGGAACTTCAAGCCACACGAACGCAAATCAATTCCGATGGAATGTATTCGAAAGAACACAATGTTTATGCCGGAATATTCGATCATTACACCTCACGATATTATACCCATTCTGTCATCATTTGATGGTCTTCCCGAACTCTGGGCAAAAATTCCTGAAAAATATTGGATTGTCAAGGCGGATCTTGGACGTTTGCTTTACATTTATAAGCATGGAGGATTTTACCTCGATGTTGACTGTGTTATGGTTTCAAATCCATTTAATACAATTAATCCAAAATGTGATCGGATGGTATTATTCACTGAATTCACAGTATCAGTCGATAAGTTAGGTCCGCGTGAATGCAAACATCCGCGTAATGGTTTGCGAATTGCAAATTTTGCTTTTGCTTCAAATTTTAAACGTCACCCTTTCTTGGAAATATGTATTCGTGAATGTATACGCCGTCTTACCTATTTGTTCGATTTAAACCTTGAAAAATGGGAAGAAACCGACATATTGTGGGTGTGTGGACCGGATGTCATTACAACAATGTATCACGCGCAATTCAGCGATGATGGATCGGAAACAGACGTTGACTCATCGATTCGTTTAATTCAACGAGGGCATTTGCAACACCTCGGTTATGGCTCGTGGCGAGATGAATAGAATGTATTTCTTTATTTTAATGAACAAGAAAACAAACCAATATGAGATCCTTGAGTAACTATTGTTGGTTCTGACCAATATACATTAAGTTTATTATCTTGCGCTGCTTTATTCAACCACCAGTCAATAGGTAAGGTAATTGTATTTTTCAAATTCGCTATGTAGTTGCATATTTTTTGTGCGCACCGATTATGAATAATATAACTATCAGTACATCGTGTAGCGACACAAGTACCATCATCGGTTGTGTCAACATATTTGTCATAAATATATTTTTCATAAATGTATTGCCCTGGAACTATTCTGTTTAATGGTATATGTAACTTGCAACCATCACCGATAAATAACATATCATACGTTGTCGGCAATTGTTTCATGTATTCGGTTAGTTTATCTATGAAACCATCAGAAAGAATGACATCATCTTCAAAGATCAATGCCTCGCGTATGTTTTCATTTACCATCAAATTATATACATAAAAGTGTTTCAGATGTAATGATAGTTCACCCCTCCGATTTTTTATATATTCTTGGTCAAATTGACTGTAAATATCGTGCGTAATTTCATCTTTATCGAACTGTTCAATGAATTCGAAATCTTGGATTCCGTGTTTTTTAAACTGTTCTAAAATGTGTTGTTTTCGACTGGTTAATTTTGAATAATGAAGGACAAAGATTTTAATCATAGTATTATAGTTTGTTTTTATTTTTTTGTTTAAATCTTATATGTCTACGAACTAGATCCAAATAGCCATTTGAATCCATTTGATAATAAACTTCCACCTCCGCTCTCATCATCGACATTTGATGTATTTTCTTGAATGTTTATACGAAAATCTTGTTGTGTATTATTTGCGCCTGTTGCGTCCTCAATATATCCTCCGAAATCGCCATCATCTTCTCCAGTTGCGCCGCCACCAGACATCGCTGTCAACAATACCGACTTCGGACGATATCGCAGAATATCAATTTCGTATTTTGTTATTTTGAAGAGATCTTTCCCGTAGATTTCATGAAGAAGCATCCATTCAAAAATGCCGCCAGTATAAATATGCACATTTGTAAATCCGAGTTTCACTAACTGTTCGTATTTGTGTAGAATGGTGATATCGTTAGAATTCTTTCCATAGACAATAATCATAATGTCCGGCTTCTTGTGTATAAATGCATTCACAACCCGTTCTTCAAAACGTATATCTACAGTTGTTTTGATAAGACAGTGCTGAAGTGTTGGTGGTAATGTGTTGATGATGAGCGTTGAATGTTGAACATTCATATTCCGATATACGACCATTTGCAGATCTTCATAGCTCACTTTGGGAACGAGTGATACTTGATTGCCCATTTTCTCTAAAAAATAATCGTAAATAATATTTCTGGTTATACTATCAATATTATTTGTTTTTATCTAATTTACGCCACTTCGTTAATCGAACGTTATTACAATATCCACGAATTCTTTCTTGATACTTTTTGTCGCAGATGACGATAATTCTTCCCTCTTTTTGCGGTGCTTGGTCCCTGTCGTAGTAGTAGTAGTAGTCGTCTGGCTTGGAGTTGGACTCGTCTTACCCCCTTCCGTATTTTCGCCAAAGTCGGTAATATCCGACGTTTTCAATTCACACCCATCGATTGTTGCAGATGATGTTTGATGCGATTTCGCCATTTTACGTGTCGTATTATTCCGAATATTCATATCCGCCTCTATCGCCGTATAATTTTCCTGAATATAACGGAGCACCTCGTTTTCGATTGCCCATTTAAAGAAATTCAATTGTCCTAATGTTGTCTGGATATATGTCGTTCCGTTTTTATGCGGAACATTGATCCTGTCCCATCTACAGAAGGGATCGAAGCGTTTCTTCGAATATGCACGGAGTTTCAGTTTATAATCCACATATACCTTGAATCGTTTGGGGCGCGTCGACGCGGACGTGGATGCGAGAGGTTCACCGATTAAATCATAGACCGTATAATGCTTCTTTGAATAATTGGTGACAAACCAATCCATGATCCGCAGTGAAATATTCGTGGTTCCGTTGATCACAGCCAGCATTTTATCCATATTCTCGCCTCCATTTTCATTATAAAACCGGAGGACTTTATGAAGCAACAGGTCATTTTGGGTATTATAAAGACTCGTTCCGTGAGCGAGTGAGACATGTGCTGGAGTAAAAATGGGTACAGTTGCCGGTTGTGGCTGGTCTTTGGGCGGTTGAATACAGGCGAGCATCGTTTCGTGTAATTGACATATGTAAAAGTATTTAAACCGGTTTGTGCCCAACACTTCGCGCTGGCTGGCTTGTTTATGATATATGATATAAACCCAACTTGTTATGATATAATAATAAGGTTTCGTTCGATTAAATTATGTCGTTAGAACGCGCTGATTCTATTTCACCAGAAAACTCACCTCAACAATCTAAATTAGCAAATTCGATGCTTACAACGTGTGCTGGGACCGATAGTAATCAAACCAGCGATTCCGATGGCGAACTAGAAGAAAATAAATACAGTAAACTTCTGATCGATCTGAAAAAAATGCCGGAAGGAAAATATGAATATTATACGGGTTTCTCTTCAATCACAAATCAAATATTACTTTATATGTATCACACCATACATAATGTGGTATTTTTATCGCCGGACGGTTCTGATAATACTTCGTCATCTATACCATTAAAACTGCGCCGTCGTCCTTATAAATACGACAAGGATGATTTTTGCTATGTTCAACTTGGATACGGTCATTACAAATATACATATACAATTCCTGCAACAAAAACAGAACCGGAGAGATCAGACGTGTTTATTGTAAACTACCGCCAGGAAAACAAAGTAGTTGGAACAAACGAAACAGCTGACAAGTTTGAATGTATAACAATTCAGGCAACTTCCCCGGAGATCTTTCATCATTTCTACCGTGAAAGTGATAATTTCCTTGAAAACAATGAACAAGATGAAACAAAGCTCCACGTATTCGTTATGACCAAATATGGAGAATGGATGCGTTATAACAAGATCCCATCACGTACTCTCGATACCGTTTATTTTGACGAGAAGCAAAAACATAAACTTCGCACGGATATTATCGAGTTTATAAAGATGGAGAAAGAATATGATGAATTCGGTATTCCGTATAAGAAGAACTACCTATTGACGGGTATTCCTGGAAGTGGAAAGACAAGCATTATAAAAGCGATGTGTCGAGAGATTGGGTATAACTTATGTATTTTTTCGATCAATCACGACATGGATAATAATACCGCCCTTTCGGCGTTTCGCGATATTCCGCCAAAGTCAATTCTTCTGTTCGAGGATATCGATTGTCTCTTTGAGAAACGCATAAGCACATCAGACAATAAAAGCGGGTTTACGTTCAGTAATTTATTGAACCTTCTGGATGGCGTTTTTTGCCGGAAAGGCTTGATCTCTTTTATTACAACGAATCATCCTGAGAATTTGGATCATGCATTGTTGCGACAAGGACGGACGGATATGATTATTCATATGAACTACCCGAAGAAGGTGGATGTCAAGCATCTATTCCGCGATATGATGCGGAAGGAAGAAATGACGGCGGAAGAAATCGACCGTGATTTCGACAAGTTCTATGAGCATATCAACAAGAAAACGATTACAATGGCTGGGTTGGTCGGGTTTCTGTTTCGCTATCGGAGAAACTGGGCGGATAACATCAATGAGCTACTGGATGCGGACAAATTCATCAAGGAGGTAACTCGGAATGTGGAGGATAGCAAGTTGTATGCGTAAGGATGTAATCGTAAACATTTTGAAACGAAGTTTGTGTTTTTTCTAATAGAAGATACGAGTATCCTTTGAGACAATTTCGTTCCTTATTATTCTTCCCGACTTTCTTACGCCATGATCTCTCTGGTTTTGTAATACTATCATTGCATGTATCCACCAAAACTTTCACCATACACTGAATATTTGTACACGGATTATGATTCGCATTTTGTATATTGTGAATCCTAATCTCTCCTTGAGTGAGCCGACGCAAGAAAGACCCAATATGTGATGGAATAATTGTATCCTCAACACCAAAACAAATCGACGTTGGCACTTTTTTATAAACATCCGTGAGCGTCGAGATCGCAGGTGTATTCCAGTAGGAGTAAAACGGGTATAGGGTAATCAGCCTCTGTAATATACGATGCCCTTCGTTCGCGGGGTTTGCATAAAAGGATAACCAGAATTCAATAATCGGATCGTTATGGTTGCCTGCGTCGCCTGTCCACAACCACCTAGCTATGTAAGTTAACACTTCCGATGAAACCAGGGGTAGATGATATATTGTAGTTGGCAGTCCTGCTTTGAAGAACATTCCCCAATAGTATCCGTATACGCCAAGTGTTGGAAGAATGCCTGCTGGATTTAAAAGGACGAGTTTTTTGATAGGAAAACGATTGGCGACATAAATGGAAAGGAACCCGCCGAGAGAATGCGCGACAAGGATCGTCTTTTCGACGATTTCCATCTGGTGAAGAGTATGCCCAATAACATCGGCGTATCCTATGCACAACTTTTCATTTGTAGGGTATCTTTCTGTATCAATATGTCCGCTTACTCCGAATGTGGGGAGATCAATCGCGATGCATTTCATAGTGGAAGGTAGTGCCTTCATTGTATCAAAAAACGCAGCAGATGAACTAGCGGTTCCATGGATGAATACGAATACATCCGTCGTTGATGTCTCGGCGGCAGTGGTGGCCAGGGGGTCCTTAATGACACAATGTATTTTCACACCGGAAATATCGTGTGTTTCTTCACGGAATCCGTAGTGGGAGACAAGTTTGGTCATGTGAACGGCGACATTTGTCGTATCATGACACATTGAAAATGCCATTACAATCCAGGACGATACAACAAGTTTTACATAAATCAACCAACAAATAAGGAATAAAATAATCCACACAAACGTTGCAATAATAATATCAGTTATACCGATATTATTCATTGATCTTACTCTAACTTCCGAAAAGTGAATTGCTTTCCTTGACGAAATCTCTCGGAATCCATTGTTCCCCTCT
>JACCED011811766.1_pt1 | contig 10669 bp, 10 predicted proteins | sample 7455021 | NCBI WGS metagenome assembly JACCED01 (sample SAMN15323456, study PRJNA562643) | freshwater metagenome | isolation source: river surface water | place: USA:Blue River Watershed | collected 2017-08-19 | reverse complement strand
GGCTTCAATAACTGAATTAACTCTTGGGTGGCACTTCTGGAATGAATTGCCAATGGCAAATTCTTAGAAATGGCAAATTCAACCTGCTGAATGAAGGCATCTTCCTGCCAAGATTTGGTGGTTTTATCCCAGTATAAATCCATTCCAATTTCTCCAACAGCACAATATTCGCGTTTGTTAAACCAATCAAAGATGGTATTCAAAACCGATTGATAATCTTCTTTCACATAACAAGGGTGAAGCCCCATCATTGGGAAACAAACCTGTTGGTATGTATCTGCCAAGGCATGTAAACCCTCAATACTTTCTAAATCTATGTTTGGCAATAATATTTTAGAAACGCCCAAACCCAAAGCTCTTTCTATAGCCTCATTACGATCTTCATTGAACTCTTCTGCATATAAATGACAGTGAGTATCTATAATTTTCACCACGTAATTTTCTCCTTATTCAAAAATGCATCAATTCCCTTTCTACAATCAGTAGTTGCTCTCGCATGTGCATTCATTTCTGCAGCATAATTCAGTGCCTCACTTCTATCGAAAGGCAAATTACGCATCATTTTCTTGATGCCCGCTATCGATTGTTGACTCACTCCAATGGTTAATTTTGCAATGAAATCATTCACTTGTTTTTCAATATCATCTGATGCTGAAACTTGATAAATTAGACCGCAATTAAATGCCTCATCGGCACCAAAAACCCTACCCGTTAAGAGCCAATCTGTCATGACTTGCATGCCCACTTTCTCCCTTAAATAAACCATCACTAAGGCTGGTAGAAATCCAATTTTCGCCTCTGTATAACCAAAAGTTGCCTCAATGCTCGCAAAACAAAAATCAGTCACTGTTGCCAAACCACATCCACCCGCTAGTGCCGGACCTTCTACTTGAGAAATGGTGATTTTTGGTGATGTATATATCAACTCAAATAACTCCTTAAGATGTTGACTATCTTCCACATTCTCATCAAATGTGAAATTTCTCAACTGCATTAAATACGCCAAATCTGCACCAGCGCAAAATGGCAACGACGCCGATTTTAACAAGATAATTTTTACATTCTCGTTTGAATTAAAATCTAAGAATGCTTGTTTTAATTCCGTAACCAATTCTGCACTCAACGCATTGCGTTTCTCAGGCCTATTGAGTACAATCGTACCCACTCGACCTTCAATATTTGTTAAGATTAACGACATCATTGCAAAGATACAGAATTTCCCGTGGGTTTATTTTTACTCACATAAAGCACTGTGTCGATTTCAAATGCATGCGTTACATAATTCAATTTCGGTTTTATTTTTTCTTGAGGGATATTGTCTTGCGAAAGCACTCTTAAGGTTCTGCCGGATTTTTCAACGCGTATATATCCCCCCGAAAAATTCACATCTGCTTGCCAATTCTCTGAAGTATTTAAATGCCTCCTATAGATTGAAATCCCAAAATTCAAGATTAAAAAACCGACAAAATAGAATGACAAAAACCGCCATCCTCTTCGGAAATATATGAAAATTCCATAGACAAAAACAAAATGTAAAATCATTGAAAATAAATCAAATCCATATGCATAAATGTATGGATGAGGCAGCAACATCGATTGTTTCACCACAATTGAAACTACATTTAAATATCCATTCAGCCAATGAGCCAACCACCCCATTGGGAAACTAAAAAATGCCATAAACACCATGAAAAACAACCAATACATGAGCAATGTAAACATTGGAAGCAGTAATAAATTCCCCAATAAAAACCAAACTGAGAATTGATGAAAATAATACAAAACCAATGGATACGTTGTGATTGTTGAACTCAGGCTTATGGCAAATGCATCGAGAATCCATTGGATCCAAAATGGATACTCTTCATAATAACTTTTCAAAAAAGGTAGAATTAACGAAAGTCCTAAAACCGCCAAATACGACAATTGAAACCCAATATCCTTCAAAGAAAAAGGATTCACCAATAGTTGCGCAAGTCCAACTACCAAAAGCACATGAAGCAGTTTCAAGTTCCTTCCGAAAAATACATTTCCAACTAAATAATAAGTAAAAAAAGAAACTGCTCTAAGCACAGGCGGTGAGAAACCGGTAAAAAAAGCATACATCCATAAAATGGGTATGATCATTAATTTTAGATACCTTTTAATGTGTTTTTTCCTCGAAAGTCTATCTAAGATAAAATGGATAAAAGCAAAGAGCAATGCCATGTGCATTCCTGAAACGGATAGCACATGAGTTGTCCCAGAAATTTGAAAGGCATTTTTTAGATCCTCGTCAATTTGGGTTTTGTCGCCCCATACCAATTGCCTCACCAACATTAAATTAGAGGGAGAAAGATTCTGAACAAAAAACCGATTGAGATGCGATTTAACGTTGTTCCTAAAAGAATATAATGAATTACCTGCAGAATCTAACAAGAGTATATTTGCATTTTTCGCAAATATTGTCCCCACAAATTTTCGTGAAAACTTCAAATTCCTTAGGTCAAAATCGCCCGGCAATATGGCTTCAATGTAGTCATTCAAATGGACGTTGTATACTAACAGAGATTGCCCTTCACGGATATTTAAGCTGTCTTTTAGATAAAGATCTAGCGACGCATCATAAACAGAAACCCAAGATTGATTCGAGTTTTTCAGTTGATCGATACAGCATTCGTATCGAAACCAATGTTTGCGCTTTCCAAGGTTTTGAGAAACGGAAATTTTAAATACTGACGCATCAAAACAATGCTGTTTATCTAATTGAAATTCACGATTTATCTGATACAATCTTGCAAATCCAAAACCCACAAACACAATGAGTGTAAAAATAAATGATTGGTAGAACTGAAATTGCTTTTGAATGACAATCCAAGCCAACCAGCAAGTGAAAAGGATCAGAAATGGAACAGTTAAAAACTGAAAATCATGAATTAAGAATCCTACAATCACTCCAAGGAGCGGCAAATAAAACGGCCAATGGTCAACAATTTTCTTCATACAAGCAGATTGCTCCGCCTGCAGAATTACTCTTGAAGAATTTTATTTAAGCTACGCTTCAAATCGGTAGCCGTTTCATATTTACGACTCCATTGATTTGATTCATGCCATTTTTCGAAAACATCTTCACGTGCATCTGCACTTGGGGCATTTAAAATTTCGCTGATGAATACAGCAAAACGGTTCATGTCCCCCCCAAATAAGAAATTCATAAATTCGTAACGGCGGGTCAATGAAAATTTGGAAATGATTGAATTCGCAGTTGCTAAATTATCGGAAGTTGACACCTCATTTTGAGATTTCGGTAAATGAATTTCTGGAATTGGAACAACAATTTCAGGTTGAATATTCTGTTGAACTTCCTCCATTACAACTTCAGATTCTTCTTCAATAACCTCATTAGCAATCTGTTCAGCTTCTTCCAAAGAGAGCTCAGGCTCTTCAAAAGTTTCAATTTGTGGTGCTGGATTTATTTCAATGGTGGTTCTTGTGATGTGAATTTGTGGCTCAACATGTTCCGGCTCTGAAGGTGTAACAAATGTTTCCTCAACAACTTTGACCTCAGGAATTTCTTGCGAAAAATGCAAAACATTTTCTTCTTTTTCTTCAATCATCGGAATTTCTTCAACAACCACTTCTGGAACAACCTCCGGTGATTCTTGCTCATCGATGTCGAAAGAAAAAATCGGCAACTCTTCACCCAATTCTTCAGTTGGAAGATCCACAACTTTCTCATCTTCAATATGGTTAGAGGTAATTAATTCCATGTCGGACTCTAAATAAAGTTGAGCTGCAAGCAATTTAATTTTCCCCAAAATGTCGAATGATTCAACATTTTCTTGCTCTGAATGCAATGCTTGGCTTAATATTGCCAAATCGTCGAGAATTTCTTTGATTCTTGGGTTCATGTGTATACCTAAAAATTTTCGGAAATTTACAACGTAGTTTTAAGTAAAAAATGAGAGATTTTACACTAATTTTTGGATGTATGTTTGCGGGGAAAACCACCCGTTTAATTGGGCTTTACAACGAAAGTCAAATAGATATCAACGAAAAAATTGCAGTGAAGCCGCTGATTGATAACCGCTATCAAGCACATTCTATCAATTCACATGGGGGACTTCAACTCATTGGGCATAGAATTTCAAAAGCAGAAGAAATTTACCCCTTGGTGAATGAAAAAACCAAAGAAGTTTATATCGATGAAATCCAGTTTATGGGGCCATTCATCATAGAAGTCATTGGCGAGCTTATGAGCAACAATATCCGCGTGATTGGTGCAGGATTGGATAAAGATTATTTGAACCGTGATTTCGGACCAATGAAAGCGCTTAAAAGGTTATCAAACAACCACATTCAAGTTTCAGCAAAATGTCATGTTTGCCAGAAAAAAGCGGATTATACTTTCAGGACAATCGACAACCAAGATTTAGTGGTGGTAGGACACAACGATTTGTACCAAGCACGGTGCGAAGAACATTGGAATGAGGGAATGCAAGGCAGATTGTAATGCTTATTGTACTTTCACAAACATAAGCAACAAGGCTAAGTCGGCAATAATTCTGTAAGCTGACGCAATTCTGAATACTTTAGGAAAATAAAACATGAGCATGTAAAATGCGAGTACAAAGTATATTGGATGCATGTTTACATTCCATTTAATGATCCAATAAAATAGCATCATGATTACCGGAATTAAGTACATCAAATAATTTGCTAGCCTTTCGTTGGTGTTCCAAATATTTCGGGTATTGCCTTCTAAATCTTTTTCTTTTTCAAAAAACGATACCGTTAAAACATTGGTAAAAAACACACAAAAATATCCTATGAGAGGATTAAATAAATCTGATTGCCAAGCAAAACGCGGGAGTTTCGACAATAGGAAAATAGGCGTACAAATCGACATTGCAGAAACCAGCGCAATGATGAATATATAGTACAAACCAGAAACTGAGACTTTCAACAGTTTCAAAAGCACGTAAAATCCAATTAAAACAATGAGAATGGCTATGTAATAATTTAAATATCCTCGAATTTCTGTTCCTACCAAAATGTCTTTAGCAGCACCACTTGAAATGAGAAAGATAATGAGCGACAAAAAGATGGCAGCACTCACGCCCATCCAAATTTTGGCCAACAATTTAAAAATCTTATAATGACCTACCCCTTTTGATTCCCAAAATTGAAGATCCACAAAAAAATCGAAAGCGTATATAAAAAGCACAGAGGCAAACAATGCAATACCACCAAAAATCGGCATTTGCATCGGTAGATCCCAAGTTTTATAGATTTGGGTATTCCAATGGATTAAAATATACGACAACACAAACGCTGGAATAGGAATTCCAACAAGTTGAACAAGAAGATTTTGGTAATATTTATTCTTTAACTGCGACAATCTTACCCAAATTTGGAATTGACTTGCGTAAACTTTCCTCGATTCCTGCGGTCATTGTCATTTCACTCATTGAGCAACTGCTACAAGCACCAGTTAAGCGGAGAATTACGTCGAGGTTTTCTTGTACTTCAACCAACTCTACATCGCCACCATCGGCATGTAAATATGGACGAATGGTATCTAGAACGGTTTCGATTTGTTGTGCTAAAGGCATTGATACAAAGATAGTTGTTTTCTTGTCAATTATCAAATTGAGGAATTCCCCATGATGCTAATTCTGCGAGCAATCTCTTGTGCAACAGCCAAATAAGGCTTCAAATTAGCATTGTTAAAATCCCAGTTACCAGAATCTGCATTCAATCCAATTTCTGGATTCAATGGCAACTCACCTAAGAAATTCAAATTGTATTCAGCGGCCAATTTTTGTCCTCCACCCTCACCAAACACATGGTATTTTTTGTCTGGGGCATCGTTTGGAATGAAGTACGACATATTTTCAACCACACCAATGATCGGTTTTGCGATGGCGTCTAATGAGAACATATCTATGGCCCTTCTTGCGTCGGTCAATGCCATTTCCTGAGGTGTTGTAACCACCACAACTCCCGTTAATGGGGCTTGTTGAGCCAAGGTTATTTGAACATCGCCAGTTCCTGGAGGCAAATCAACAATTAAATAATCCAAGTCACCCCATTCAACATCGTGAATAAACTGCTTAAATGCACTTGAAATCATTGGCCCTCTCCAAACAACTGCTTGTCCTGGTGCCGTCATAAATCCAATACTCAACAATTTTAAACCATGCGATTCAACAGGAAGCATCCTTTGTTTACCATCCACCTCTATCATTTGTGGGGACACATGAACGTTGAATAGAGTTGGCACGCTTGGCCCATAAATATCGGCATCTAACAATCCAACTTTTGCCCCTAAATGAGAAAGCCCTAGTGCCAAAGTTGCAGACAAGGTGCTTTTACCCACACCACCTTTACCTGAAGCAACAGCAATCACATGTTTTACATTAGGAAGCACATTGTCGGGTCTCGCATTCTGAGAAACTCGACTATCCACACGAATGTGAATCTCTGCTTCTTGATCAACCATATATTTAATTGCCGTTTTACATGCATTCACCAACATGTCTTTCATTGGACAAGCTGGGGTAGTTAAGATTAAATCAAAAGAAATATTTTTACCTTGGATTTCAAGTTTCTCGATCATTCCGAGTGTTACCAAATCTTTCTTTAAATCTGGATCTTCAACTTGGCTTAATGCATTGAGAATGGCTTCGCGATTGAGCATAGATTACTTATTTTTCTTAAAAATTCTTGAGAAGAAACGCTTTTCAAATTCCCAGAAATATTTTCCCTGGCCAAAAATTACGCCGTAAATCAACAATATCAAATTGTAAAAAGGTAGAATCACTACATAATAAACCATATCGATATACCATTCATCTCCTAGGTAAGGCTTTACAAATTTTTTCAGATACACAACGGTTGTACCTGTAAGTGCAAAGACTAATAAAATAAGGATAACTTTGGTGATGGAGTCTACTTTCCATCTTTCTTGTAGATTACGCAGGAAATTCACTGTACAAAATTAGCACTAAAAAGCAAGGTATTGAAAGAAAGTCGGTGGGAAATCGAAATTATTTTACGAGTTTTGCCCCAATGCAAAAAAACTCATGTGAAATTGTGCTTGTACCCCTACCCATTGGTGAAAATAGTTGGGAACAAATGGACACGGAATACTATCGTAATGAAATTGTGTCAATTAAATGCTGGGTTGCAGAAAATGCAAGAACGCTTAGACGATTTTTAAGTGGGTTAAAACTCGACATCAATATCTCAGAATTAGATATTTTAGAGTTAGATAGAGATATCAAACAACAAGAAATCGAAGCATTTTTAAAGGAAAACTTAGACAAACCTAAAATTGGTGTTTGCAGCGAAGCTGGAATGCCTTGTATTGCAGATCCTGGAAACAGAATTGTAGATTGGGCACACCACAGAGAACTCAGTGTTCGTCCTTTAGTTGGTCCGAGCAGCCTATTTCTAACGCTCGCTGCAAGTGGGCTCAACGGCCAATCGTTTACGTTTCACGGTTATGCTCCTTTAAAAGACGATGGACTGAAAACGTGGGTCAAAACATTAGGACAAAATCAAAAATTTACACCTGCCCATATTTTTATTGAAACACCTTATAGAACCGATAGGCTTTTACAGTGGTTCACAAAAAATGTCCCTCAAGATTATAAGCTTTGTATTGGTTACGACATACATGGTCCTAATCAAACCATTATAACCAAAACCATTGCCAATTGGAGAAAAGGACTTCCAGAAATTGGTAAAATTCCATGTGTGTTTATTGTTGGAAAATAGACATTTCATTCTTCACAAAAACCCAATAAATTTGCAAAAACAATAATTTCATAACTCTTAGTTCAAATGAAAGACATTTTCGAAAAACTTCACGATAAAATGGGCCCTTTGGGCATGCACGCCGACGACGCTCACGGTTACTTTACATTTCCTAAACTTGAAGGCCCAATTGGACCGAAAATGAAATTCAGAGGTGTTGAAAAACTTAACTGGAGTTTAAACAACTACCTAGGTTTGGCAAATCACCCCGATGTGATGAAAGCCGACGCCGATGCGGCAACCGAATTCGGAATGGCCTACCCTATGGGTGCCAGAATGATGAGCGGAAATAGCAATTACCACGAACAATTGGAACATGATTTGGCTGAGTTCATTCAAAAACCAGATGTAATCTTGTTAAATTATGGCTACCAAGGTGTTGTGAGTGCAATTGATGCATTAATTGACCGTCACGATGTGGTAGTTTACGATGCGGAATCGCATGCTTGTATCATCGATGGATTGCGTTTGCACCTTGGAAAAAGATTTGTTTACAAACACAACAATGTTGAAGATTGTGAAAAGCAGTTGGTCAGAGCAACCAAACTTGCTGAAGAAACTGGTGGTGGTGTTCTTGTGATTACCGAAGGTGTTTTTGGAATGAGCGGCTCACAAGGCAAATTGAAAGAAATTGTTGAACTAAAAAAGAAATTCGACTTTAGATTATTCGTAGACGACGCTCATGGATTCGGAACTATGGGGCAAACAGGTGCAGGAACAGGTGAAGAGCAAGGTTGCCAAGATGGCATTGATGTTTACTTCTCTACGTTTGCAAAATCAATGGCTGGAATTGGTGCTTTCATTGGATCTACTCAGCATGTAATCAAATTCTTACGTTATAACATGCGCTCTCAGATTTACGCAAAAGCATTGCCAATGCCAATGGTTGTTGGTTCAATCAAGCGTTTAGAAATGATTCGCACTCAGCCTGAGCACAAAGACAATCTTTGGAAAATTTTTCATGCTTTACAAGGTGGATTGAAAGAGGCTGGCTTTAACATTGGTATCACAACAACTCCGGTGACTCCTGTTTTGTTGAATGGAACAATTCCTGAAGCAACACACTTAACCTTCGATTTGCGTGAAAATTACAATATTTTCTGTAGCATTGTGGTTTATCCGGTTGTACCTAAAGGGGTGATTATGTTACGCTTAATTCCTACAGCGGTTCATACATTGGAAGACGTAGAAATCACAATTAACGCGTTTAAATCTGTGAAAAGCAAATTGGATTCTGGCGAATATCGCAAAGAAAAGCTCGCTACCGTTTCTTAATTTTACGGAATGGTTCACCATTCCAACTCAGAAACTTTTTTCAGAAAACCTGCCTTTATTGGCATTTCCTTTTTCGGAGGGACAATCTTTTTATTGCTGCAAATTTTGTATTGGCAATCTATATACGCCAAAGAACCTGTATGCTTGGTTCAGTATGATAGTAGCCTAAATATCCCTCAGAAATATAAAAAAGATAGGCATTGGAATAAAGATTTCACAATCTACCCGAGCACAGCCCTAAAAATCCTGAAGGCAATTAAGAAAAACCCAAACATTGCTTCATTGCGCAGTTTGCAAGCTGAAACGCAGCTCGATAGCGCCATTTTAATGAGAACCTTACTTAGTGCTGCAGTCAATGTCCCTCAAAAAACGTATTCAATCGACATGAACCGTGCGGATAGTGTTGAATGGGAAAATTTACCTGGCATAGGTGGGAAAACGGCCAGAAGAATTTTGCGATACAGGGAGCGGCTCGGAGGGTTCATTTCAAAATTTCAATTGTTAGAAATCAAATATTTCGATAGTAGTCTATTGTTGAGCAAGCAAATAGAGTTTGTGGTTGACACAAGTATGCTTCGAAAAATAGACATCAACAGTTGCGACATCATTGAATTGTACAAACATCCTTACATAGGAAAAGAGTTGGCGAAAAGGTTGTGGGAGTATCGAAAATCGCATTTTCCACTCACCAGAGAAAAGTTACAAATGATGAAATCGATATCGAGAGAATCGATGATTCAATTCGGTGGCTATCTAGATTTTCGACCAATTACAAAATAAGTCTTTAAAAAATTGAATTTGCACAAACAATTTGTGTAATTTATGGTTAGTTTTGTGTAACAATTTATGAATTTCCAAGAAACTGAAAGTGTGCAAATGGTGCGTCAAATGGTACGCGATTTTGCTGAAAGAAATGTTAGACCACATGTTATGGAATGGGATGAAAGTCAAACCTTTCCTGTACACGTATTTAAAGATCTTGGTCAATTAGGACTCATGGGGGTTTTAGTACCTGAAGAATATGGTGGATCGGGTTTTGGGTATCATGAATATGCAGTGGCAATTGAAGAATTGTCAAAAGTTTGTGGAAGTATTGGATTGAGTATGGCGGCACACAACAGTTTGTGTACGGGTCATATTTTACAATTCGGAAACGAAGAACAAAAGAAAAAATGGCTTCCTAAATTAGCAACTGCAGAATGGATTGGCGCTTGGGGATTAACTGAGGCGAACACTGGTTCAGATGCGTTGCGTATGAAATGTGTTGCTAAGAAAGAAGGCAATGAATGGGTTTTGAATGGTTCTAAGAACTGGATTACCCACGGAATTACAGGTGATATTGCTGTTGTTTTAGCGAGAACAGGTGAATTGTTAGATTCTCATGGCATCACTGCATTTGTTGTTGAAAGAGGAACCCCTGGTTTCAAGGGAGGCAAAAAAGAAAACAAATTGGGAATGAGGGCATCAGAAACTGCCGAAATGATTTTTGAAGATTGCCGTATTCCTGAAGAAAACGTATTGGGAAATGTTGGAGATGGATTCATCCAAGCCATGAAAGTTTTAGATGGTGGTAGAATTTCAATTGCAGCAT
>JACCED010232643.1_pt1 | contig 10669 bp, 10 predicted proteins | sample 7455021 | NCBI WGS metagenome assembly JACCED01 (sample SAMN15323456, study PRJNA562643) | freshwater metagenome | isolation source: river surface water | place: USA:Blue River Watershed | collected 2017-08-19 | reverse complement strand
TTCAACACCTGGTAGCCGGCATCCGTGGCCAACGGATTGGCAGCGGCCACAGCAAAGCGTTGTGTCGCCCAGCCCGGCTTGGCGCCCAGCCCAGAGGCTGCCTCCGGCAGGTCCGGGCGCCGATAGACGAACCCCGCCGCGGGGGTTGACTTGGCCGAGGCGGAGGAGGCAGGTCCGGCAGCGCCAGATGGGCTGGAGGCACAGCCAGCAACTAAGGCGCCCGCGATCAAGGGGAGCGCGGCAACGCGCACGGTCCTGTGGAGCTGGGAAAAGGGCGTCTGTACGGCGCGCAGCGGCGTGTGTTGGGGACTCAGTTTGAAGGCCATGAGCCTGATCCTAGACCAAGCCCAAACCCAAGCTGAGGTGGCGCGCCGTCCAGGCCTAGCTTGCCCCAGGATGCCAACTCAGCGCGGCGCGAGGCGTATGGCGCCGTCGAGGCGGATCACCTCGCCGTTGAGCATGTCGTTTTCGAAGATGTGCCGAGCTAGCTTGGCGTAGTCCTGCGGCGTGCCCAGGCGCGAGGGGAAGGGCACGGCGGCGGCCAGCGCGTCTTGCACCTCCTGGGGCATGCCGAACATCATGGGTGTGCCAAAGATGCCCGGGGCGATGGTCATGTTGCGGATGCCATTGCGTGCGAGGTCACGGGCGATGGGCAGTGTCATGCCGACGACGCCGCCCTTGGAGGCGCTGTAGGCGGCTTGGCCGATCTGGCCGTCGTAGGCGGCGACCGAGGCGGTGGAAATGATGCAGCCGCGCTCTCCTGTGGTCTCAGGCTCGTTCTTCGCCATCGCGTCTGCGGCCAAGCGGATCATGTTGAAACTGCCCACCAAGTTCACCTGGATCACCTTTTGGTAGACCGCCAGGCTGTGCGGACCGCTCTTGCCCACGGTTTTCTCTGCCGGCGCGATGCCCGCGCAGTTGACCAAGCCCATGAGTTTGCCCAGCGAGGTGGCCTTGGCGACCACCGCCTGTCCATCTGCCTCGTTGCTCACATCACACCGCACGAATGCCCCGCCGATTTCCTGCGCAATCTGCTCGCCCTTATCGGCTTGCATGTCGGCGATAACCACTTTGCCGCCTGCGGCCGCCAGCATGCGGGCCGTACCCTCGCCCAGACCCGACGCGCCGCCGGTGACGATGAAGACCTTGCCTTGGATGTCCATGGAATGCTCCCAGTGAGCTTGACGTTGACGTAAACGTCACAGCAAAAGTCGAATTATGCGGGCTGGATTGGGTGAGAGGACTGCCTGGGCTGCATGAACCACCCGGCGTGAAAAAGCCCGGCCATCGCCGGGCTGATCGGGGGCAGGGTGGCGCTCAGCCGTTCACTTGAACCCGACCCGGTCTAGCATCTGCTGAACCTTCACCTGGTGGGCGCCCACCGCGGCCAGCGGAATGGTCTCGGCCTTGAAGGCGCCATTGCTCATGGCCTGGAGAGCGGGGTTGGTCAATTTGATGCCTTTGACCGTGGGCCACTCATTGTTGCCGTTGGCGAAATAGTCTTGGGCTTGTGGACTCGCGAGGTACTCCAGAAAGCGCTGTGCTGCCGCCGCATTCTTGCTGTGGCGCGCCACAGCGCCGCCTGCGACATTGAGGTGGGTACCCCAACTGCCTTGGTTCGGAAAGACGATGGCCACCCGTTCCATCAGGGCTCTGTCTTCCGGATTACTCGACCGCATCAGGCGCGCGATGTAGTAGGTGTTGCTCACGGCAATCTGGCACTCGCCGGCCCCCACCGCTTTGATCTGGTCGGTATCGCCCCCCTTGGGGTCGCGGGCCAGGTTGGCGACCACCCCTTTGAGCCACTGCTCGGTCCGTTTCTCGCCGAGATGTTCAGTGATGGCGCCGAAAAGTGAGAGGTTATAGGGGTGCGACCCTGAGCGGATGCAGATGCGGCCCTTGTTGCGGGGATCAGCCAGCTGCTCATAGGTCTCCACCTCCTCGCGCTTGACCTTTGACTTGTCGTAGACCACCACACGAGCACGGGTGGAAAAGCCAAACCAGGTGGTCCCGTCGGCACTCGGAGCGGCGCGATACCCAGCCGGGATGGCGTCTTCCAGGGCCTTCGACCGAATCGGCCTGAACAGCCCCTCGACCTCCCCCTTGTAAAGGCGCGCGGCATCGACCAGCAGGATCACGTCGGCCACCGATGCGGTGCCTTCGGCCTTGAGCCGAGCCAGGATGCCGGCGTCGTCCGAGTCGACCCGCTTGATGCGGATACCGGTTGCCTTGGTGAAGTTGTCGTAGAGCGCCTCGTCCGTCGAGTAATGGCGCGCGGAATAGAGGTTCAGGACTTGTTCCTGGGCCTGTGCGAAATGTGCAGACCCCAGGGCCAGGCCAAGGGTGAGGAGGGTGGTGCGGAGCATGAGGTGATCTTTTGAGCGGTCGGAGTGCCATCATACCCCAAATGAGAACGATTCTTGTTGGTATTTGGGCTCGAAACGATTCTCATGGTCCGCGAGGGGGGGGGCGCGGTGGTGCATCTTCCAGTCCTGCTCTCATCGCCCTGCAGCTGGTACAGCCCCGTTTGTCTGGGGGTGACGGTGACGTTGCAGCCAAAAAAAAGCCCCGGAACTTGCCGGGGCTAAGGATCCCTGAACCGCTAAGGTGTCGAAAGGACCCGAGGAGACAACCTGAAGACGCCAGGGCGGCGCCGCGGAGTCTGTAACCGCCACTGCCGTCAGGTTCCTGCCGGCAGTGGCGTTGGCCATCAGCGCTTGGCGCGGCTGGCGGTCTTGGCAGCTTGGGTGGCGGTGTCGGCCACCGCGTGGAAGTTGGCCTGGGCCACATCGGAAGCTTGCTTCACGGCCTTTTGAACCGACTCCAGGGCGTTGTTGCCAGCGGCCAGGGCGGTCTTGAAGGCGGCGACGGCGCTTTCGCTGCCGGCAGGAGCGTTCTTGGAGGCGGTATCGACTGCAGTCATGAACTTCTTCTGCATGTCGGTGGCTTGCGCTTCGAACGCCTTGCCGAACTCGGTGCTGGTGCTCGTGGCGATTTCGTACAGGTGACGGCTGTAGGAGGCGGTTTTCTCCGCCAGCGGCTGGAAGAGGGTGGCTTGCAGGGCCAGCAGCTCCTGGGCGTCCTTCACGGACAGGGCAGCCTTGGTGCTGTCGGCAGCTTCGGCCAGGGCGGCCTTGGAGGCGGTCATGTTCAGGTCGACCAGCTTTTCCACGCTCTCAAAGGCCTTGGAGGTCAGGCCAAAGAGGGTTTCGAGGTTGGCTTTTTGGGAGGCGAGGACTTGTTCGGGGGTCAGCATGTTTGAAAATCTCCTAAGGGGTTGAAGGGGGAACGCACTGCTTCTCACAACTTGCCGCCCGTCCTCAATACACTTTGGTGCGGTGCAGCATGGGTTGAAGTATAGGGGCCTTCACAAGGTTTTCAAGCAAATTTTGGTGCGACGCAACAAAAATTTTCGGCGGCAGTTGAGCTGGGTAAAAATTAGTCAATAAGATCTACTTCGTGCCTGTGCAATGGCCTGTTCCGCGGAAAGGCCGGCTTTGCAACGCAACAATGCGCAGATGCAGGTGTTCTATGCCACGCAGTTCGTACTGCCGCTCCCGCCGGGGCATCGGTTCCCGATGGTCAAGTACTCGATGCTCCGAGATCGTCTTGTCGCGGAGTTAGCAGATCTGGTGCTTTGCCAAGCCGAGCCCGCCAGTGACGGCGAACTGGCGCTGGTGCATGTCCCGACCTACATCCAGGGTATCGCCGACGGCTCAGTCGATCCCCGCATCCTGCGCGAGATCGGATTTCCCTGGAGCGACGCCATGGCCGACCGCGCCCGTCGCTCTGTCGGGGCCACCTTGGCCGCCTGCCGGGCCGCCTTTCGGGACGGCGTCGCGGCCAATATCGCCGGTGGCACCCACCACGCCTACGCGGACCGTGGGGGTGGCTTCTGCGTGTTCAATGACGCCGCGGTGGCTGCCCGTCTGATGCAGGTCGAATGGGCGCGGCAGGCACGGGGCGCGGCCGGCAATGCGGCCCGAGGGACTGGATCGGGATCGGGTCGCAGCGGCCCGGGCGACATCCTTCGGGTGGCGGTGATTGATCTCGACGTTCACCAGGGCAACGGCACAGCGCGCATTTTCCAGGGCGATGACAGCGTGTTCACCCTGTCGTTGCATGGCGCGAAGAACTTCCCCTTCCGAAAGGAGGCCGGGGACCTTGATGTGCCCTTGCCCGACGGCTGTGGCGACGCGGAGTATCTGGAGGCGCTGGAAGGGGCGCTCGACGAGTTGGACCGGCGCTTTTCCCCGGGACTTGTGATCTACCTGGCGGGTGCTGATCCACACGAGGGCGACCGACTCGGTCGCCTCAAACTCACCTGGGACGGACTCGAGGCCCGGGACCGCCGGGTGTTCGACTGGGCGTGGCAACGGCGGTTGCCCCTGGCCATGGCGATGGCGGGCGGCTACGGCCACCGCGTCGAGGACACCGTCCAGGCGCAGGTGAACACCTTCCAGGTCGCCGGCCACTACTGGCGTCGCTGGCAGAATGTGGGGCGATGAGTGAGAACAAGGACAGCCGACCCCAACCCGAACCGCGAAGCGCCTACCGCGCTTTTCGCACGATCGGTACCCGCTGGGCCGACAACGATGTGTACGGTCATGTCAACAACGTTGTCTATTACAGCTGGTTCGACACGGCGGTAAACGCACACCTGATTGAACAGGGCGCGCTCGACATCCACACAGGTTCGATCATCGGTCTGGTGATCGAGACCCAGTGCAACTATTTTGCGCCCCTGGCTTTCCCGGAAAATGTGGAGGCTGGCATTCGCGTGTCGCGTCTGGGCGCAAGCAGTGTCCGCTACGAGGTGGGCCTGTTTGCCCAAGGCGCGGCTCAGACGGCCGCCCGCGGCCATTTCATCCATGTTTATGTCGACCGCGAGACCCGGCGTCCCGCCCCCCTGCCCGAAAAACTGAGAGCCCTACTGGAGACGCTTCAATGACCACTTCCCAAGTTGCCACCCGGATCGAGGATCCGGCCAGCGTCGACGCCGCCATCGGTAGCCGCTTCTCGACCCGCGCCTTCCTGCCCAAGCCGGTGCCGCGCGAGACCATTGCCGACATCTTGCGTGTGGCCAGCCGCGCGCCCTCCGGCGTGAACACCCAGCCCTGGAAAGTGCATGTATTGCAAGGGGCCAGCCGCGACAGCCTGGTCGCCAAGGCATGTGCCGCACACGACGCCATGCGCGCTGACCCCTCGCTCGCCGCCCAGCATGCGGAGGCTTATGACTACTACCCCAGCCAGTGGTTTTCACCCTACATAGACCGCCGGCGGGAGAACGGTTGGAGCCTGTATGGGCTGCTCGGCATCGGCAAGGCCGACAAGGACAAGATGCACGCCCAGCATCAGCGTAACTTCCGATTCTTCGACGCGCCGGTGGGCCTGATCTTCACCATCGACAAGCGACTCGGCCGCGGCTCCCTGCTGGACTACGGCATGTTCATTCAGAGTGTGATGCTGGCTGCGCGGGCGCGCGGCCTGCATACCTGCCCCCAGGCCGCCTGGAATGGATTCGCTGACATCATCCTGCCGCATATTGGCGCGGACGAGGGCGACATGGTGGTGTGCGGAATGTCGCTCGGTTTTGCCGACGAGGCCGCGCTGGTGAACACCTTCCATACGCCGCGCGAGACGGTGGACCAGTTCACCCGCTGGTTCGACTGAGGGGCGTGTGATGAGGCTCGCTTGTATTGCTGGCCTCGCTGGCCCGCGTCCACAACTCGGCGTGGGGCCTCGCTGCGCCCGCCGCTTGCTGTCCCCCCTTCGCAGCCTGCCCTTGCTCTTGCCCGGGCTGGCCTGTGCGGCCGACCTGGACGGCAGTCAACTCTCGATGGTGTGGGGGCTGCCATTCGCGGGCCTGCTGCTGTCCATCGCGCTGATGCCTCTGCTGGCGCCGCACCTGTGGCACCACCATTTTGGAAAGATCACCGCCGCCTGGGCGCTCGCCTTCTTGCTGCCTTTTGCCGCGCTCTTTGGTGCGGGTCTTGCCAGCACCACCGTGCTGCATGCGCTGGTGGCCGAGTACATCCCCTTCGTGATCCTGCTCACGGCCCTCTTCACCGTGTCGGGTGGCATCCACATCCGCGGCAACCTGCATGGGAGTCCGGGTTTGAACACCGCGATTCTGGCGATTGGCGCGGTGCTTGCGAGCTTCATGGGCACCACGGGTGCCTCCATGCTCTTGATCCGGCCCCTGATCCGGGCCAATGACAACCGCCGTCATTGCGCCCATGTGGTGGTGTTTTTCATCTTCATTGTGTCCAACGCCGGTGGCTCCCTGACACCGTTGGGGGATCCGCCTCTCTTCCTTGGCTTCATCAAGGGCGTGGACTTTTTCTGGACGGTGTCCCACATCTTTCCCGAGACTCTCTTCCTGGTGGGTAGTCTTCTCTTTGGCTTTTATTTCCTCGATCGGTGGTACTACCACCACCGCGAGGAGGTGGCACCTCTGGACCCATCGCCCGACACGCCGGCCCTGAGCTTTGACGGCGCGCGCAATTTCTGGCTGCTCGGGGCGATCATGGGTCTGGTCCTTATGAGCGGGCTATGGAAGTCGCCGGTTCAGTTCGACCTGTTTGGCACGGTGGTGGGTCTGCCCGGCCTGGTGCGCGACCTGGGTCTGGTCGTGGTCACCTTGCTGTCCCTGCGCGTCACCCCCGCCTCGGTACACGAAGCCAACGAGTTTTCCTGGGCGCCTATGCAGGAGGTTGCCAAGCTGTTCGCCGGAATTTTTCTCACCATCGTGCCCGTGATCGCGATGTTGCAAGCGGGCAGTGCAGGGCCTTTCGCTCCAGTCATTGCCGCCGTGACCCGACCGGACGGCCAGCCCGATCCTGCAGCTTATTTCTGGGCGACTGGCTTTCTCAGTTCGTTCCTCGACAACGCCCCAACCTACCTCGTTTTCTTCAATACCGCGGGCGGTGATCCCCAGGTGCTGATGACGACTATGGCCCCTACGCTCGCCGCCATTTCTGCGGGGGCCGTCTTCATGGGCGCGAATACCTACATCGGCAACGCGCCCAACCTCATGGTCAAGGCCATCGCCGAGCAGCGCGGTGTGCCCATGCCCAGCTTCTTTGGCTACATGGCCTGGTCCGGCTGCGTACTCCTGCCCCTTTTCCTCGTGATGACATGGCTGTGGTTCCTATGAGCAAACCTTCCATCCTGGTGGCGCGCGCCATCTTTCCCGAAACCATTGCCCGTCTGGCGCAGCACTTCGAGGTCACGGCGAACCAGCCCGACGAGCTGTGGGATCGCGCCACGCTGATCGAAAAGTTGCGCGGCAAGGCCGGTGTCTTCACCACCGGCGGTGAGCGCATTGATGCTGAACTGCTGGCTGCCTGTCCCGAGCTGCGCATTTGCGCCAACATGGCAGTGGGCTACAACAACTTCGACCTGGCGGCGATGACGGCTGCGGGCGTCCTGGGGACCAACACCCCTGACGTGCTGACCGAAACGACCGCCGACTTCGGCTTTGCCCTTCTGCTGGCTACCGCCCGGCGCCTGACCGAGTCCGAGCACTTCCTGCGGGCCGGTAAATGGAACAAATGGGCCTTTGACATGTTCGCCGGTGCCGAGGTGAATGGCAGCACCCTGGGCATCCTGGGCATGGGCCGTATCGGGCAGGGCATCGCCCGGCGGGGCGCGCATGGATTCGGCATGAACGTGATTTATCACAACCGCTCTCGCCTCGATGCGGCCACCGAAGCCGATTGCAAGGCCCGCTATGTGGACAAGGCCACGCTGCTTCGCGAAGCCGACCACCTGGTTCTGGTGCTGCCGTACTCGCCGGCCTCGCACCACGCCATCGGTGCCGCCGAGCTGGCGCAGATGAAGCCGACAGCGACGCTGGTGAATGTGGCCCGCGGTGGCATCGTTGACGATGCAGCATTGGCGCAGGCGCTGCGCGAACGCCGCATTGCAGCCGCCGGTCTTGATGTTTTTGAGGGCGAGCCCCGGGTCCATCCGGACCTCCTCACGGTTCCCAATGTGGTTCTCACCCCGCACATCGCCAGCGCCACGGTGCGCACCCGCCGGGCCATGGCCGACCTGGCCGCTGACAACCTCATCAACTTCCTCACCCAGGGACAGCCCAAGACGCCCCTCAACCCAGAGGCCCTGAGCGGAGCGCGCCGCTGATGGAGTGGTTGCTCCTCGCTCTCGGGTTGGCCAATGTGGGCCTCCTAGGCTTCTTGCTGGTTCGCAAGGCGCCGGTGGATGAAAGCGCCAGTGCCGCCTTTCAGGCGGGCATCGAGCGCCTTGAGCGAGAAATCCGGCGCGAGGTCAGCGAATCCTCGCGGGGGCTGCGCCAGGAACTGGGCCAGACCCTCACCCAGTTCCAAGAGTCCTTGGTGCGCCAAGGCGGCGAGGCCACCCGCACCCAAAGCGACCGGATCGACGCGTTCGGCCAGCAACTGGCGCAGATGCAAAAGCACCTGGCCGATACGCTGGCCATGCAGCTGCAGGGCCTGAGTGAGGCCAATGCGCGCAGGCTGTCAGAGGTGCGCGCCACCCTCGAGGCTCAGCTGGGCCAGCTCCAACAAAACAATGCCGCCAAGCTCGACGAGATGCGTCAAACGGTGGACGAAAAGCTCCAGTCGACCCTGGAGGCTCGCTTCACCGAGAGCTTCAAGCAAGTGGCCGAGCGGCTGGAGCAGGTCCATCAGGGCTTGGGCCAGATGCAAAGTCTGGCGCAGGGCGTGGGCGATCTGCAGCGCGTGCTCACCAATGTGAAGACCCGGGGTATTTTTGGAGAGGTGCAGCTCGAAGCCCTGCTCGAGCAGGTGCTGACCCCTGAGCAATATGGCAGGCAGGTCGAGACCCGGCCCGGCAGTCGTCAGAGGGTTGACTTCGCGGTGCGCTTTCCCGGCCGCAGTGGCGATGGCCAGCCGGTGTGGCTGCCGATCGACGCCAAGTTCCCGCGCGAGGACTACGAGCGTTTGCTGGAAGCCCATGACCGGGCCGACGCCGTCGGAGTGGACAGCGCGTCGCGCGCACTTGAGGCGCGCATCCGGCAGGAGGCCAAGTCCATCTGCGAGTCCTATCTGTGCCCGCCGCACACCACCGATTTCGCGGTCCTTTTCCTGCCGGTTGAAAGTCTGTACGCCGAGGTGCTGCGCCGGCCGGGCCTGATGGACCTGCTGCAGCGAGAGTACCGCGTGACACTCGCTGGCCCCACCACCTTGTTGGCCATGTTGAACAGCCTGCATATGGGTTTTCGAACCTTGGCGCTGGAGCAGCAGGCTTCTGAGGTCTGGAAGGTGCTGGGTGCGGTCAAGACCGAGTTCGAGCGTTACGGTGACTGGGTTGCGCGTATCAAGGAGCAGGTACAGAAGGCGGCTGATACGGTCGACAAGGCCGAAACTCGCACCCGCCAGATGCGCCGGGCGCTGAAGGTGGTGGAAGCGCTACCCGAAGAACAGGCGCAGGCGCTTCTCCCAAGGACAGCCGATGCGGCGGATGTAGTGGACGATGCAGACGCCTGAAACCAAACCGGACCCCGGAGGCTCAGTCCGTCTTTTGGTCCGCCTGATTGCCGGCCAGGCCTGCATACACGCCAGCATGTCCGGTATGCGTATGGCAGCGCCCCTGCTCGCCTTGCGCGAGGGCTACAGCCCTCTGGCGGTAGGCCTGTTGCTGGCGCTTTTTGCGCTGACCCAGATTTTTCTTTCCTTGCCGGCTGGCCGCTTTGCCGACCGGCATGGCTTGCGCCGCCCGGTGGGCCTGAGCGTGATCGTGGGTGCCAGCGCGGCGGGGCTGGCAGCGGCCTGGCCCGTCTTTCCAGTGCTGTGCCTGGCGGCCCTGATGACGGGTGGTGCCACAGGTGCTGCCTCCATCGCACTTCAGCGCCATGCCGGCCGATCCGCCAGCGGGCCGACCGAGTTGCGCCAGGTTTTTTCCTGGCTGGCTATTGGCCCTGCTTTCTCCAATTTCCTGGGGCCGCTGGCCTCTGGGCTGCTGATTGACCACTTCGGGTTTCGGACGGCGTTCGTGGCCTTGGCGCTGGTCGCCTTGCTCGCTTGGCCCATTGTGCAAGGCGCTGGCGAACTGCCGCCGCCCGAGCAGCCCACGGGGGATGCGCCGTCCACAGCCTGGAGTTTGGTTCGTGAGCCGGGGTTCCGCCGGCTGTTGATCATCAACTGGCTTATGGCTTCATGCTGGGATGTCCACACTTTCGTGGTGCCGGTGATCGGCCACGAGCGTGAACTGTCTGCCTCGACCATCGGCAGTTTGCTCGGAGCCTTTTCGATTGCGGCAATGGCGGTACGGATCGTGTTGCCCATGATCGCAGGGCGCGTGACCGAGGCGGTGGTGATCGCGCTGGCCATGGCCTCGTCTGCTGTCTTGTTCGGTATCTATCCCCTGATGCAGACCGCCCTGGGCATGGGCATCTGCTCGTTCATTCTGGGCGTGGCCTTGGGCACGATACAGCCGATGGTCATGAGCATGTTGCACCAGATCACGCCTGAGCATCAGCATGGCGAAGCGCTCGGGCTGCGACTGATCGCGATCAACGCGTCAAGCGTGCTCATGCCGCTGCTGTTTGGCGCAGCGGGCGCAGCAGTTGGGGTGTCCGCCGTCTTCTGGGCGGTGGGCATCATGGTCACGCCCGGCATCCGCCTGGCATTGCGGGTGAAGCCCCCTCAGAGCTCGTAGAACT
>JACCED010521988.1_pt1 | contig 10672 bp, 10 predicted proteins | sample 7455021 | NCBI WGS metagenome assembly JACCED01 (sample SAMN15323456, study PRJNA562643) | freshwater metagenome | isolation source: river surface water | place: USA:Blue River Watershed | collected 2017-08-19 | reverse complement strand
GTGCAGATCGCAATGGAATCGGCCACCTGAGCAAGTGTTAAAACGGAGCAGAAAATGCCCAAAATGAAGACTAAAAAAGCGGCTGCAAAGCGCTTTATGGTCCGCGGTAGCGGGTCCATCAAGCGTGCGCATGCCACCAAGCGTCACATCCTGACCAAGCGCACGACGAAGAACAAGCGTCAGCTGCGTGGAACCCTCACTGTGCATGAGTCCGACATCCAGCATGTCCGCGACATGATGCCTTACGCGTAAAGGAGAAGAACAATGCCTCGCGTAAAACGTGGAGTTACCGCACGTGCTCGTCACAAAAAGATCCTGGCGCTTGCCAAGGGCTTCCGTGGTCGTCGCAATAACGTATTTCGGGTCGCCAAACAGGCGGTCATGCGTGCTGGACAGTACGCTTATCGTGACCGCCGTAACCGCAAGCGTGTCTTCCGTGCACTCTGGATCACACGAATCAATGCGGCTTGTCGTTCCCATGACATTAACTACAGCCGATTTATTGCTGGTCTGAAAAAGGCCAACATCGATCTGGACCGTAAAGTGCTTGCCGACCTCGCGGTGATGGACAAGCCGGCGTTCGCATCGATTGTTGCCACCGTTAAAGCCGCACTGGGCAAGTAAGCCCATCGCGGTTGGCGGGTTGTTATGACAGACCTGGCTCGGCTCGTTCGCGATGCCGAAGAGGCGTTTCTCCAGTCAGCAGATCCTGCTGCTCTGGAGAACGCTAAGGCGCGCTTTCTCGGTAAAACCGGCCTTCTGACAGAGCAGCTTAAAGCGCTCGGTCAGGCCGATCCCGAGACCCGTAAGACCCTCGGTGCAGCGATCAACGCTGCGAAAGCCGAGATTGAATCTCTTCTACAACAACGGCGTCAGGCAATGGCCGACGCTGAACTCGCACGACGTCTTCAGGCAGAAGCCATTGATGTCTCGCTTCCCGGACGTGGACGCGGGGTGGGGGCGATTCACCCGGTGATTCGGACCTGGCGTCGGGTCGAGGAGATCTTTCGCTCTATCGGCTTTGATGTCGCCGATGGGCCAGAGATTGAAACGGACTGGATGAACTTTACGGCGTTGAATAACCCGTTGAATCATCCCGCACGCTCCATGCAGGACACCTTCTACCTTGAGAAGCAGGACGAGCATGGGCTTCCCTTGCTTCTGCGCACCCATACCAGTCCGATGCAGGTCCGTTATGCGAAGACCCATAAGCCACCGATCAAAGTGATTGCACCGGGTCGAACGTATCGGGTCGACAGTGATGCGACACACTCGCCGATGTTTCATCAGGTCGAGGGACTCTGGATTGCCGAGGACGTCTCGTTTGCAGATCTGAAGGGCGTGTACACGAATTTTCTTCAGCAGTTTTTTGAATCAGAGAATCTGAAGGTCCGATTTAGGCCTTCGTTCTTCCCGTTTACTGAGCCATCGGCTGAGATTGACATGATGTTTGACAGTGGTCCTCTGAAGGGACGCTGGCTAGAGATCTCTGGCTCTGGCCAGGTCCATCCGCGCGTGATTGAAAACTTTGGTCTTGATCCAGAGCGGTACATTGGATTTGCCTTTGGTAGTGGCCTTGAGCGTCTCAATATGCTGCGCTATGGCATCGGGGATCTTCGTCTTTATTTTGAAAATGATCTGCGTTTCTTAAAGCAGTTCACCTAATCCATGAGAGTTCCTGAGAGCTGGTTACGAGCGTTTGCGAATCCGGATCTGTCGACGGCAGCGTTGGCCGATCTGTTGACGATGGCTGGGCTTGAGGTGGAAGAGGCCGAGCCGCTTGCGCCTGCGTTTTCAGGGGTGGTCGTCGCGCGCGTGATCAGCACGGAAAAACATCCCGACGCTGATCGCCTACGCGTCTGTCGCGTTGATATCGGCAACGGTGGAGAACCCTTACAGATCGTCTGCGGCGCACCGAACGTGGTGCCTGACATGATTGCGGCCTGCGCCACCGAGGGGGCGGTTCTCCCGGGTGGATTCAAGATCAAGCGCGCCAAGATGCGTGGCGTTGAGAGTCAAGGCATGCTCTGCTCAGCAAAAGAGCTGGGAATTTCTGAAGAGTCCGAAGGGCTGATGGTGCTGCCGACGTCACTCGGATCGATCCTGGGTCAGGATCTTCGAAGCGCACTTTCACTGGATAGCCAGGTGCTGACCTTAAAGCTCACGCCGAATCGCGCTGACTGTCTCTCAATCGCTGGTGTTGCTCGCGAGGTCGCTGCACTCACGGGCTGTGCTCTGACACTTCCCTCATGGCCATCCACACCCGAACAGACCCAGCGTCGCCTGCAGGTCAAAATTGATGCAGAGGATCTTTGCGGTCGGTTTACGGGCCGGGTGATTGAAGGTGTGAATGCGAAGGCAGCGACGCCCGATTGGATGCGCCAGCGTCTTGAGCAAGCGGGACAGCGATCGATCTCGGTTCTGGTCGATATCTCGAACTACGTGATGCTGGAACTCGGTCGTCCGAGCCATATTTTCGATTTAGATAAGGTTAGCGGACCTCTCACCGTGCGCTGGGCAAAAGACGGCGAAACGTTAACGCTTCTGAATGGTCAGACCGTGACCCTAGATTCGAGCGTCGGGGTGATTGCAGATGACCAAGGACCCGAATCGCTTGCCGGCATCATGGGGGGAGAGTCCACTGCCGTCAGCCTAGAGACACAAAATATTTACATGGAGGCCGCCTTCTGGTGGCCAGACAGTATTCGTGGCCGTGCGCGACGATTTAATTTCACGACTGAAGCAGGACATCGGTTTGAGCGCGGTGTGGACTGGGTGTCGACTCAGGACCACATCGAGTACATGACGCATCTGGTGGTATCGATTTGTGGCGGACGGCCAGGACCGATCGATGACCAGTCGACACGTCTTCCCTCTCGGCCCGAGGTCGCCATGCGGGTTGCACGCTGTCGTCGCGTGCTTGGGATTGATGTCGACGCCCAGACCTGTGTCGAGATTTTTAGTCGGCTGGGATTTGCACCCAAGCGCGTTGGGGACGGTGCGTCCGCGAGTATTCAGGTAACGCCGCCAAGCTTTCGTTTTGATATCGAGATTGAAGAAGACCTGATTGAGGAAGTTGCCCGTGTCTACGGATTCGAGCGTATTCCGGCGCGTCCGCCCGTGGCTCCTGTGGTGATGTCCATTCCGCCCGAGGAGCGTCGCTCAGCCATGCAGCTTCGCGATCGACTGGTGGCATCGGATTATGTCGAGGTCGTGACCTACAGTTTTATCTCGAAAGAGGCGGCGCTTGCGATGTCAGACGAGACGCCGCTTGCGCTCATCAACCCGATGGCATCCCATCAGTCCGTCATGCGGACCAGTCTTCTGCCCGGTCTCCTAGACTGCCTGGCGACCAACGTGAGCCGAAAACAGTCTCGCGTTCGGATCTTTGAGATTGGCCGTTGCTTCCTGGACCGCCCGGGTCAGCCTGCAAGCGACTGGACCGTTGCTGGTGTGGATCAGCCGGTCAGGATCGCCGGGCTCGTCTTTGGACCGACGGTCGATGACCAGTGGGGTGAACCTTCGCGCCCGGTAGACTTTTTTGACCTTAAGCGGGATCTTGAAGCGCTGGCCCAGCCGCTTCGCCTTTCGACTCGTCAGCTCCCAGAAGCCCAATCGACCGGGCTTCACCCGGGTCGCGCGGCAGAGATTCTGATCAACGACAAGATCGTGGGCCGGGCAGGGGAACTTCATCCTAAATTCGTTCAAGAGATGGGGCTAGCTTCGGCACCCGTCGTGTTTGAAATGGATCTTGGCCCGCTGACGCAGGTCGCGCTACCCAAGATCGCTGAGGTCTCCCGTTTCCCATCCGTAACCCGTGACCTAGCGGTCGTGGTGGACCATCAGACTCCTGCCGGCGGCATCATCGACCGTCTAAACAGACTAAAAAGTCAATCAAAACAAGGGTCTTGGATCACAAATATCAAGTGTTTTGATGAATATCGGGGTAAGGGATTGTCCGAGAAGGAAAAAAGCTTAGCTTTCAGGTTTATACTTCAGAGTCCTGAGACAACTCTTCAAGAATCTGAGGTAGATGCATTGATGAACGAGATCATCACCCTGCTGACGTCTGAGTTTTCGGCGCGGCTCAGATCGTAGCGACCCAACCGTGCAATTCAATCCCAAGTCCATCGACGTTCAGAACGGTTTTGGTGGAACGACTTCGCAGATTGCCGAGTCGTTTCCCCGGCTACTCGATTATGTTGGCCTGAAGTCTCAGGATGACACGCTGACCAAGGCGGAGCTTGCTGAACTGCTGTTTGAGGTGGTGGGGCTGAATAAGCGTGAGGCCAAGGAAGTGGTGGATATCTTCTTTGAAGAGATTCGCGAGACACTGGTCTCCGGTACGAGCGTGAAGCTCTCAGGCTTTGGAAATTTCCAGCTCAGAGATAAGCCCCAGCGCCCTGGACGAAACCCGAAAACCGGCGAGGCCATTCCCATCGCCGCACGTCGCGTGGTGACCTTCCACGCCAGTCAGAAGCTCAAGTCGTACGTTCAGGATCCGACTCGTAAGCCGCTTGATGCTTACGCGGATGACGAGCCTCCAGGCAATTAAGCCTAGACGTCTCTGTCGCACTGATTGGTCTTTGTCATGGAACAACGAGTCTCCCCCGCCCAGTTGCCCCCCATTCCCGCTAAACGGTATTTCACGATTGGCGAGGTCAGTGAGCTCTGCGCAGTGAAGCCGCATGTGCTGCGTTACTGGGAGCAGGAATTTACACAGTTGCGTCCGATGAAGCGTCGTGGGAATCGACGGTATTACCAGCACCACGAGGTCCTTCTGATTCGTAAGATTCGCGAGCTCTTGTATGACCAGGGCTTTACCATCAGTGGTGCGCGTAACCAGCTGATGGATGGACGTCAGACACCGCCGGCCGTGTCACTGGCTGCTGGCTTAAACGGTGCGGAAGACGCGGTACAGTCGCTCGAGACCCCGGGAGCATTGCGCTCCGAGCTTCAAGCCGTGTTGGGCATCCTGAAGGGGTCGACTCAGTTATAATCGAGGGCTTCGGTCGGGGCGTAGCGCAGCCTGGTAGCGCACTTGCATGGGGTGCAAGGGGTCGGATGTTCGAATCATCTCGCCCCGACCAATTCAGTCTCTCTTTCCTTCCTTCCGCTTTTCTTTCCACGTGATCTGAGGTTCGTCGCACTGCTGCGATGGGTAGCCTATGTCTTTTTTAAGGCTTAGGAGCAACGTATGGTCGATCAGCGGTTTGGTGGTGCATTAGTGCCGGTTATCGGCGTGTTTGCGCTTCTCGTGGTGGGCTGTTCCCCTGCTGAGCGTGCGGATGGATTCCCGATGACGCCCGCAAAACCGGGCGCTGTTTACGGAGAGGTACCGCCGCGACTGGTGATGAGAGATGGGTTCCGTGTATGGAATGATCCTTCTGCCTTTGGCCCTGTGCCGCTTGCCCTGCAAAAGACCGGCGATGAGGTCTGCGCCACCATGAACGCGCCCGATAAGAAGTATGTCGCGCGGGGCTATCACCCGAAGGCGATCGACGCTGATGGTGTCGAGTTTCAGGGGGGCGGCTACTACTGCGTGGCGAAGTAGCGGCGCTCGTTGTCGCTGTATCTTTTAAGAAACCTGTCGCAAACGAAGCTCGCTACAATTCTTGATTCTCATTTTTTAGTGAAGGTCCATTATGGGATTTCAAGAATGGATCGGCCGCCAGGAGACGATCGATGATCTCGTTACGCCGACACCAATTGCCGCGTTATCGGCGACCTTGAACTGGCCGGCAGATCGGCCGCCTGTTGGCACAGTGGTGCCGCCGCTCTGGCACTGGCTTTATTTTCTTCCGTTAGCACAGCAGTCCGAGATTGGTGAAGACGGCCACCCGCGTCGCGGTGGATTTCTGCCGCCGGTGCCGCTTCCCCGACGGATGTGGGCCGGAAGCCAGCTGCAGTTTCATGCCCCATTGCGAGTGGGCGATCGGATCACTCGAACATCGACCATCGCCGATGTCACGGAAAAATCGGGCCGCACGGGCTCATTAGTCTTTGTGAAGGTGCGGCATGACATCCGCCGAGAGGGTTCTGCTGAGATTGCGCTGACCGATATCCACGACATCGTCTATCGTGATCTTCCACAGCCGGGTACGCCTGCGCCAGAGCCCAGCAAGGCGCCCTCGGATGCAAAGTGGGAGATGCAGTGGACGCCTGATGATGTGCTGCTTTTCCGCTATTCGGCACTCACGTTTAATGGGCATCGCATTCACTACGATCGGAGATACGTGACAACAGTGGAAGGCTACCCAGGGCTAGTGGTGCATGGTCCGTTGATTGCAACGCTTCTACTTGATCTGGTTCGGCGTCGTGCACCGACCGCGGAGATTTCTGCATTCGAGTTCCGTGCGGTGAAACCGACTTTTGATCTGCATCCGTTTTTTGTCTGTGGTGCTCCTTCGGATGATGGGCGGTCCATTCGTCTCTGGGCAAAAGATCACGAGGGATCCCTGACGATGTCGGCTACCGCGCAGCTGAAGGCGAGCTAAGCGATCATGCGTCAGCGGCGTAGCGTGCGATTGCGTTTAGGTCTGGTGGCCTCTGGGCTCGGCGCGTTATTATCGGGCTGCTCAAGCCTTGAGTTTCTGAATCAGGTCTCGGGTCGTCCTCATTCGGACCCGATCACGGTGAGCTACGGTAGTCATAGTCGTCAGCGGGTGGATGTCTATCCGGTCGTTGAGAAGCGACTGGGATCTGCCGTAATGGCTGACGCGTTGGTTTCTCCCGCGACAGCGGCAGCCGCGCAAGGCCGTCCTATTGTGATCTTTTTCTACGGTGGAAGTTGGAACTCGGGTTCCCGGACTGACTATCGATTTGTCGCCACGGCCTTGAATGATCTCGGCTATGTGGTGGCTATTCCGGACTATCGGCTGACGCCAGAAGTGCTGTATCCAGAATTTCTGCACGACAGCGCTGCGGCGGTGCGAACGCTGATTCGTCAGGCACGTGAGTTTGGTGCAGACCCCAATCGAATTGTCTTGGCGGGGCATTCCGCAGGCGCTTATAACGCTGCCATGATTGCGATGGACCAACGTTGGATGCGAGATGATGAGCGTCGGCATATTCGTGGACTGATTGGTTTTGCAGCGCCGGTGAATTTTCTGCCGATCCAGATCCCAGAGGTTCAGCAGACGTTCCGATGGCCGGATACGCCGAAAGACTCTCAGCCAATAGAGCATGTTGCTCCCGGTAATCCGCCGGTGCTTCTGATTACGGCCCGAGGAGATCGGGTAGTCGATCCAACGCGGAACTCGCAGTCATTCGCCGATCGATTAACGCAGGTGGGGGTGCCGGTACAGCTTGAGGTGATTGATGGACCTCTCGGTCTTGCGAACCACGCCAATGTGGTGGCAACGATCTCACCGACGTTTCAGTTTTTTGCTCCCACCCTGACAAAAATCAGATCGTTTGTCGACCAGGTGACGCGCTAAATACCTCTGTATCAACAGACGCCTGGCCAGGCGCATCGTAACGATGCCCTGCGACAGAGTCTTGATGGATCAGGTCGTTGATCGCCGAAATCCACTGTGGATCAATGCGGATCGTTGCTGAGCGAACATCTTCTTCCAGATGCGCAAGGTCAGTCGTTCCGGGAATGGGAATCACATGTTGCCCCTGGGCCAGACACCAGGCCAGCGCCAGTTGTGAGGGCGTGCAACCCGCCTGGCGTGCGATATCGATCATGGGGGCAAGCAGCTGCTGGTTACGCGAAAGTGCATCGCCTTGGAAACGAGGGTTCTTATGGCGCATGTCGGTCTCGTGAAGCGCCTGCAGGCTTTGCCGATCTTGAAACCGTGCCGAGAGAAATCCTCGCCCTAGTGGGCTAAAGGCGACGAGCGTCACTCCCAGTTCCTGACAGGTGCGGCTCAGTGCAATTTCAGGATTTCGGGTCCAGAGAGAGTACTCTGACTGCACGGCAGTGATTGGATGAATCTGGTGCGCTTTTCTAAGGGTCTCTGCTGAGACCTCAGAGAGCCCGATCGTTTTTACCTTCCCCTCGCGGACCAGATCTGCCATGGCACCGATGACGTCCTCTAATGGAGTGGTCTTATCCCAGCGATGCAGGTAGTAAAGGTCGATGACGTCAGTGTCGAGTCGCTGGAGGCTCTCCAGGCAGTTGGCGCGGATGACCTCGGGGCGACTGTCAATTCGTCTCGGCGGCTTCCCAGGCTCGGTGTTTGCTGCCATGCCTCCTTTTGTGCATAACGTGATCGACTGGCGGTGCGGTTTAAGTGCCCGGCCCACCACAATTTCATTGTGTCCGTTGCCGTAGAGCATGGCGGTGTCAAAGAGCGTCACCCCAAGGGCTAATGCGCGTGCGATCACAGATGCTGACTGCTGGTCAGGAACTGGCGGGCCGTACCCGTGGCTAAGGTTCATACAGCCAAGGCCAATGGCGGAAACGGTAAATGGGCCGAGTCGTCGGGCGGGGAGGGGCTGGATCATATTCGTTTCTATTGTTCGCTGTGGGTCTGACGTTTCTTCGATTTTATTCGTTGGCGAAAGAGTCACGGGCGGTTGATTTCTATCAATAATTATTGCCGACGGCCTGTCAATTGGACATTACACTTCCGGATGTCTGAGATTTTTCAGACAGCATCATCTGGTGCCCCTTGACGGGGGTTAAACGGGAAGCTGGTGAGAGTCCAGCGCTTTGCCCGAAACAGTAATAGGTGATGGCACTGACAGCACTCGATCCGATCGGGTGGGCCACTGGAACGATGGTCTGTTCTGGGAAGGACGTCGATGCCGGAATCGGTCTAACGATTCACGCCTTGAGCCTGGATACCGGCCGGTGATGAAACCCATTTTGGTCGTTCCGGGGTCAGAACGGCAGGAAAGGTTAGACCATGTTTCAAAAGTCTCTTGTCGCTGTGGCTGTCTCTACTGCCACATGGGCAACCGCGTTTGCAGCAGGCCCGGTTTCCGCATCGACGATCACGGCATCACCCCTAATTCAGATGGCAGCGATGGATCCTGTCGTGATCAGCGCAGCGCTCGTTGAACAAAAGCTTTCTGAAGTCATTCCGTCTGTGACGGTGATTACGCGTCAGGATATTGACCAGTCAGGTGCCTTAAGTCTCGCCGATCTCGTGCGCTCGGAACCCGGGGTAGAGATCGGACGTAACGGCGGCCTGGGGGGGCTGACATCGTTTTTTCTTCGCGGTGCGGAGAGCCGAAACGTCCTCATTCTGATTGATGGTGTTCGTATGCGTGATGGGGTGACCCAGGCGGCACTGGCAGAACACATCCCGCTGGGGCTTGTTGACCGAATTGAGATTGTTCGTGGAAACGTGTCCGCACTCTATGGAGATGCCGCCGTTGGTGGGGTTATCTCGATTACAACCCGCCAGGCAGGCCAGGGGCCGATGAAGGGGTTTGCTTCCTTGACCGTTGGTGAGCGCGCTACCCGTGAGGTCTCAGCAGGACTTGCAGGCGCGATGGATTCCCTGAGAATGGCGCTCTCCGTTCAGCATCTGAAGACGGACGGCTTTTCTGCGACTAACCCTGCGCAGACCTGGTCTTTTGATCCGACAGATGGTGATCGTGATCCTTACGAGAACACCGCCGCGGCCCTGCAGCTTGCGACCAAAATTGGGAAAACCGATCTCGGTGGAAGCCTTTCTGCCAGCAAGGCTCATCTGCGCTATGACAACGAGTGGTCGGGTCAGGATCCACAACAGGACGCAACCAATGAACGGGCACATCTATTTGTTCGTCATCCGCTCTCCGAGCGCTGGACGACTCGTCTAGACCTAAGCCAAAACCGTATTCGTCTTGACTATAACTTTGGCGTCTCGAATAAGACCGAGGTTGATCAGGTTCGTTGGGATAACCGATTCACCCTGAGCGCTCGGCAGACGGTGTTGGTAGGGCTAGATCGGAGAGAGGAGCGACGCAGTCCTGCGGCAAGCGGACTATCGGGTCGTGAGGTTGATTCGGCTTACTTTGGATTCCTCAATCGCTCAGGACCCTGGACGACCCAGCTCAACCTTCGCTACGACGATGCCTCGACGGGGGAATCGAAATCGACTTGGCTCGTTGGAGTAGGGCGACAGCTCAGCGATTTCTGGCGAATGACTGCAAGCGCATCGACTGCGTTTCGACTGCCAGATGCCTACGCCTTGTCGACGAATGCATCCCTTAAACCGGAGTTTCACGACAGCCGTGAGATTGGTCTTCAAGGGGGAGAAGGCGATCGGTCGATTCGGGTGGTGCTCTTTCAGGCAGAGACCGATAACCCCATCGTCTACGATGCAAACTACACGGCACGAAATCAAAACTTTATTGAAAACGAAGGCATCGAGATCTCAGGGCGTTGGCTCATCACACGTTGGCTTCGCCTAAAGGCAGATCTGACACTGCAAGATCCGAACAGCCCCTTTGAAGGAAGTGCGACCGCAACGTCGCGTGTCCAGAGTGCACGGCGTGCAAGGGTGCACGGTGCCGTGTCAGGACTGATTCGATCGGGTGCAAACGAGTTTGAGATGTCGGTGTTTGGTGCTGGATCGCGCCGCGATACGGACTACGATCCTATCGGCGTGACACGGCTTCCGGGTTATGCGGTGGTTGCGCTTCGCGCCAAGTTTCGCCTCGATCCGGAGTGGGCCGTGGTGGCTCGACTCGAAAATGCCGCCGATAAGCAGTATCAGCTTGCCTATGG
>JACCED010527848.1_pt1 | contig 10673 bp, 12 predicted proteins | sample 7455021 | NCBI WGS metagenome assembly JACCED01 (sample SAMN15323456, study PRJNA562643) | freshwater metagenome | isolation source: river surface water | place: USA:Blue River Watershed | collected 2017-08-19 | reverse complement strand
GTTTTTGCTTCTCATCATTACGCGCAATTCCATAGGCAATCGCTTTCACAACTTCGCAATCTTTTGCGACCCGCGCCCAAAATTTATTGTAATCAAAATGCTTTTGATATGCCTCTTTTGTGGTGTAATAAATGTTCTGAATATCAACAAAAATTGTGATTTTTTGCATAAATTTTGTTGCTTAAAATCTTAAAACATTGCCCTCAATTACGCTTATACCAAACTGTAAAGCGTTTACACTGAATTATTTTCTTTTTCATAAAAATCTTGCAGCATTTTTAACCTTGCTCGCGCTAAATCTTTTGTCCAAGCTTCTTCTTCAGAAATCTCATCAAGCTTAGCCGCGCCTAATTCATGCTGCCTTTTAAAAATTTCTTTTAATTCAACATTTTTTCCATTTTTAACAATGTCGAGCGTCACAAGAAAAAGACCAGTGCGACCTTTCCCACCAGCGCAATGAACGTAAATTTTCTGATCTTTTGGTAATTTTTTTATGAATTTTACCATTTCATCAAACTCTTTTTCATCAGGCATATCAAAGTCGCGCACTGAAAATCTTTTATAAGAAAAACCATTTTCTTTTGCTAAATTTTCTTCATTGTTAACGCGATTTACCGCAACAACTTTTGGCTCAACCTCTTTGTACCAACCATTCTTACGATCTCTTTTTATAACCGTATTTACAATTATTTCCCCATTTTCTTGAGCTTTTTTGAGCAAATTTTTTTCTTCAGACAAAATTTCATCGGTGCTTTTTTTGTCATTTTCTCTTTCAAAAACACTATGCCACACAACCACTTCGCCATTAACAAAACCATGATTCTCGCGCCTTAAATCGATAATTGTAATTTTCTCATTCGGATATTTTTTACGCACTTCTTGCAATTGCTCTTCAGAAAATTGCGCACTGGCGATTGCATTAATTCCGAGACTCGAAAGATCGCGAAAGTTTTTTGGCATTGCGCCTTTTAAATTTTTCGTTTCTTGCGAGGTTAACAAACTAGCTGAGCTAGCAAAGCTTTGAGAAAAGGTAATATTCATTGCAATGAGAATAAAAAAATGTCTGATTTTCATTTTTAATTTTTGTTTTTTTGATATTTTTATTATCGAATTTACAAGAAAACCACACTGCCAACCCCGTAAGCTCCAAAAGAACCAATTATTAAAGCAGCAATTATTTTTATGCTTGCCATCATTTTTTGCGAAATCTTGTGACGCATAATCGAAACAGTTCCGCACATTACAAAAGCCCATAAAACTGATCCCATAAAAATACCAAAAACCGTCACTGCCATTTCTTGATTAGAAAGCTGAACTCCTGTCATTGTAGCAAAAACCCCGATGAATAATGCGATAGTCATTGGGCTGCCCAAAGTTAAAAATGAGGTGAAAAATGTTGTGTAAAAAAAGCCGCGTTCTTTGGTTTTGATTTTAGAAAAATTAAAATTTTTGGCAGTTTTAATTTCGTATGCAGCCAATAAAATCAAAGCAATTCCGCTAACAACTTTTACTTCCGAAACATAAGTTGTGAGAAATTTTGAAATAAAAACCAAACTTCCTGTCGCCACAAATCCATAAAAACCTTCAGTAATTGATGCGCCGAAACTGGTAGCAAAACCAATTTTAAATCCACGAGTTAAGCAATTTTTAATTGCGAGAGTTGAAATAGGTCCAATTGGCATTGCCACAGAAAGACCAATCAAAATTGATTTAAGAAAAAGCAGGAACATTTCTGACTTGAAATTTGGTTTTTATATTATGTTTTTAACCGCAATCGTGAAGATTTTTGACAATTATCACAAGTTCTTAGATAAACCACCAACTTTGCTTTTTTGCTGCTGAATTATTTCTTTTTCATATTCTTTCAAATCTGCTTTTGAAACTTTATCAACTTTTTCTTTCTGAGCAGAATTTAAATAATCCTCAATCAATTCACCAAAAACTTTTTCACCACTTTTTCCTGCCAAATTATCTTTCAAACTAGCAATCACAATTGGTTCTTTGGCTAACTCTTGCATGGTTGTTGCCATTTTATCAAAAGATGATCCCAAAACTTCAAACAAAGCACTAATATTTTGAGACATAGAAGCTCTTTGTTCGGGAGACATTGTCGACATAATTTCGGCAATTTTTGTAATGATTTGCGCCATTGTTCCGCCAGAAATTTTCTTGATATCTTTCGAAGTATTGGGCTGATTTTGATTACTTAGAGATTGCTCTTCATCAACATTTTCTAAACCAAGATTATCATTTTTCTTGAGCTGTTCTTGAATTTCTTCTCCATGATTTACAACAACTTGAGCAGCAACTTCCATAGCTTTGTCTTTTGTTTGCCCAGCTTCAATAATTGTTGCGTAAATACGATTGGTAAAAAATTTAGCACATAAACCTTCTATCTGAGAACTTTTCAAATCTTTGCCATCAACAACGTTTCTCATGGTTTCTTTTTCCGAAAAACTTAAATCGAGATCAGGATTATAAAACTTATTAACTTCACTCATAGAGATTATTTTATTTTTAAAGGAGATAGAGATTTATACTAAGCATAAATTGAAGATCTACGATTTTTTAATCCGCAAAAACTGCCATTTTATAATCAGCTAAAGAACCTTGATATTTTGCAAACATGTCAATCACCGCCGCTTTAGAAGATGCGGTATCTTGCTCTCGCATATTTACCAAGAAAAAGTTGCTGGCGCCATGTTTAAATTTTTCGCGCTCTGAATCTTCAAGAATTTCAGCAAATTTTGCTTCTTCCACAAGATTTTCATGAATTTCAAATAACGTGCTTATTTCTATTTTTAATTGCCCAAGTTCAACTTTTATTTGATCTTCCATAAGCTGACTTTCCAACTTTAGAGATTTTAATTTCGAGCCATATTCCGCACTTTTTCCTCGCGCCTCTCTTTGTTGAAGAGGAATTGAAAAATCAACGCCAACATAATTATTGCTTTGAGATCTCGAGCTAGAACCAACCCCCAAATCTTTTGAAGCACCAACTTCAACATCTAATTGGGGCTTAAACAGATTGTCGGCATATTTTAACTCGCTAGAATTTTGCTCTATTTTAATTTTAAGAATTCTGATTTCTGGGCGATTTATTAGAGCCGTTTCTGAATCAATAATCACTCTTTCTTGACCTATTTTACGAAGCGAATGATCAATAATTTTTGGTGCTTGATCATGTTTTGGAACCATTGGCAATCCAGATTCATTTCTCCAAAAAAGAGAAAGATAAATTGCGCTACTTTCTAAATCTTGCTTGGCTTTTGCTAAAGCACTTTTGCGGCGTAAAATATTTTTCTTATTTTCTACAACTATTATTTGCGCAACATCGCCAACTTTAAGCCTTTCTTCTAATTGCTTTTCTCTTTTGAGGGCAAGGTTATAAAGATCTTCATAAATATCAAAAATCTTGGCTGCCGCAACCCAATTCCAATAAGCTTTAGTGGCGTCTCTTTCGATTTTTTTGCGAATAGCTTCTAGTTGAATGCGACTTTCTTTTAGACCTAAATTTGCCAAGATAACCCCAAGTCGATTCTTATCAATTGAGCTATTTCTAAGCAGAGAAAATTTGGCTCCAGCGCGATATTCACCACCGCCATTTGTATAAGATCCGCCTTCGTAATCAGCAAAATTTCCAAAAGATTTACGATAGCCGCCATAAACTTTAGCACCAAAAGTTCCGAGTTCTTTTTCAATTAAGCTATTAGTGGTTTTTCCATCATAAAAACCCCGACTTTTATCGGTGTAATTTTGCTTTAAAGTGATGTCAAAAAAACCCAATGAAGCCAAAGCACTGCCTTCGGCAGCATTAACTTTTTCGTAATAAGATAAAATTTGCGGATAGTGTTTTCCGGCAGAATCAATTATTTGCGAATGCGAAAGTTCTTTTTTCTCAGAAGCTTTTGCCAATTCAGCCTCAATTAACTGAAAAGATAATATTGCTAAAAATGACCAAAGTTTATTTCTCATTTTTCGAATTATTTTTGGTTTGTGCGTTTTTTAACTCTTCATCAAACTTTGGCGGAAAACTGTTTAACTGACGCCACATTTCATAACCAAGACTCACTTTGTTTAAAAGAATCCAAGCCTGAGATTTTGCGCCATGTCTTAAAAATCTTTGGTCAGGCCATTTTTCGTTTTGATCTTGTTTTACAATTACTCGGAATTTGCCATTTTCAGAAACAGATGAATCAACCGAAGAAACAACGCCGCCAAATGTTCCAATGGCAATTGATGGCCAACCACTAAATTGAATTATTGGCCAACCCTCAAATTGCAAACGCACTTTGCGACCTTCGTTGATTAGCGGTATGTCATTACCACTTACATAAATTTCCACCGCCGGATCGCTTAAGTTGGGAGCAAAAGTTGCAATTTTATGACCAGCTTTCACCGTTGTTGCGCTATCTCCAGCCAAAACTTTTAAAATCACTCCATCTTGTGGAGCTGTTAAAATTTGATTTTCTTGGCGAGATAATTTGGTTTCAGATTCAGCAAGATCAGAGTCTGCAGAAGCTTCAATTCCGAGAAGTTTTTTATATTCAATTTTAGCTTCTTCGTAATCTCTTCTCGAGCTTAAACCTTTGGCGAAAAGTTCTTCTTGTCGCTGATAGTTTATTTTCGCAGTTTGAGAAGCAATTCTAGCCACTTCTAACTTACGTTTTTTTGCATCTCGCTCAGATTTTATTCTCTCTAAAATCAATGGATCATTATCTACTATTTCAACAATTTTATCACCTTTTTTAATTTGAGATCCGTCTCTTACATACCATTTTTTTATTCGCCCGTCAATTGGCGCATTAATGTCTTGAGCGCGGTCATTTGGATCTGTAGCGATAACGTTTCCAAAACCTTTAGAAGTTTGTCTCCAAGGCGTTAAACAAAGCATCAATGAAGCTCCCAGTAAAAAAACCAAAATAATTTTTAACAAAACTTTTAAAGGACGAGGAGTTCTGATTTTTCTAAAATGAGAAAATGGTAGGAAATCTTTTTTCTCAATCGTGTGATCGTAAAATTGCGATAGTTTTTGGCATGAAGCGATAAGATCATAAAAATTTTCAAGATCTCGACCCAGCTGCGAAAAATTATATAAAGTGGCCGACAAAATTAACTCTGCGGCAACTAATTGACCAAGAGTTAATTGCCCCTTCAAAATGAGCCAACCGCCAACCACCAGAAGCACCACGCTAGATAATACATACAGGCTTAAAAGCAGAATTACCTGTATAAATAAACTTCTAAATCTCAGCTTGCGCTCTCTAAGATAATCACCACTCAAGGAGTTAATTTTTTCTAAATAACCATTATCGCTAGAACTATTGATTTCGCCAAAAGATCTAACGATATCATATTTAATTCGGCTTTTAGAAAAGGAGCCAGCAATTGCCTTTTCTGAAAAATTTGACCAAATCGCCCACAAAGAAAGACAGATTACAATGCTAAAAAGAAAAAATACTGGATGATAAAAACTGACCAATATTAGCCCTATAAAACCTTGTAAGAATGTGGAAAAGGTTTTGGTTAGAAATTTTGGAATGGTTTTTTGAATGGCAATTGTCTCAAAGAAATGGTTTGTTATTGAGCTTTTATCAATTCCTTGCTGCTTCGATTTAGTTAGCAAAATCGCAATTTCAGAAGCAATTCTAACAAAAAAACGGCTTTGAAAAATTTCCGTTACCAAAAACTGAAACGCACTTAACAAAGCCCAAATTGAAAGCAGCGTCAAAAGCAGAATTCCCAGAGCAACTATTGGCTGCATCATTGCAGTGAAAGAAACCGAGTTAATCAGTAGCTGCACAGAAATTGGAATTGCCAATGATAAAAGCGCTATCGCAAGACCATAAACCGCACTTATCCAAAACAAGCTAGAATCTTTCGCCAAAATTTTCTTCAACAAAGCAAAAGGCGTTATACTGACCGATGTATTAAGATTTATTTTTTCAGGATTCATTTTATGTATAAGATAAATAGTTTTTACTTCGCTGTGAAATAAGATTATCTTATTAAGATGCAAACTTAATTAATCTAAATTTTCTAAATTTATCCACGCCTAATAAACGCTCTTCTCACAAATAAACCTCGCAAAGCGCGGCTTTCCTGAATTGGTCTTTCCATTAAATTTATAGTTGATTAAACTACCAATTTTTGGCGGCGTTTTTCTTTGCTGCAAAGAAAAACCACTGCCAATTTTAAAACGAATTTTCTCTTCGTTTTCCACCAAAATTGCGCCCATCATTCCTTCAAAATTACCTTTTCCAGCAATGTGCGAAATAACCTTCGCATCAGATTCTTCGTAAGATTTTAATTTTAGAACATCGTCATTTCTTTCAGCCTTATAAAGTGAATCAATGCGATGCAACATGATTCCTTCGCCGCCTTCTTTAGAAATTTTTGCCAACAATTTCATCAGATTTTTGCGATTAGAAACTTCAAATTGTTCAATAACTTGCAAATATTTTGAATTTGATTGAGCTACTAATTTTTTCATCTCATCAAATCTTTGCGAAAAAGTTCCACCATGTTGCGGCATATCAAAAAGCATAAGACGAACTTTTTTCCACCCATCTTCGTCAACTTCCTCTCGCTGGACTATTGAAAGAGTTTCCTCAAATTTCCCCCGACCAATCCACAACTCACCTTCAAAATGCGTTTCCGGAAAATTCTCAACAAACCAATGCGGCACTTTAAAAACATTTCCCTGACGCGAGATTAAATTTTTTCCATCCCAATAAGCACGAATTCCATCAAGTTTCTCGCTCACAAGATATTTGCGAACATCAACATTCTGATTATAAATATTGGCGAGTTGAATTTGCGGCTTTGCTTCTAAAGCATAAATAGGGAGAGAGACGGCACAAAAAAGCAGAAAATTTCTTAGGTTTTTCATTCTGGTGATGTTGAATTTATTAACGAATTACAAACGCTGGCTAAATCACACGATTTTTCAAATCTACCAAAACAACTTTCGGCTCAAATTTTTTCGCTTCTTCTTCGCTCATTGAAGCGTAAGAAATAATAATCACCGAATCGCCAACCTGCACCAATCTTGCCGCCGCCCCATTAACTTGAATTGCCCCCGAACCAGCTTTAGCGGGAATGACATAAGTTGTAAAACGCTCGCCATTGTTAATGTTTAAAACATCGACTTTTTCGTGAACCAAAATTCCCGAAGCATTCAACAAATCTGAATCAATTGAAATTGATCCTTCATAATTCAAATCCGCCATTGTCACGGTTGCGCGGTGAATTTTTGACCTAAAAAGAGTTAGTTGCATTATTTCTGGCTAATTAACGTTTCGTAAAAACTTTTGAGCAAGACCAAATAAATCAAACATCGCATCACGAATTTTGGCATCAAAGCCAAGGTTTTGTTTTGCCCAATCTTTAATCCACGGACGCGCCAAATCCCAAATATTTAGATTTGGATCAAGCATTATTCCAACAGCTTCGACGAGAAAAATTGTTTTTTGCAACAACAGCAAATCGGGGCGCGCATCCATTTCATATTCGCGCGTCATTGCAATTAAATTCGTTAAAAGTTTTGCCACAGAAATGTCTTTAACATCTGCACCAACAATTGTTTCACCAATTTTACGGCAAGACAACGCCAATTTATCAACATTGGTGTGAACGGGAACTAAGCCAGCATCAATGTGAATTTGGGCAACGCGCTGGTAATTCTTGTTTAAAAAACCAATCAGAATTTCAGCAATTGCCAATCTAGTTTTTTTGTCAATTTGCCCAATAATGCCAAAATCAACCACGCCAATATCGCCATTTTTCAACAAAAATAAATTGCCTTGATGCATATCAGCATGGAAAAAACCATTAGAATAAACTTGATTGAAATAGCTAATTACAAGGTTTTGTGCGATTTGCCTTTTCTCAAATGGCGCAGCAAGAATTTCCGCTTTATTTGAAAACGGAATTCCGTCCAACCATTCTAAAACCAAAACTTTCGAGGTAGAAAATTTCCAGAAAATTTTCGGCACATAGAAGCCTTTTACATCTTTTAAATCTTCTTTTAAGCGCGAGGCATTCGCCGCCTCTTGCAACAAATCAAGTTCGCTTTTGGCAACAGCTTCAAGCAAATTTGCAATGTCTCGCGCCGCTTTTGACAAAGGTTTAGAAAAAATTGTTAGAATTTTTGCAATTAACTTCAGCGTAGAAATATCGCGCGCCATTATTCTTCTGATTTGCGGACGCAGAATTTTAACAGCAACAACCTGCCCGTCTTGCAAAACCGCCTTGTGAACTTGAGCAATTGACGCCGAGGAAGCGGCTACAAAATTAAACTCTTTAAAGCTTTTTTCAAAACCATCTCCAAACTCTTCTTTTAGTGTTTTTTTAACTGTTTTCTGGCAAAAAGACGGAAGTTTATCTTGAAGAATTGACAAAGAACTCGCCAAAGATTGACCAATAATGTCAGGACGAGAAGCTAATATTTGACCAAGTTTAATGAAGGAAGGACCAGAGAATTTTAAGAAGAAAAATAAGGCGCGATTTTTTATAACAAAATAAAATGGTAAACAAAGAAAAAATATTACGAAGAGCCTTAGAATGTTTAGAATTGAAAGCACAATTTGTAACTATTTTTTAATAGGAGATTCAATCGTCTGAGGTACAGAACCGACTCCCTGATGAACATCAACTTTGATTTTACTTAAATCAGCTTCAACTCCAGCCCAACCAAACATCTTACCCAGTAATTGAGAAATTATTTCAAGAATATTTCCGGTGACTTCTTGAATGCGAGAAACCACTAATTTAAAAGCACTCGCAGCTTCAGGAGACATTTTTAAAATTACTATCACCTCATCAACAGTGACAATGTTCAATAATAGCATCAAAATCAAAATTGAAAATGCTGTGGACGCAAAAACAAGAACTGTACGGACGGTTAACAAAGAAATTATTGAATTCATATAATACAAAATTCGTTGTTCTTAAAAGCCTTAAAGGCCGATAAATTAAAAGAATTAATAAGTAATATTGTAACAAAAAATTCGACAAAAATCCGATTTGCAACAATCTTAACTTAAAAACTTTCTCTAAAAAATTACTTTAGATTCTTAACCCTTAACTGGCGGACTCTTGATTACAATCATTAATTAAAATCTATACTTAATGAGACCATAGCAAATCAAACCAAAGTGTTCAACGTCAAATTCTACTTTTTAGAAATAAAAACCAAAAACGCTATTTTTGACCTTAGCTTTTATCAAAAGCAAATCTGCTATATGAACTTAATTTTGTATATCAGTCACACATTTACCAAAATACATCCTTGGCGCAATAGGCTTGGCATTGTAATTACTCTCGATCAAATGAGCAAATGTCATGTCGTAAACTTTTTCTTGGCGCGAAATAATTCTAAAACTTGGAGTCTGACCATTTTCTGAACAAGATTTTTTTTGCTTTAATAATGATAAAAGCAAATCCGATTCCGCCTCGGTCATTTTTGGATTATTTTCATCGCGCTTAGAATCGGAATTTCTTTTTAAAAAATCATCACTCACTGAAAAAACAAAAGAGTTTTTCTGTTGACCGTTATGAAATACAACCTTTCCGTAACTAGAGAGATCATTGACACAACAAACTTCAAAAAGAAAAAAAGGCAGAAGCAAAAAGCCTCTGCCTTTTTTTAGACATCTAGTTCTAGCAAAAAAATTAAGAATTTTCACTGTTTAAGACTTTTTCTGCAGAAGCTTCTTTTTCTCCTAGTTTATGATCAAGAAAATCTAGCTTTTCTTTAATTCTAGAAGCTTTACCAGTAAGACTACGTAAATAATAAAGTTTTGCACGACGAACCGCGCCATACTTCAGAACTTCAATACCAGATATCAAAGGCGAGTAAAGAGTAAATTTTCTTTCAACGCCAATACCGCTACTTAATTTTCTAACAGTAAAAGTTGCCGCATAGTTTTCTTCACTTTTTGTTCTAGCTATAACAACGCCATTAAAAGCCTGAATACGACTTGCTCCACCCTCAGTAATTTTGTATTTAACGCTTACAGTATCGCCAGCACTAAACTTAGGAATTTCAAAGCTACGCGATTCTTTTATTTTTTTGACTTGCTCTTTAGCAAAATCTGCAAGGATTGTTTTCATAAAATTTCTTATTTTTTCTCAAATATTAACTACTACTAAACTACTTAGCAAAGCTAGGCATTAACAACCAGCTTCTCTTCTGTTTTATTTTCCACAATCACCCTATCAACAAGCTCTAAGATTGCCATAGGAGCCTTGTCTCCAGTTCTGAATCCAAACTTCATGATTCTAACGTAACCGCCATTTCTTTTTTGCACTCTCGGACCAATTTCCTTAAACAATCTTTCAACAATCTCTTGATTACCTAAAATTGACACCGCCAAACGACGATTAGCCATAGAATCAACTTTTGCTAAAGTAATAACTTTTTCAACAAATGGTCTGAGTTCTTTAGCTTTAGGCAGCGTTGTTTTTATCATCTCGTGGGTCAAGAATGCTAATGACAAATTGCGCATTAAAGCCTTTCTGTGGGCGCTATTTCTATTGAGTTTTCTACCCTTAATTCCGTGTTTCATTTTTTAGAATTCTTTATTTTTTAATTTTAATAATTCATCCATATTTTTTGGAGGCCAGTTAACAAGCTTCATACCGAAACCAAGCCCCATAGCTTTTAGATT
>JACCED011434863.1_pt1 | contig 10674 bp, 9 predicted proteins | sample 7455021 | NCBI WGS metagenome assembly JACCED01 (sample SAMN15323456, study PRJNA562643) | freshwater metagenome | isolation source: river surface water | place: USA:Blue River Watershed | collected 2017-08-19 | reverse complement strand
GACGATTGTCATCCATCAATGCATGTTGTTCCCATGCCTCAGGAATCATCATCATCATGGCTTGCGCCAATGGGTAGCCAGACATAACTAGCAACTCTAAACAGTTATCAAAACAAGCCGTGTCTGACTGTCCTGGATAAATCAATGGCCAGAGTTTTTTGAGATCATCGCCAAGTACTGGAGAGCTAATGGCGCCCTCACGAGCATTGACCCAGTTCACGTTACCTTTGACAGTATTGATTTCACCGTTATGCGCAATCATGCGATACGGATGAGCTAATTCCCAAGCAGGAAAAGTATTGGTTGAGAAACGTTGATGCACTAACGCAAGTGCGGATACAGTGCGCTTGTCTTGCAAATCTTGGTAATAGGCGCCCACTTGATTTGCTAACAGCAAACCCTTATAAACAATGGTTCTAGCCGACATCGAAGCAACAAAATATTCTTTGCCATGCTTAAGATGTAAATCTTGAATTGCATGACTGGCTGTTTTACGAATTACATATAACTTGCGCTCAAGTGCATCAGTTGTCATGATGTCGCGACCACGACCAATAAAAATTTGGCGTATGAACGGCTCAGTCATTTGTACTGTTGGAGACATCGGCAATTTCACATCTACAGGAACATCTCTCCAACCTAAAACGACTTGTCCTTCTAAGCGAACAGTGCGCTCTAATTCTTGTTCACATGCCAAACGAGAGGCATGTTCTTTTGGCAAGAAAATCATGCCAACGCCATACTCACCCAAAGGAGGCAAAGTCACTCCTTGCTTAGCCATTTCCTCGCGATACAGAGTGTCTGGAATCTGAATCAAGATACCTGCGCCATCCCCCATTAACGGGTCAGCACCCACTGCTCCCCGATGATCTAAATTTTCAAGAATCTTTAAACCCTGAGAAACGATCTCATGAGATTTTTTTCCCTTGATGTGGGCAACGAATCCTACGCCGCATGCGTCATGCTCATTACTAGGGTCATATAAACCTTGAGCGATTGGACGAAGATCTGAATTAAATTGTGTAGTCATAGTATTTCCGAGAGGCGTCAAAGGCCTGATAACTTTTGGAAGATCAAATATAGGTGAATACCCATACTGATGCAATAGAAATAAAATGAGTCTGTCCCGTTTATTTACAGGTCGCACCAATATGAATTACTTATTTGGGGACAGAGTCATAATATTCAACCCCCCATTCAAAACCGGGGGTAATATTAATTGATCTAAGTTATTGAATTAAATGAATTTATTTTTCTGGGTCTACCCCTGTGGCGAATTACAGCAATTTCTGGGGCGTCTTTGAAGAGCTTTTTTGCATAAATATCGCTAACCCAAGGCTTGGAACGCAGTAAAGATTCGGTAATTTGATGGTCCTCCCAATGCGGGGCACCCTCTTTTACAAAGTTAGCCCAGCTCATCTGGCGCTCAAAAGGGGTGTTTCCAAGCTTCCAAAAATGCTGATGGTCTACAAGCCAAGGCTCTGCTTTACCACCAATGTGGGTAGCAAAGCTTGTCCAGCTAGAGCTTTGGGGATTGGATTCATAACCAGATCTGACAGGATTGAGTTCGATATACCGCTGACATCGTAAAAAATAGTCAGGATCAATCAATGAAGAGCGATAGCGCCCCTCCCAAATGGTTCCAGAACGACGGTGCTGTTGATTAAAGTATTGAGCATAACGGCGCCCCAAGGATTGCATTGTTTTTGCAAGGGAATCTTCGTTTTGAGGTGTCATCAATAAATGAACATGATTGGGCATTAAGGCAAAAGCATGAACCGCGCACCCGAACTGTCTTGAGGCATCACGCAACCAATCTAAATAAGTGCGTCGATCTTCATCTGTAAAGAACAGTGTTTCACGATTATTACCACGCACCATCACATGCATTGCTTGGCCAGGTATTACTGTACGCGCTTGCCGTGCCATTTGAAAAACGAACTATTGCAGTTCGCGAACACCGCCATTATTGGAAAATTCTGGAATAAACCAGTCGCCATCAACTTGTGTAACTCCACTTGGCACTTCACGAGCTTCTTGTGGAATCTCTCTTAAAGCTGTACCCATATAAGATATCCACATTGGCAAAGCGAGACCGCCACCAGTCTCACGATCACCCAAGCTTGCTGGCTTATCAAAACCAATCCAAGCAATGGCTACCACTTTAGGGTTGTAGCCCGCAAACCAAGCGTCATGAGAGTCATTGGTTGTTCCGGTTTTACCAGCAATATCATTACGACCTAACTTGCCACGAGCTGATGCTGCGGTTCCTGTCTTAGTAACTTCTTGCAACATACTATCCATTACAAAAGCTGTGCGAGCATCCAATACACGTGTTGCGTCTTCGCGAGCACGAGTAGGTTTAGCCTCAAACATAACAGCGCCCTTGGAATCAACCATCTTATCAATCAAGAATGGGTCGACACGATATCCGCCATTAGCAAATACACTGTAAGCCGATGCCATTTGCAAAGGTGTTACAGAACCCGCACCTAATGCCATTGTTAAATATGGCGGATGTTTTTCAGGCTCAAAACCAAAGCGTTGTATAAATTCCTGTGAGTACGATGGACCGATCGCACGAATGATACGAACCGAAACTAAATTCTTTGACTTAGCTAAAGCAGTACGCAAGCGCATCATGCCGTCGTATTTACCATCATAATTTTTTGGCTCCCATGCTTGGCTTCCTGTTTCCATGCTGCCAATAGACAAAGGTGCATCATTCACCATGGTGCTCGGCGTAAAGCCTTTTTCTAGTGCAGCCGCATAAATGAATGGTTTAAATGAGGAACCTGGCTGACGCAACGCTTGAGTCACATGGTTGAATTGATTACGACGGAAATCAAAACCTCCAACTAGGGAGAGAATTGCACCAGTCTCAGCATTCATTGATACAAATGCAGCTTCAACTTGCGGCAGTTGAGCAAGCTTCCAGATTCCACCGTCTGATAGCAAACGCACAATTGCACCTGGTCTTAATCGTTTCTTAGGTTGCGTACTATCAGTAATAGATGCAGCAGCCAACTTCATTCCCTCACCCTTGATGGTGATGGTGTCGCCAGTGGCTATCATGACTTGCATCTCTTTAGGCTTCACATCCAGAACAACGCCTGATTGCAAATCATCTAACTGAGGATAGGCAAGCAACGCTTCATCAATCGCACGCTGGCGTTTAATAGGATCTTCTGGGAGATCAATAAAACCCTCTGGGCCACGATATGCATGGCGCAAGTCGTATTCAAAAATACCCTTACGAACTGCCTTATAAGCTGCATCTTGATCAGCCTTCAGAATAGTAGTGTAGACATCAATCCCCTGAGAATAGATGGCCTCTCCGTACTGAGTGAACAGCAATTGACGAACCATCTCCGCTGGAAAGTCTGCACGTACTGAAAATTCATTTCCAAGGCCGCGAATGTGCAAATCTTCAGCCATCGCCTTTTGATACTCTTCAGGGGTGATGTAACCCAAATCACGCATGCGCTGAAGTATGTACTCTTGACGAATCTTCGCGCGCCGGAAGTTACTAACTGGGTTATAGGCTGAGGGAGCTTTTGGCAAGCCGGCCAGCATGGCTGATTCCGCGATCGTGATGTCTTTTAACTCTTTACCAAAATAAATCTGCGCAGCACTCGAGAAACCATATGCCCTTTGACCCAAGAAAATCTGGTTCATATAAATTTCTAGAATCTTGTCTTTGGTTAACTGCGACTCAATTTCCCAGGCCAGCAAAACTTCATAAATTTTTCGGGTAAAGGTTTTCTCGTTCGTTAGGAAAAAATTTCGCGCAACCTGCATAGTGATAGTTGATGCACCCTGCGAGAGATTTCCACGTAAATTTGTGAGAGCTGCCCGCAAAATGCCTACATAGTCAACCCCACCGTGCGAATAGAAACGATCATCTTCAATTGCCAAAACAGCATTGCGCATGTTTTGAGGAATTTCATTTAATGGAATTACTTTGCGACGCTCTTCGCCAAACTCTCCAATTAAAACCTTATCCGCGGTATAGATACGTAATGGCGTTTTAGGGTTGTAATCAGTTAAGGCTGAAATTTTAGGAAGATTTGGCTTTGCCACCAAAAAGGCATACCCCAGCAGCAAAGTAATCACCAAAGCAAAAACAACACCAATAATTAAAAGGGCCTTTACTAATGGATTGCTTGAATTTTTGCGAGGCACACCAGACTCAAAGCGCGGCTGCCGAGGGCGTCTGTCGGATGGACGAATGGGACGCTGGTTCAGCGGCGGCTTGTCTTTTGGAGGTAAGGCCATATGCCAAATTATAGGGTGCTTAAGTAATTCCCTTAAAAGCCCTAAAAACCCAGCTCTGCGTTAACTGATGCGCCAATTTCTGACAGAGTGTTCAGGCTAGACCGATAGATTTACTACTCAAAAAACCAAAGAATATGGGCATGCCAGCACGCCATATTTCAAACCAATCTTTTGATGAAATTTTGAGCGACCTTGGGGATGACCCAGCCATTCCTGACCCCCATGGAATTCGGAAGCCTCCCCTGCAAAATAACGCTACGGGTAGACCTCAGAATCCAAACAGTCATTCCAATTTTGCTCAAGCGATTAATCGCCTGCAGATGAATAATCCAATTTTGAAAATTAGTGGATTAATCGCTCTTCTCGGGGTTGTCGTCCTTGGAATAGTGGCGGTTTTTGCAGCATATGACGCCCTTAATAGAAGCTCACAAAGCGCCATAGCGGATTCCCAAAAATTAATAACGGAGTTAAAAAAGGAGATCGCGATCCTGCGCGACGAAATTCATCAAGAGCAGGATGATCTATATTTAGCATTAGATGAATTAGAAGTAAATATTCACTCACTAAAGACAAAAAGGTCTGAAATACGGACTTCTCAAAAACCAGAGATAACTAGCCATGAGTCAGAACTCCGCCGCTGGCGTTACCTTGGGACGATTCAGATGGGCACTTCTCATCAAGCATTTTTCAATACTGGTAACGGAAGTGCCGCATTTGAAAAGGGTGGCTTTGTTTTGGGTGATTGGCGTCTTATCAACATCGAAAAAGAGATGGTCACCCTTAACCATCCCCAAGGCAAATCACTGACTTTGAAGGCCTTCAAAAGTGAGTCAAATTGAAAGCAAACCCCATGCAAATTGGCTTGAGAACATTGAATATCTGGCTATTCATATTGGTTTTTTTATCAACCAATTCAGCAATCGGAAGTAACCATTCAGATCAACGTCTACTGACACCAATTAGCCTGCAATTTACTAATATTGAGATCACCGAGCTTTTACAAACTCTTGCTAAATTGGGAAGTACTAATTTTCTGCTGAGCGAATCCATCAAAGGTACGATTTCAATAGACCTCAAAAATACCCCCTGGCAAACGGCACTTCACTCCATTCTGGCAAGCCGTGGATTACGTCTGATTCGTAATGGTGATATTTACTGGATTGGACCCCATGCTGAAATTCAGGCCTTTCAAAAATTTCGGCGCGAGGATGCTGCGCTTCCTTTCGGTGGGGACCATATCACTAGCCCAAGACAAATTCTGATTGAGGCTCGAATTGTTGAGGCAGATGAGCGCTTTGCCAAAGAGCTCGGAGTCAAGCTGGGCTATCAAGCTAATGGGCTGGGTGGCAACATCGACCAAAAACTCTCAGGAAGTTTTGATTTAGGTGGAGCAGGGTTAAGCGGCTTTAACCCTGCTGCCGTAGCCGCAACCTTGGTTTCTAAAAATGGGAGCCGCATTCTTCAAGCAGAACTTTCTGCACTAGAGTCAGAAGGACAGGGCAAGATTCTTTCTAATCCACGCATCATGACAGGAGACCAAGTGAAGGCCACAATAGAGCAAGGCACTGAACTTCCCTACCAAACATCGAATCAAAACGGCAGCAAATTACAATTTAGAAAAGCCAATTTGCGTCTTGAGGTGCTCCCAAAAATTCATCCAGATGGGAAGGTGTCGATGTTAGTGGGCATCAATAAAGACACGGTAGGCATGAAAACTGAGCAAGGCTATGCAATTGATACCAAAAGCCTCAGTTCTGAGGTGACCGTTGAGAATGGAGGCACTGCCATCATTGGTGGTATTTTCCAAACCACTGAACGGGAGGATGAAGTCAAAATCCCGCTGTTGGGTGATATACCCCTGATTGGCCATTTTTTTCGCCATAAATCGAAATTACAAGACAAAACTGAGTTACTTGTCTTCTTAACCCCGACTGTTCTCGACAAACCCTAATAAAATCTAAGGGTGAAATCCTCAACAAACAATATCTTTCTGATCGGCCTCATGGGAGCTGGTAAGTCAACCGTTGGTAAAGTATTGGCCAAAAAATTAGGGCGTCGTTTTCTGGATGCTGACCATGTAATCGAAGAACGTTGTGGAGTCAAAATTCCTGTGATATTCGAGATGGAAGGCGAAGCCGGTTTCCGCAAAAGAGAATCTCAGACCATACAAGAGATTACTTCCGAGAGTGACATTATTTTGGCAACAGGTGGAGGCGCAGTTTTATTGCCTGAAAATCGCCTAGCATTAAGAGAACGCGGCACCGTAATTTATTTACATGCTAATCCAACTGAACTTTGGCATCGTACTAAAGGTGGAGATGGGCGACCCTTACTCAGAAATGGGGATGCTAAAAAAATCTTAGAAAATTTATATGCTATTCGCGATCCTTTATATCGCGAAATCGCTGATCATGTTATTGAAACCGGTAAACCCAGCGTGAATCAATTAGTCAATACTTTAATCATGCAACTTGAACTATCAACTTAAATACATTGGCACTATGATGAAAATACTTGAAGTTGATCTTGGTAATCGCAGTTATCCAATCTACATAGGTACTGATTTAATCGATCAAACCAACTTATTTAGCGCTTGCGAAAAAGCAAGCTCTATTTACATAGTTACCAATACAACGGTCGCCCCACTCTATGCGGAGCGTCTAACTAAAACTCTCAATTCTTTTGGCAAGCCAGTTAGAACAATTGTGTTGCCCGACGGCGAGTCTTTTAAAGACTGGAAAAATCTCCAATTGATTTTTGATGACCTTTTAAAATTTGGCGCAGATCGTCAAACGATGCTAGTTGCCTTGGGTGGCGGTGTAATTGGCGATATGACCGGTTTTGCTGCAGCTAGCTTCATGCGTGGTATTCGGTTTATTCAAGTCCCTACAACTCTATTAGCGCAAGTGGACTCTTCTGTCGGCGGTAAGACCGGTATCAATCATCCGCTCGGTAAGAATATGATTGGCGCCTTTCATCAGCCAGTCGCTGTGGTAGCAGACCTCAATACCCTAAAAACCTTGCCTCCAAGAGAGCTATCTGCTGGGCTCGCAGAAGTGATTAAACATGGTGCTATTGCTGATGTCCAATTCTTAGACTGGATTGAGGCTAATGCATCAGCATTATTAGCATGTGATACCGAGGCAATGGGTCATGCTGTTTTGCGTTCTTGTGAAATTAAATCTGCAGTAGTTTCTGCTGATGAAAGAGAAGGCGGTATACGTGCGACTCTAAACTTTGGCCATACCTTTGGTCATGCTATTGAAGCGGGCATGGGATATGGCGAGTGGTTACATGGTGAAGCGGTCGGATGTGGAATGGTTTTAGGGGCTGATTTATCACGCCGACTCAATTACATCAGCGAAGATGATGTCAAGCGTCTTACCAAAATTATCCATTCTATGAATTTGCCAATCACACCACCTAAATTTGGTGCTGAACGTTATATGGAACTGATGCGGGTTGATAAAAAAACAGAGGGCGGACAAATCCGTTATGTCGTTTTAGAAAAAATTGGTAAGGCTCAAATTAAAAGTGTTGCTGATCCTCAGGTGATAGAAACATTAAGCGCTACTGGTGCCGCTTAAATCAATCCGATCTTGATAGCTTTTCCTGCCTGAGCGCTTGCAAACTCAGATAGATCACTCATAAGCTCTTTGCCTGTTTTAGTGTCGAGCCAAAGGGGTTTGGTCATGGTTCCAGACCAGCGATAGTGATACCCACCCGATTTTGCTGCAACCCAAATTTCATGCAAAGGGGGCTGGGTATTTACAACAATGACGCTTTTATCTTTAAAGCGAATATTGATGACATTCCCACCTTGACGCTCAATATCCAAATCAAGATCCAAAGCATCATCTGCGGCCTCTAAGGCCACTTCTATAGAGTGTAATAAATGGCTTCCCAATTGATAGAACTGCTTGTCGTCAATGGTTTCTACACCTGAATTATTTGGATTCATACTGGAGCCCTGCATGCTATATTCAATCATTCGTTTTAGAGATATTCATGATAGCGATTCTTAATAGAGCCTTCTGCCTTAGTCTTCTAATATCCCTTGTTGGGTGTGGGGTAAGAGGGCCTCTATATTTACCAAATGTACCGCCAGTTCCCCCAGCTCCTACCGAACCAGAACCTAAAGGCAAGCTCTATCCACCGCAAGCACCTGCTAGCTCCAGTAACCCTTCTTCGACCAAGTAATGACAAGTAAAGCCATTCCCATCCCTAAATTAACCGGATTTACCGAGCGCAATGGTAATTGGTATGCCGAAGATATTCCTTTAGCTGATCTGGCAAAAGAGTTTGGTACGCCACTCTATGTCTACAGCAAAAAAGCGCTTACTGAGGCCTATCAAGCATATGACAAAGCGTGCATCGATTCACAGGGAAAAAGGCGCGCGCGCGTGCATTACGCAATGAAGGCAAATAGCAATTTAGCAGTGATTGACTGTTTTAAAAAATTGGGTGCCGGCTTTGACTTAGTGAGTGGTGGTGAGTTGGCACGCGCATTAGCGATAGGCGCTGATCCAAAAAGTTTAGTATTTGCAGGTGTAGGCAAATCTGCATCTGAAATCGCTGACGCCTTGCAAGCGGGAGTGAAATGTATCAATGTGGAATCGATTGCCGAACTCCACCAAATCAATCGCATAGCCACTAAGATGAATTGTCGGGCGCCCATATCGTTACGTGTTAATCCAGATGTTGATGCACAAACGCATCCGTATATATCAACTGGATTAAAGGGCAATAAATTTGGAATTGCTGATCACGAAGTTTTGAAAACCTACCGTGAGGCATCATTACTTCCTCAAATTGATGTTGTGGGAATTGATTGCCATATTGGCTCACAGATCACCACTACTGCCCCCTATTTAGATGCGCTCGATAAAGTATTGGATCTCGTCGCACAGCTAAAAGAAGAAGGCATTGTGATTCATCATCTTGATCTTGGCGGTGGTCTTGGTATCTCTTACAGCGATGAAACTCCACCAGACATTACTGAGTTCACAAATACTTTGCTAAATCGAGTTGCAGAACGTGGCTTTGGGCATTTAGATGTCGTGCTTGAACCAGGCCGTTCTTTGGTCGGCAATGCTGGTCTGCTGCTCACGACTGTTGAATATTTAAAGCCAGGTGCAGAGAAGAACTTTTGTATCGTTGATGCAGCGATGACCGAACTGATGCGCCCTGCCTTGTATGAAGCGCATCACGGTATAGTACCAGTCCAAAATAAAGACGCTAAAGCCCTTACTTATGACATCGTGGGCCCGGTTTGCGAGTCTGGAGATTGGCTTGGAAGAGATCGTCTTCTGGCAGTCGAGGAAGGTGACCTTCTTGCTATTCTTTCTGCAGGAGCCTACGGTTTTGTCATGGCATCCAACTACAACACGCGCCCAAAACCTGCAGAGATCATGGTAGATGGAAAAAATGCCTACGTCATTCGTGCCCGCGAGAAAACAGCAGACTTATTCGCAACTGAAACCATTTTGCCAAATTGAAAATACATTATTTCTAATTTAGATCTGCAGTTTTGAGCAATAAAAAACCCCGCTGATATAGCGGGGTTTTTTATTGAATGCTAAAGCGAATTAACGCAAGCCAGCGATATAGTCTGACACCGCTTTCATTTCTAAATCTGACATCTTGCCAGCAATCGTGGTCATCATAGGACCATTTTTGCGAGTGCCATTGCTAAACGCCACTAATTGTGAATATGAATATTCAGCGAATTGACCATTCAATCGAGGACATTGGGAGGGAATACCAGCGCCTGTTGGGCTATGGCAGGCAGCACAAGCTGGGACCCCTTTAGCTGCAATACCACCACGATAAATACTTTGTCCTAATTCAATCGTTTCTTTATTTTGAGCAACACCCAAAGAAACAGGTTGCTTCGCCAAATAGGCAGCGATATTTTGCATATCTTGCTCAGTCAGTGTTGCAGACATGCCCATCATGACTGGATTCGCACGAGCACCTTCTTTGAAGTTTTTCAATTGTTTCGCTGTGTAAGCAGCATGCTGTGCTGAAAGCTTAGGCCATGTTCCAACGGCACTTTGACCTTTTGGACCATGGCAGGTCAAGCAAGCGGTTACGCCTCGGCTAGCATCACCACTTGAATACAAAGCCTCACCAGCAGCTAAATCGACCTTTGGTTTACCAGGCACAGCAGGCTTTGCTTCTGGAGCTGGAGCTGGATCTGCTGCAAAAACTGCACCAGAAACGCCAATCAAGGCGAAAATAGAGAAAGCCGCAAAACCAGCACGTAAGCTAGTTAATTTGGAGATTTGAGAGGTTTGACGCATTATGTTTACCTTGGCAAAAATTCCTAAAAGTGTTTGGGCCCTGCATTTACAACTTTTTACCCAACACCATGAGATATTTCATGATTTGCGT
>JACCED011794436.1_pt1 | contig 10678 bp, 12 predicted proteins | sample 7455021 | NCBI WGS metagenome assembly JACCED01 (sample SAMN15323456, study PRJNA562643) | freshwater metagenome | isolation source: river surface water | place: USA:Blue River Watershed | collected 2017-08-19 | reverse complement strand
CGACGAATGCGCCGACGATTGTCGAGAACGCAGGACCGATAATCTTGAAGATTTCGTTGTTATCTACAACATTGTTTGGAACAAATAGACCAACCATCATGACCAGAACAACTGACATCATGATTACACCAAGAGTAAATGCTGCCATCTTCATGATGGTCAGTTGAATCTTGCCTTTAGCGAGTTCTAATTGTTCAAGGGATGTGATCTTTTCTTCCCTTGTTAAAAAGTTCATCAGACTCATTTTGCATTCCTTCTGATCAATGCAGCAGGAGAACCTTTCTTGTTCTTCTTTTTATATTTTCTCTGCTGACCTTTTGTAAGTCCAGGTTCTGCTTGGTTTGGTTTTGTTGGATGCGGGATACCGATACCAGCAATGTTACCACCAGCAACACCCATTTCTTCCATATATTGGGAGAATGATTTTAGTTTTTTTGATTCAAGTTCTTCGGCGAGTTCCTTGACATCTTCTCTTTCCTGTGTCATATAAAATACTTCCTCTAAAATTTCATCGTCGTATTCCACACCTTCTCTTATCAGCATAAGAGCAGTAGCAAAGGAAAGAAAGTTCTTATTGTCCATAGGAACTTTCTCGATGATTCTCTTTAATCTAAATACCATTCGGTGAAGCAAACTATACGCTTCTTTTTCCTCAGTGGTATTTAATTCGTTTTCTCTTTTGAGACGATTGCCATGTTTGTCGATGATACCTAGACGATACGCATCTTGCTGATCAAAGGGAGTTGTCAGCAGACGCAGGATTCTATAGGTAATAAGTGTATCAACAAATCTAGACATTAAGTTCCCTTAACTTTGTTACGATATTCTGATCCAAACCAATTTCAATCATAGAACTATCTGTCATTCTATTTAAGAACACCAGAAAAGTTTTCAAATATGACCAGTATTTTTTCTCTATTTTGTAGAATAGCATTCTTGTAGCAGAATCACCAAATACATTATAGAGAATAATCACATGGTTCAATATCAATCGTTCGTTCAAAACACCTGTATTTTCGTATCTTTTAAAGAGACGTTTTATATATTTAAATCTTTTCATATCTTCTTCTAAGTCAGACATCCCATTACAACTGGGATTGTCATAACTTTTAATTGCAAAGATCAAAAAATTATCATCATTAAGATCAATCATATTAGGATACTGTCGCTGTTCCCCCAAGGAAATACCAATTTCCTGCCATAAACATCAACGTCGCAGTATCACCTGCTGAATTGAATACAATCGAGGAGTGCCCGATATTAGAACTGATCGTAAGTGCGTGTGAGGCAGCATTGCTGACCATTACGATTACTTTAATTTGACCATCAGTTCCATCTGGAATCGTAAGAGTTCCTGCTCCATCTGGCGAGTTAATTCTTGTCACCAAAGTGGAAACGCTGATGGCACCAGCAGAACTTAATGTCTGCACGGTGCCACCAAGAATCAAATCGTCTTCCAGAACTACGGGAACTGGAATACCACCAAACAGATTGGCAACAGTAACTTTATGATCATATGGACTTGTTGAAGGTTTCACGAGATACAGGACATCGGTCGGAGAGACCGATGCCGCTGCAGTCATGGCGGTTACTTTGCTATCTGCCATTGGTTATTAATCCTCTGGGAATTCAATGTCATCACCAGCATCACTAGTGATACCGTTCTTCGACATGGCAACAAGAACTTCATATTGGATACGACCAGCGTGCGCACCAGTCAGAACCTTACGACGAACCCAACCAGTGTGAGCAACAGCACCAGATTCGCCAACTTCGTCGCCTTGGTTCACACCAAGAGCAGCGTTTGCAGTGGCACGAACACCACCACCAATGATGAAGTATTGACCGTCGTTACCTGTTCCTGAAATATCAATGACAGTTTCGGTTGTGTAGGTGAGACCTGTTAGAGTGCCAGCAGTTGTTGTAAGAGCGCCACCTGTTTCGTCAGTCAGAGTGAAACCAGTTACGTTTGGCGAGGTACCAGTTACAGCAGAAACCTTGTAGACGTTTCCTGTTGCATAACCAGTAATGGTAGCAGTACCACCAAGTGTTCCAGTGATAGTAACACGGTCACCAGCGGCAAGAGTCGATGCGCCGCAAGTAAACTGACCAGCAGTTCCAGAAACAGCAACGGTTGCTGCCAGAGTTCCTGATGAGTTTGCTGCCTTCAGTCTAAATGCGTTTGCAGTGCGACCAGCAGTTGCAACGTAGTAAGTAGTTCCTGATGTCAAACCAGTCGCCGAAGTGCCGCCGCCATTGTTGTATGTAAGAGCGGTACCTGCTGCTTGACCGTGACCAGTATAGGTAACAACATCTGTAGCAGTAACTATGTTGGCAGTTGGGGTTGTGAGAACTGGGACCTGAAGTGTTACAGTTGGCGCAGTTTCATATGAAGAACCATTGTTTGTTACAGTAACAGCAGTAACTACGCCATTGGCAATAGTTGCAGTCGCAGCGGCACTAGAACCACCACCACCAGAGAAAGAAACTCCAGGCGCTTCAACGTAACCCGAACCACCTTGGATCAGAGCAACTGCCGAAACATAACCACCAGACTGGTCGCCATGGATTTCGTCGCTTCTTACGCCAAACACTTGTGTCGATTCAAAGTCTGTCGTTGCAACCGAAGCAACCGATGTTGGTTTCTCGTGGATTCTATATCCATCGTCATCGGAGAATGCAGTTAGCGTCGTGCCTGGATTTGCGTTAATTACAGTGGCAAGTGTATCACTAGCAACTGCGATTGCGATCATTTCCTGACTACCATTTGCTGTCGAAGAACGAACTATGTCACCGACCAGAAGTTCATCTTCGAATGCAGTGTCAGTGCCTGTTAGAGTTCCGCGACCTAATGAAAGAGGTAATGTGAAAGTGTGCGATGCGCCGACACCGTCAGTCGAAGCAATTGTAGTTGGAACATTGTGAATTGCATTTGCCTCAGAAGTTGCGAGCATAAATGTATTTGTAGTAACATTAGTTACATAGTAGGTGCTTCCGTTAGTCAAACCAACTACTGAAGTACCACCACCATTAGAATATACTACTGGGTCACCAATTTGAAATGGGTGCGCCGCTGATGTATAAACGCCAGCGGCGTGATCTGTGGCACCATTGAATGTGATAGAAGGTGCAGTAAGAGTTACTGAACCGTTCGATGCTTTATTATCTGCTTTACCCCATGCGGACATTATTTGTCTCCCTTTTTATAATTTTGATCTACGAAATTGAAAAATTCTTTACGCTTTTCTTCATCAAGTTCCGAGGGAGACTTGATGCCATATGTTTCAAGTGCTGCATCAAATGTAGTTTTGTAAGACTCATTCATTTGCTTGATCGCTGCAATGTCAGCACCAGCATCTGCCTTACGAGATTCCTTGGTGAGTTTCTTCATGGCAGTGGCGATGCCTTTCTGGCGTTTGCCCATGTTTTTGAAGTTCTTTTTTGAGTTTTCGTCATTTGCGATCTTAAGACCAGCGGTAACACCCTGTGTGCCGATACGTTCTGCTGCCTTATTGACATAAGAACCCATCGTTCCCTTTGAGAGTTCGTCGATCTGAGTTTCTTCAGTAGCAGGAACCTTTGTCTTGTAACCAAAGAACTTATTGTATGCTGCCTTGACACCCTTTTCACGATTAGTTCTCTTTCTCAGAGCATCCTTACCGTGTGGTTGGTTGCCATGAGTTTGTCTGACTGCCTTGTCTGAGTATGAAGCAAGAGTCTTCTTTGAAATCTCATCGATCTGCTCTTCTTCATCAAGCATCTTCTTGCCGAGTTTCTTACGAACTGCATGAGAAAGAGCAACATAACCCACACCAAAATCATTGGCGGCAGAACGAACATGAGACTTGCGAATGTTATCGCCGTAACGCTTTTGAAGGTGCGCCACGATCTTTGCAGTTTCTTCTAGATCTTCGACTTCTTCTGAAGTGACCTTCTGATAAAGAGTCTTACCAGTCTTAGGATCGACAGGAACCTTTGACTTGGATGTCTTTTGACCTGTGTGCTTTTTCCATGCATCAGCAGGAGAAACTGTCTTGACTGTATAGTCGCCGACTGCTTCACTCATCTCGCCTTGCATATAATTAGCAGCAGTTGTGATGTAATCTTCTGCCAGAGTAATCTTCGACTGAACCCATTCAGGAAGATTAGTGTCAGCGCCGAGCATATCGTGCATCTTTTGCGAGTTAGCAATGATTGACTTCAGTTGGGACATTGCCATGTCGCCTTCGTAGTCATATTCTTGCTTTTCTTTTTCTTCAACTGCATATGACTTAGCGCCAGCACGTGCCTTATTGAAGATGGTGTCGTCGCCGAGAACAATATACATCATCGAGTTGATGAATGTTGCCATTACATCGCGCTCTGGACCCTGTAGAGTCAGACCCATCTGAACCTTAGCGATCGACTTGCGAAGAATAGGCAGAGTGTTCTGTGGCATCAGACCAGCACGAACCAGTTGCTGTAAACGAGCATCTAGATCCATGCTTTCTGAGACAAGCGTATCTCTAATTGTTTGTTCAAGACTCATTAGTTGATTCCCTTTGGATATTTCCTATATTTATAATTATTTCGAGGTGGCGCGAAGCATCCAACCATGTTTAGCATGAACATCAAGACGTTCTTCTAGAAGATTTACTAGACCACGATTGCCTTCTGCATCTGCCAACTTATGCGCTGTCTTTAATGCTTCGATTACTGCACCATTAGCAGCAATCAAGTCAGAAAGCATCGAAGGAACGCTGTTGCCGTAAATTGCTGAGTCTTTAATTGTTGCAATATCAGCAAGTGTTGCCATACCATAAGGCGCATATGCATCTAATGCTCTGATTTCTTCAGCAATAGTGTCGGTAGCACCAATCAATTCCTCATAGATTCCAGAAAAGAAATCGTGCAACTGGGGGAAGTCTTTTCCTTCCACATTCCAGTGATGCCCCTGTGCTTTAAAATACATTGCGTATGTATTAGCAAGCACGATCTTCATTGCTGTTACTAACTCGTCCATATTAACAATCCCATGCTTTACGCGACCAATAGTTCGCTGATGTTTTATCGTTTAGATTACCCTGACCGCCAGATCTTGCACAGTAAGACTTTTTACGATTAGGAATATGCTTCTTGATCGACAGTTTCTTGTCGCCGAAGTTTACCTTTTGCGCTTTACCGTCACCATCAGGATCAACGTAAACCTTGGACTTCTTAACGTCGCCCTTCATTGGTTTGTTAAGAGGAACCTTCTTACCTTGATATGTCGCCTCAGCGATAAATTCTTTGAATGACAGCATCACTTTTTCTTTCTTGCTCTGGCATGTTGGATTCTTGACTGCTCAAGTTTACGAACCTTTGGCATAATTCTTACCGAGAGGCGAGCAACCATTGGCGCCATACGTTTTACTTGTGCTTCCAGTCTTGTCTTTTCTGCCGCCGAAACAGTCGAGATGTCGCGGTTGCGGAGTAATCTCTTGTAAACCATACGACGAGCAGCACGGATAGAACGTGCCTTGACACGTTCTGGAGTAGAGACACGCTTCAGAGCAAGATTTCTTGCCATGTTACGACGAGTCTTGGTGCGCATCGCATTAAACTTTTTCTTTAGACGACCAGCAGGTGTGATTGCTTCTTGCATATCTTCCTTTTCATCTTCGTCCTCGTCTTCATCTTCCTCATCTTCTTCGTCATCATTCTCATAATCTTCGACATACTCGAGTTCGTCATCGTCGTAAAGATCAACCAGATCTTCCCACCCCAGAGCAAGAACATCTGCTTCTAGTTCTTTTTCAAATTCAGTTTCATCAAAGTTAGAGAAACGAATGTCGTCATCGTCGTGGGAAATTACTGGTGAAATCTGATCACCAGAACCCTTGTGTGCTTCATAAGAATCAACGTGGTGCGTTCCCATTGCGGCAGTATCACACTGCATGCAGCAGTCAGGTGTTCCGCAGTTTTCATGGACTTCTTCAGCAATTGTCTTCATAAACTCTGAGTGAGATGCATGAGCACGCTTCTGAAGTGCTTCCTTTTCGATCGCTGACTTAGCAGAGTTATACTTCGACATGAATCGATCAGCATGGTTTGGAGCAATAGTGTGGTGCGAACCATCACGGAAGTGAACCTTAGATCCAATGCTGACTGCCTTGCGCAGTTGCATTACGAGGTGAGCAGGTTCCTTCGCCTTATCTTCTGCCTTTTTCTTAGCAAGAGTTTTCTTTGCTCTCTTGATTGCTGCAGGATCATTAAGAACTTTATGGACTCTTGCTTGGAATTTAGCACGTGCCTCTGCGCCACGAGCGGAAATCTCAGCAAGATAACCCTCACGAACAGGATGTAGTCCAAGATGCTGCGTTGTTACATCGTCGTAACGTGGATCGAATGTTGGGATCTTGTCAGCAGCAAGACCTTCCTGACCTGGAGTCATGGCAGCAAACTTCTTGCGTAGTTCTGGGCGACCCCATTCGTTGTCCTTACCAAGTTCTTCTTTGACGTTTGCCTTCATTGCTTTCTTAGCGAGGTGCTTAGCAACATTCTTAACCTTGTTGCCGTATTCATCCTTACGTTCGCCTACCTTACGAGATGGATTCTTTGGATCTTCTTCCCATGGTAGATCGTCCTTGCTTTCATCAACGAAACGAGCAGACTTAGTCGAAGGATCATCTTGATAACGCTTCAATGCTCTCTTTGCATTCAATGGATGGACAGGAACCCTTCTTCTATTACCAGACTGGTGAGTAATCTCGATATACTGCTTGTTCTCTGCCTCTTCGAGTTCTTCTGGGAGAATCGAAGACTTAGTAACCTTCGACTTGAACATCTTATGATCAACACCGACTCTCTTAGCAGCAACCTTGTGAGCATGAGCAGAGTTCTGTGCCTTGACGTGAACCGAACCAGCAGCAACTGCCTTACCAGCATGTTGCTTAGGGAAGTCCACCTTCCACATGCCGTATGCTTCTTCGAGTTCTACTTCTTCCTTAGCATAAACCTTATAGAGAGGATGCTTCATCGCCTTAACGTCTGCTTCATCCTTGGTCTTGTGGGTGGAAACAACTTCAGTTCCCTTCTTGACAACCCAACCCTCTTCAAGTTCTTCATGAACATTATCCGACCAGTGAGCATGGCGACCATGCCCTTCTTCGGATTTACCGTTGCCAGCGTGATTGAAAGTTCCAACGATAACACCCTTATGCGATGCAGTTGTCTGGTGCCATTTCTTTCCACCAGCATCAACTACACGTGTTTGCATGTTAACTTTACCGTTGTGAGTATGGTTGTCTGCCCAGTCTTGTACGCCATCTTTAAACGATGAGAAACTGTGTGCCTTAACACCCCAACCTTCTTCTAGATCTTGTTCTTCTGGCAGAATGAAACGATCCTTAGCGATTTTGGCACCAGTTAGAGGATCCTTCTTCAACTTTGCCTTTGCCTTCTCGATAATTTCTCTTGCTTCTGGTACGCAGTTAGGAACCATTCTATCGCCTTTCTTTTTCATTCCGACACGCTTGTAACCTTTCCAGCATGCCTCTTCGACGGATTCCTCGCTGACCGAACGCCATCCGCCACCTTTTGACTTGTAATACTTTGCTGCCCAACCATTGGCATACGCAGAAGGATATACGTCGAACTTCTTCTTTGCCAATGCCTTCGCTCTTGACCAAAGTGCTGGGTTAGTAGGTTCATTCCCTTCTGGGATAAATTCTTCTGTGTTCACCATGATTGGTTTATTTCCTTTACCTTTACGATCAGCAACTGGATCTTCTCTTCTTTTTCTACGAGCAGCAGTTGCTCTATCTTGCTTTGACATCGATCTTGCCTTGGCAGCAGGTAGGCATTTAGGTTTACCCTCACCATCCTCTCTAGCACATGGCCCCTTGATCTCGCCCTTGGTGTCCATTCGCACCCACTTCTGACGAAACCAAGTTCTTAGATCTTCGTTCATTTCTTTTCTTTCTTATTCAGTTCTTCGATGGACTGTTTATTGTCGTTGATCCATTGTTGCAGACCGATAAGTTGTTGACTGTTTTGCATGCATCTGGAGTAGTTGTTGATGATTGTGAAGAGGGCTTCATTGTCTTTAATTCCAGAGGGGGACGCATCAGAACTGAGGGTGGCGTCGGCATCACTGCTTGTGGCACTAGCGTCGTGCGCGTACACCCAGCCGTTAGACAAAACAGACTGACTAGGAACATTGTTTTTGGCGCGATCAAGGTAGACATATTCTTTTTCCCTAATTGTATTAACACGGTCGACATATTCAGTAACAACTTTGTTGCTGATCTCTGCATTTTTCTTTTCCATTTCTGCAACCTGTTTCTCAGATTTAGCAGCAAATCGAGCAAGTTCTGCTTCAGCATAAGCGGATCCCTTCATATATCCAAATACAAATACGCCGAACAAAAGAGCAGCACCAGCAAGTAACTTATATGGTAGAGGGATCATACCGAACATATCAATTTCCTTTTCCTATATTTATTCTTCGTCAGATTTCTTGGTTGGTTTCTTTGGCGCAAACTTTTCAGCACCAGTGATACCAAGAGTACCGATAACAATATACATTACACCATTGAAGATAAACTCCTCGATAGTGTAGTCCCAAAATAGATTAGCAACATAACCAATAGTAATCAGAATCATAGCAAGGACTGCCACCCAACGCTTGGTTGATGGGGAACCGCCGTCTGACATCATATCTTTAAAGTATGTTAGTAGGTTTCCCATAGTTCTTATCCTTATGCCACGCTGTTAGCGATTAGATAACCTTCGATTTGAATACCAACTCTACTTGTTCCACTACTAGATTGCGCTTGCCATTGAATATCAGTTTTTGCAGGATATGGTCTAGCAACAACCTTTCTAGAATTGTATGAATCAACAAATGGAAATGTCAAAATAGTATTAATAACACCAGCAGCATTCTTAGTATAAGAACGATAGAGCGCAGTCTGACTTCCTGTTTGGTTGGTCAGAAGATTAACCTGTGTTAGATAAAACGTATAACCATTAGGAACAGTATACATTGACATCTGACTTCTACCTGTTTCAGCATTATTGATACAAGCATAAGTTTCAGTTTTGCCTGAATTTCCTATATGGATTCTGCCTAGATTCATAGGTAATGCAGTAATGTTTAGAGAGTTAATTCTAAGATAACTTTTGACTGTCAGAACACCCGTGGTACCATTAGTTAGAGTGATTGTTTCTGTCTGAATATCGTAATTAGAATCTAGACCTGTGATCAATAGTGTGATATTAGTGTCAGATGCACTTTCGCTCCATACTCTCATTTGAGTTGCGGATGCAGGATAGGTATAGGCAGATGCAAGTTCCCAAACTGGAACCCAAGTATCTGGAACTGATGGTTGATAACCAGAGATGCTAAGACCAGCAACACCTGCTACTTTACCCCTAGCAACCTGGACTTCCCATGGTATAAGAGAAGAACCTTCGCCATATTCCCAAGTAACAGGAATTGGGTTGCCAGTATCGTTGTTAATTTCTACACTGGTAGGTATATTAACATCGCCATTGATTGTGATATTTTCTGATCCTAGCGTAACTGGTAGTGGGTTATCCGCCGTAACCAGATTGCCATCGGAAGTTACCAGACCATGGGTTTCATAGAATTCGTTGTTCTGTCTGATCTGCGCCATTTTAGATTCTTTCTAGAAACTTCTTAAATGAAATTGATTCGTGGATGCCAAGACCACGGCGAACATCCTTATACATCTCGCGCTTGTGCGTTGTTGACATAGAACTTGGTGCCATGGCATGAAATGCTTTTTCATTACCAGACGCTGCTGCTTTGCGCATCTTGGTAGCAGACGCACCAGCAACACCTTCGTCGGCGTCAGTTCTTTCACTACCAACAGTCTTCACCTTGATCGAGTCAAACTTAAAGTGACCGTGACGACCTTCGACTCCATTATACTTGTGGATCAGTGTGTGATATTCATGCGCTCTATCCGAACCAGCATGCACCACAATGTTCTTTACGCCCTGACTGTGTAACTTTGATAGGTGATGAAGTAGAGTAGGATGCGCCTTGCTCAATGCTTCAACATGAGCAGAAGGAAATGCTCTCTTCAGATGCTTGACCTTTTGTTCTGGAGTCAGAGGATTCTTGTTACCATCATGGGTTGCTGTTGTCAGGATAGTGTGCTTTGCATTGTCATGCTTTGCCGCATCCAGAACCTTGTTGATCATCATAGCGTGACCAGCGTGGACTGGGGCGAATCTACCAATTGTTAAGTGATGCGTTTCGCTCATTTGCCTCTGCTCGCTCTCAAGATTTCGCTACGCGCACGGTTTGCCTTAGAGAATCCTTCGCGGTCAACAACCTTCAATCCATTATAAACGTGACCCTCGCCGCCCGATGCTTCGCCGCCAATAGATGTATGAAAACCACCTGCTCCGAAAGCATCCAGTCCTCTCGAAAGATGATTGGTTGCTTGTTGCAGATGGTGGTGGATTTCTAATGTCTTATAGAATTCTTTTTGGTGCTTGGAGACATGATCAATCATGTCATCCATTACCTTTTTCTTAGCAGACTTTGCTTTCTCAGTCTTAACTGCATCAATCTTTTTCTGATGCCAGTTTCTGAGATACTTCTTATAACCCTCTGCCGATGGAGTTTCCTCTGTCGTAACAGTCGAGTTGATATATTGACGCAGAGTTTGCTCATGACCTG
>JACCED010908177.1_pt1 | contig 10680 bp, 6 predicted proteins | sample 7455021 | NCBI WGS metagenome assembly JACCED01 (sample SAMN15323456, study PRJNA562643) | freshwater metagenome | isolation source: river surface water | place: USA:Blue River Watershed | collected 2017-08-19 | reverse complement strand
TCCTGCACCACAGCTCAATGCACATTAAAGATAGAAGCGTGTAGCTTGCGTCGACTTTCCCTTGATCGTTAGCTTGAATCAAGCGCTGCACGGCATCCGGGTCAAACAAGCCTCGCTGGCGCAGGCTCTGAGAACACAGCACATCGGCCAGGAGACCACGCAGTTCTACCCGCATCCATCGACGCAATGGTGCACCAAAACCGGACTTTGGCCGGTAGATCACATCACGAGGCAAATATAATTCCATCGCCTTTTTTAACACCCACTTGCCCTCGCTGCCACGCTGCTTAAAGCGTGCCGGTATCCGTGCGGCGAAATCGACCAAATCCAGATCAAGAAACGGTACACGAACCTCCACACCTGCCGCCATCGACATTTTGTCGGTGTAGGTTAAGTTATGATCGGTGAGAAAAAAACGCTGCTCAATTGCCAACATCCGTTCCAAACTTCCAATGTCTGGCGGCAAATCGGTGAGGAACTCGAGTATTGGATCTTCCGCCTGGGCATTGCCCAAAGCCGCACGAAATTCTGGAGTGTAAAGCGCCATTAGATCGCACTGATCGATCCAGCGAAAGTACTTGACCAGCCGCGCATCTTTATCGAGCGAAGCGCCGTTGAAAAGCTTTCTCAGCCGGCGAAATAGCGGACGATGCTGGTCCAGGCCACTGGTCAGTCGCTCCAATCCTACGCGGGCTGGCCGAGGCAGCCAAGACCAAAGGCCTTCACTCATCAAGGCTCGGTGACGACGATAGCCGGTAAAAAGATCATCCCCCCCCGCGCCCGATAACAGAACTTTGATGCCTTGTTCACGCGCCAAGCGGCTGATGTAAAGGACGTTGAGCGGTGCAGGGTCGGCCAGCGGCTCGTCAAGATGTGAAACCATGTCTGCCAAATCCTCGGCCATTCGCGCCGAATTGATCCGCACAACCTCCAGGGGTACCTGCAAGTGAGCCGCCACCCGCCGAGCATAGGGCAGATCATCAGCAACATCCTTCTCATTCCCACCTGTGGCCTCAATGGTAAAACAACGGATATTGGGATTAATTTCGCGAGCGAAAGCAACCACACTGCTGGAATCTAGGCCGCCAGAGAGGAAAGCACCCACCGGCACATCTGCAACCATCTGCCGATGTACCGCCTGAAGTAAATGCTCCCTGGTGCCAAGAATAGCTTCACTTTCGGTCAACTTGGATGAGTAATTCGCCGTTCCAGAAAACCCAGTTGATTTCATACCTGCGCTGCGAAACCCAGGCAACTGATACCATTTGAAACGTTCGGAAATTGCACCCGACCTCACCCAAAAGGCCTCACCAGGGCCTAGCTTGCGCACCGATCTAGTGGGCGTGCCCTCGCCAGGGCACCATTGAAAGCTGATATAACGATTGATGGCATCGGCATCCATATCACCCCAAATATTTCCCAGCCGGTCACCACTGTTAGGCAGCAGGGGCATTAGCGCCTTGATCTCGCTGGCGAAGGCGACGCCTTCGCTCGTAGTACTGTAGTAAAGAGGCTTAACACCTAAAGCATCTCTCGCAATTAACAGCGCCCCGCGTTCAGCGTCCCATAGTGCAAAAGCAAAGATTCCATTCAAGCGTCGCAGCATTGCTTGCATCCCATTGGATGCGTGTCGCTGTGCCAGATAAAGATTCAGCAGCACTTCAGTATCCGAATGGCTACGAAAGTCATAGCCGTCGGCCTCCAGTTCTACGCGCAATTCGCGGAAGTTGTATATCTCGCCGTTGAACACCAATACCACCCGACCATCATCGCTCAGCATCGGTTGATGACCTAGTGGAGACAAGTCGAGTATGGATAGACGGGCATGTGCAAGCCCCACCCCGTGCGAACGATCCTCGAAGAGGCCGGAATCATCTGGCCCACGATGGCCAAGCGCGACCTTGGATGAAGACAATGCATTAGCCGCGAGCGACGCGCCTGGAGACGAGAGATAACCACTGATGCCACACATGACTTACGTTCCCTCGTTATTCACAGCGATAGCCGCATCAATCACTGAAGTCAGTTTGGCTACTCCTTGTGTGACTGAAAAGTTGTCGCGAGCAAAAGCATGTCCGCGTTCCGCGAGTTCCGCTCTAAATTGCGGTTCAAGTAAAAGTCGATCCATCGCCAGTTGAAGGGCCACATTATCCTTGGGTGGCACAAGAAGGGCTTGCTGTCCATCTGTAATCAGGTCAGGAATATTTCCCACCGTTGTAACTACCACTGCCAATTTCGCAGCCATCGCTTCAATGATGGCATTGGGGAACCCCTCCGCCCAAGACGGCAGTATCAAAATATCCGACTTTCTAAGCAGCTCTTCTTTTGTTTCTCCTTCTACCCAACCAACGAATTCAATAACATCCTGTAGATCATGAGTTTGCACGAAGGCACGAGCCTGTACTTCCGCGTTTCCACCTCCAGTAATTAGCAACCGAAATAAATGCTTTTTTGAAAGCGCTAGGCTAGCCGCCAAAAGCTCGAAGATCCCCTTTTCTTTATCTAGCCAGCCCAAGTACAACAGGCACGGTACCCCAACGACTGTCGTAGAAGACCGAGACTCTCCGATCCTCAAAATCGCTTCTGTTGCCGACCAGTTTTGAACGATTGGCGTATGGTCTTCTGAGAAACCAAGAACATCCCTTGCAAAGCGTTGCCAAGCCAGTCCTTGGCACAAAATATGAGTTGCACCCCGCATCGCGGCAATAACCCAAGCGCGCTGAAGACGCGATGCTTGCACTGTTTGAATCAAACCAGCGCCGCGAGGAAACAAAAAAATCGGTGTCGGCCTCAGCCGAGCCAGCCATGCCATTGCACTTTTCTCAATTACGCTTGCTCCGACCGATGTGAATAGAATTACCGCATCTGGCTTTACAGAAAAAAAAGTCTTCGAAAATTTGATAAACCGCAGGAAAGCAAACAGAGTACGAATAACAATCGAGGGCGGCGGGTTACTGATTTGTGTGCTATCGATCAACACCAACTCGTAATGATCTGAAAAAGACGAATTCAGCAAAGTTCGGCAAATAGTCACGATGCCGCCAAATATTTGCCTATTCGCCGGTGGAAACGCACCAACTATCAGTAACTTTTTTTTAATCAATGAACTCAATCCTTTCAGCGAAGAAATTTATTTAATGGCTTGTCTGCAAATCCGCGAAAATCGCAAGCTGCAACAACTTCCACAACATAAACCCCCGCTCCACAGTCCTGCTTTTATGCTGTAGCAGCATTCGTTCAACCGCTGCGCCATCGAGTGAAAATTGATTCAAAAAATTACGATCGAGTAACCGTTCCCTTGCGAATTCATACAAAGAGGAACGCAACCAATGTTCGTAGGGCACGCCAAAACCAGTTTTGGGGCCGTCAAGAATATTTGCAGGTAATCTACTACGCTGAGACTGCCGCAAAATCACCTTCTTTTCCGAGCCCTTTACCTTCCAGATTGAGGGTAGACTCACCGCCAACCGCACAACCCTTTCATCAAGCAACGGGACCCTCGCCTCGATTCCAGCAGCCATCGTTGCGCGATCCACCTTGGTAAGGAACTGGGATGGCAGTTGCACAGTGAGATCGGTCAGCAGCATTTGCTGGACGGGTTCATGGCCCTGAAAGCGTTTCGCCGCATAGCGATAAGCAACAAAAGGGTCGGTTGTTTCTGCCAGTTCGCGTCGACGCTCCGGTAGAAATAAGGCCTCAGGAGGATTATGTTGCGTCTCCGTGGTTAGCAAAAAAGCCATGCGTAGTGCAGGATCGTGATGCCCCACAGAATCTGCCATGCGCGCAATTCGGCGACCAAAATTGCCGCTAGCACGCATAAGCGGCGACAGCGCCTGAGGCCACAATCGCCAATAATGGGCATAGCGTAGCATCGCATAACGCCGATAGCCAGCAAACAACTCATCCCCACCATCGCCCTGTAAAACTACCTTGATGCTGCCGCCCAGTTGCTTGCACATCAAATAAAGCGGAATGTTGGCAGCATCGGCAAAGGGCTCGTCATGGGCTTGGGCCAGAGTAATCAGCACAGACTCCAATTCACTGCCCGAGACCTTAAGTTCGTGATGTTTCAACCTCAGATGTTGCGCAACCCGTGCTGCCTTAGGCAATTCATTTATGCCAAGATCAAAGTCAAACCCAGCAGCATAGCTACTCAGCGGATCACTACGAAGCTGCATGGCCGCTGCAGCAATCGCAGAAGAATCGACCCCGCCACTGAGGAAAATTCCCACCGGCACATCCGCCACCAGTTGGCGTGCAACGGCTTGATCTAGCGCCTCCCGTATTTGAACAGCAGCCTCCAACCGTGAGCCAACAGGTGGAGGTTGCTCCAACCATTCTTCGATGCGCCACCAAGGCTCGATACGGCGTTTTCCGTCTTCGATAATCAACCAATGTCCTGGTTCAATCGCACGCACACCTTTGTAGAAAGTACGATCACCGTAAGGGTTGCCGTACCACAGGTATTCAGAAAGGCTTTGATCATCCGGCATAGTATCAACACCACCGGCTGCTAAAACGGCCTTGATTTCCGAACCGAAAGCTAAACCGTGTCTGGACTCACCGTAAAACAACGGCTTAACCCCTAACCGATCACGCATCAGAACCAATCTGTGATGGGCTGGGTCCCAAAGCGCTAATGCAAATATGCCTTCTAGGCGTTTCAGTCCCGCAAGCCCCCAGTGCGAATAGGCCTGCAACACCACCTCGGTGTCAGAGTACCCACGGAAGCTGCAACCTAATAACTCCAACTCGCGCCGTAAGTTGAGAAAGTTATAGACCTCACCGTTGTAAGTGATCATCGGACCAAAATCACCCAAGCGCATGGGCTGGGCACCAGCATCACTAAGTTCAAGGATACTTAAACGACGATGGCCAAAGGCCACTGGGGGGCTGTCAAGGCATCCAGATGAATCAGGGCCACGAGAGGAAAGCGTGTTGGTCATAGCCATGACCAACACGCGTATCAAATCACTGTAATTACGTTCAGAGCTAGCGACTTTGGTGTAAATGCCCGCTATGCCACACATAAATCACTCGATCCAATAAAGAATATCCGTCCGCAACAAACTGCACTAATATGGGTTTTAGGACCTTCAATTTTGATTTTCACAAATCCATCCCAACTGCACAATGACTGAGGTACCAATTCATGGCCTCCTCGATTCCCTCAGCAACTCGGTGAGTAGGCGTGTAACCTAGTAGCGCGATTGCCTTACTGATGTTTGCTAACGAATGACGTACATCGCCAGCACGGAAATCTCGATATATCGGTGTAGCACCCTCTAAATATCTAAAGCGGGGGAGCAAATTAATTTGTATTTGACGATATAAGTCATTGAGGCTAGTTCGATCTCCGACAGCAACATTATATATTTGGCCCACCGCTTGTTCATTTTCGGTACACGCAGCCAGAAGATTAATTTGAACAGCGTTATCGATATAGCAAAAGTCTCGACTAGTTTCACCGTCCCCATTGATCCAAACGGGAGCATCGTTGATCATTGCAGCAATCCATTTGGGGATTACTGCGGCATATGCACCCGATGGATCCTGTCTGCGCCCGAAGATGTTGAAGTAACGCAAACCAATGGATTTGAGGCCGTAGTTTCTGAAGAACACTTCGGCATATAATTCATTTACTAATTTCGTGACTGCATAAGGCGAGAGAGGCCTTCCGATTTTGTCTTCTACTTTTGGCAATCCAGGATGATCACCGTACGTTGAACTACTGGCAGCGAATACAAAACGCTTGACCTTGGCATCTTTAGCCGCAACAAGCATGTTAAGAAACCCATCGATATTGTTTTGATTAGTCGCAATCGGATCTTCGATGCTGCGCGGTACGGAGCCTAATGCTGCTTGATGCAGAACGTAATCAACTCCCTCGCATGACAATCGACAATCTTCAAGCTTGCGAATGTCACCATTTATAAAACTGAACTGGCCCCATTGATCACTCCTTACCGTAGCTCGTACTTCATCTAGATTGCGCTGATAACCGGTACTGAAGTTATCCAGCCCGATAACCTTTTGATCTAGCTTGAGTAGAGCTTCCAGCAGGTTGCTGCCGATAAAGCCAGCAACACCTGTCACCAGCCATGATCTGGGTTCATCTTTTAGTTCCTGCTGTAGCGATTCAAATGCGGACATATCAGAGACGAAGATCAGATTCAGAAGCTTTAAGCAGGTACTTAAGGTCGTAAACAATGCACGTTGGCTTGCCAAGCATGCGAATTTTTGTCGCACCCATGTCTCTGAACTGATTGTGTGCGACAGCGATAATTATAGCGTCATAGGCGGCCGAGTCAGGCTTTGCGATCGGACTAATCCCATATTCATGCTGCGCCTCTTCCAATGATACCCAAGGATCATAAACATCGACTTGGCAGTTGTAATCCATAAGCTCGGCAACGATATCAACGACTCTCGTATTACGCAGATCTGGGCAGTTTTCTTTGAAAGTAAACCCCATCACCAGCACCCTAGCGCCCTCGACATGGATACGTTTCTTCGTCATGGCTTTTACTAACTGTGCAACAACGAAATTTCCCATACTATCATTCAGTCGGCGGCCAGCTAGAATGATTTCTGGGTGATAACCAATGGCTTGCGCTTTGTGAGTAAGATAGTATGGATCAACACCGATGCAGTGGCCTCCAACTAGACCTGGCCGGAACGGCAGAAAGTTCCACTTGCTCCCTGCTGCCTTAAGAACCGACTCCGTATCAATGCCCATCCTGTTGAAGATGATCGCTAACTCGTTGATGAGAGCGATGTTTAGGTCACGCTGAGTGTTTTCAATAACTTTAGCGGCCTCGGCAACCTTGATACTTTCTGCTTTGTGGGTACCGGCAGTGATAATTTCATTGTAAAGCGCATCGACTAGATCGGCAATTTCTGCAGTAGAGCCTGAAGTAACCTTTTTTATATTAGTTACGCGATGTTCCTTGTCACCTGGATTAATTCGTTCAGGACTATATCCACAAAAAAAGTCTACATTGAACTTAAGTCCAGAGAATTTCTCCAATATGGGAACACAGTCATCTTCGGTAGCCCCTGGGTATACCGTGGACTCGTAAATAACAATATCTCCCTTCTTTAATACTTGACCAACTGTCTCACTAGCTTTAATTAAGGGTGTCAAATCAGGTCGCTTGTACTCGTCGATTGGGGTCGGAACGGTAACAATGAAACAATTGCATGTGCGCAATTCATCTTTACTGGTCGTATAATTTAAATGAGTAGCTGCAGAAAGTTGCTGCGCGCTTATTTCAAGGGTGAAGTCATGTCCGGACTTCAACTCATTTATACGCTTTTCATTGATGTCGAAACCGATTACTGGACGCTTATGGCCAAACTCAACAGCAAGCGGTAAACCAACGTATCCAAGTCCAATAATTGCGACTTTAAGATTTTTTTGCATCATCATTTCCAAAAAAGCCTCCGATTAAATTCCAAAATTGATTAAATTGAAAAATTCTTTGACACAAAGAAACACAACAAATACTAGCGATCAAATTTAAGATAAATATTAACATTAATCAAATATTGATATTAATTAGATCACTCGATTACAGCAGCATCTTTCTCAATAGAAATAGAATAAATCTTGCGATATGTGTCTTTATATGCAGACCAACTGAATTTATCCCTGGCAACTCCAAGAGCACGACTTTTGAATGATAATCTATTAGTACTATATGCGCGGATAAAATCAAAAAGAGCATTAATTTCAGGTTTGTCTTTCAAGGGGCTAACTAACAATCCTAGCTGCATATCAACTATTGTCTTGCTTATATCTCCCACTCCAGGCGACGAAACTACCGAAAGTCCTGCCGCAAGATATTCAGCGAATTTTACAGGCGATGAGGTAGCATTAAGTGGTCGATCTTCTCTCAGCAGAAAACCAATATCGGCCGCACAAAGGTAATCATAAACAGATGTGCGAGACAAATTCAGTATCTTTAGTCGATCCCCGAAAACATTCAATTCACTCACCGAATGCCCTAAACTAGAAGGGTCACTATTTATCATAAGTAGGAATTTAATACTCTTGCTCAGTGACATGACTCCTCGCCAAAGAGCAAGCATTTCCGGAATCATTTGATAGTGCGCCATACCACCAGAGAAAACCAACACAATGTCACTATCGTTGTACCCCAACTCTAATCGTCTGGTAGCACGAATATCCTGGTTGAATGAAAAACTAGCCAAGTCAATACAACTTGGGATCACATCAGGAAGAGTCTTAAGCCCTGCACGCGATGCAATATTTTTTGCAAGCTGGACTGAAACAGAAGTCACACAGCTAGCATGACGAAGCGCAAAGTTCTCGAGGCTCTGGAGAAGAAATATACGGAAACGCGCACTTCCTCGCGCGATAGATTCATCTATACTATCGCCACGGACATCGTATACATAGCTTAGTCTACGAATAGGTGCCGCAAGTAAAATAGGAAAAGCGGCCCAGAGCCCCCTAATATAAAACTTTATAATTTTCCGCGTTCGATTTAATTTCTTCAATACTGAAGAAAAGGCAATGATATTCTTTAAAAGCCCAGAATCTTTAACCAAGACAAATGGAATATTATAAAAATCAAGCTTATTTCCGGCGACCAACTGAAACAGATCCTTGTCTCGATATGCACATACAATAAGAGCAGAGTATCCGAGCTTTGTTAGTGCAATAGCCTGATCAATAACTTGAGCCTGAAAAACACTGCTATTTTCGACCAACAGGTCGACATCTAGTATAACGAACACAGCATTAATACAATTTTTATTCATCACATCTACCAACTAAATATACTCTTTATTTTGTGGGAATCTATTTTTATACGCAACCGATTGTTTTCTAATGGCCTCATATAACCAACACTATACGCACCTGGGAGCACATCAAATGTAGACCCCCCCGTTACGTCAAGACGCAATGCAGTTCCATCTTTATGTTGCAATACAAAGGAAATAAGGTTATCGTTTGACTTAGACGATGTGACGGAAACCTTGGGATGCAAGTTAAATACTATGTACCTATCACGATCATCCTCAAAATGATCATCGATTTGCAAACCATTCATCAACAAATTAAATCGTCTTGTGTGGCATACTCCAAATCCATAGTGGAGTCCTTTGATTACGCTTCCGTTTTCTATCATCAATTCTGGGGATGCCTTCTCCGGCAACATAAACAAGCCCTTTATCCCAGATGGCCAGTTATTTTGCTCTACCCCCTCAACATAAATCGTACTGTGCATAGCTGTCGATCGAAATCTATTACGCATATTAGGGTCATACGTATAAGCCGGACAGCCGCCGTCAACGACGAAATCAAGCTGATTTACGTTAAGCTCAAAGCTATTTTTATCATTATGGCCGTGGCCGCCTCGCCCGCCTTGCCCACTTTCTCCACAAGAAACCCCAAGCCATCCCCTATCTAGTAGTTGTGTAGCAATTCCTGCATTTGGAAATAATTGTATACCATGTTGAATGGCACCCTTATCCCTCACATCAGCGATAACACGAACATCACCGCATAAAATTTGTCCTTCGGTTATATTGCCTCCATCGACTTTAAGTTTATTGTTATTTAGCAATATACCAATAGAGCTAAGAATATGATCGTGATTCGCTACCTGCGCATTTATTTCTGGCACCAACTTGTGTACACGTGCAGAGTCATTATCACCAAGTTGAAAGATCAAACCGTTTGGTTTTCTCATTGCTAGTACAAAGTCAGCCATCAGCTCCAAGCGAGAATAAAAGGATGGTGGCAGTATTTGCGCTTCACTTGTCAAATCAAATTGGCTAGATAGCAAGTCTAGAGGTGGCTGCACTCGATGCAATCGGACATCCGTATTTATTAATCTTTTTCTGCGACTAATAGGTATTCGCTCAATTAATGCCGCAGAGCTCACGAATAGCTCTGTAACTAATCGATGATATGACGTCGAGGCTTCGTGACACATCCCATCATGTAACACCTCGCGCTGACTTTCGGAAATTAACTCTTGAATGCCAAAGAGTAACCAAAGATCTGCCTCCGGAAAATCTGGAAACGCTGCCCCAATATATATAAGTCCAGCAATATCTGCTAAGTAGTGATTGCCCGTTGGAATCTCTGCTCCGTAATAATCTAAGTTTTCGTAAATGTGTCGTCCATGATCCCGTAGACTGTTTGCAATACGTACCTGAAACACTTTGTGCTTAGTGAGTATAGGTTCAAAATACCTAAGACCCCAAATCCAATTAATGGCACGGATCGCGACATCCATTGCACATGCCCAATTAACACCGTGACCATAAGGGTTGGCGATAATCCAATCAGAAACTTGCATCATGAATTCATGCGAGGCCCGCTCTTGATCGCCATAAACGAGAGCGCTTAGATGCTGGAAACGTGACAATTCTCTAGGGACCTTGATATCAACACCTAGTACTGGCGCTACCCTGATATCTAGAAAGAACGAGTCTGGCGACCAGCGGTAGCCTGAATAAAAATCACAATGCCAATCGATGGGTCTGTAAGAGTCCAGCAGATATTTGTCGATTCCATCGCAATATTTCGCTATTGATTTTTTTCGTTCCGAGTTCTCTATTGAAATATCCAGAAGTTGTTCAGTAAAAAGATGGATTCGATGATTGATTACTTTATCTGACAAATATTTTTATGAGGCC
>JACCED011579185.1_pt1 | contig 10681 bp, 9 predicted proteins | sample 7455021 | NCBI WGS metagenome assembly JACCED01 (sample SAMN15323456, study PRJNA562643) | freshwater metagenome | isolation source: river surface water | place: USA:Blue River Watershed | collected 2017-08-19 | reverse complement strand
CGTGGTGCTGGTGTGGTTCGGAGCAAGGAGAGTCTCACTAAGGCGAAGGACGACTTGATTTCGATCAGATCTCTCGCATCGACCGATGCGCATACCGCCTCATGGGAGACGACCAATCTTCTTCTCCTTGCTGAGGCGATCGTCGAAGCGGCGCTGAAACGAGAAGAGAGTCGTGGTTCGCACTGGCGTGAGGACTTCCCATCGAGAGATGATCATTGGCTGGTGCGCATCGAAGAGTGGTTGGTCGATGGAGAATTGAGATCAACGACGGCGCCGCTGACCGTCCACGAAAGTGGGGAACGGAGATGGTGATGGGATTGCGAATCGATGATGAGATCATTGCCTTGATCGACCGCGCCTTGGAAGAAGACCTCGCGGGTGGTGTCGATGTGACATCGGTTGCGACCATCGATGAGAAGAGTCTGGGTCAAGCGAACTTCATCGCAAAGGCACCTGGCGTGATTGCAGGCCTTGATATCGCAGAAGCAGTGATGTTGCGCTGTGGTGTTTCTTCGTTCAAGAGAAAGGTCGTTGATGGCGCAGAAGTGAAGACAGGCACGATCATCGCAACCGCCGAAGGACCTTTACGTGCCATCCTCTTGGCTGAGCGAACTGCGCTCAATCTCATCTCACGAATGAGCGGGATAGCCACTTCGACAAAGCGCTGGGCTGATGAGGTATCGGGAACAAAGACGAAGATCCGAGATACTCGAAAGACCACACCAGGGCTTCGCGTCATTGAGAAGTACGCAGTTCGCGTCGGTGGCGGTATCAATCATCGCTCCTCACTCAGCGAATCTGCGCTCCTCAAAGACAACCACATCGCAGCAGCAGGCAGCATCTCGCAAGCCTTACGCGCTATACGCGAGAAGTTCCCAGAGGTCGAAGTCGAAGTAGAGGTGGATACCTTGGAACAACTCGAAGAGGCGCTCGATGCTGGTGTGGAGTTGATCCTTCTCGACAACATGGACCTTGCCATGACGAGTAAGGCCGTGGAGATCACCGCTTCGAGGGCAAGACTCGAGTCATCGGGTGGGATCAAGCTGGAGAACGCTCGTGCCTATGCAGAGATCGGCGTCGACTTTCTCGCCATTGGAGCGTTGACACACTCTGCGCCGATCTTGGATATCTCGCTTGAAGTACTAACACCATTCGTCGATCATGAAGATGGAATCGAAGGGAAGTAAGAGATGTTACTTACGATCGATGTCGGGAATACCAATACCGTCCTCGGAATCTTCGATGGCGAGAAGTTGGTTCAGTCATGGCGCGTGAAGACAGATGCCAGAGACACATCCGACGAGATGGTGCTGCAATATCGGGCGCTCGTCGACGGTTATGAGATCTCAGGGATCGCTGTCAGCTCCACCGTTCCAGCCGTCCTTCGCGAGATCCGAGTCATGATCTCTCGCTACTTCTCTTCAATCAAGTGCATCATCGTCGAGCCAGGGATCAAGACCGGTGTCCCTTTACTCGTCGACAACCCGAAGGAGATCGGTGCTGATCGAATCGTCAATTCACTTGCAGCGCACACGCTCTACCCAGATGGTCCTGCCATCGTCGTCGATTTCGGAACTTCGACCAATCTCGATGTCGTCTCGCCGAAGGGTGAGTTCCTCGGTGGCGCACTCGCACCAGGGATCGAGATCTCGGTTGATGCGCTCGCGTCGCGCGCAGCACAGCTTCGAAAGGTGGAGTTGGTCAAGCCGCGTTCAGTCATCGGGAAGAACACCGTGGAAGCGCTGCAATCAGGGACCATATATGGATTCGCAGGACAAGTAGACGGCCTCGTCGATCGCATCGTGGAAGAGTTAGCAAGCCTTTATCCTGACAGTGGCACTGTCTCCGTCATCGCAACTGGTGGACTCGCACCCTTGGTACTCGGGATCAGCGAGACCATCGAATTCCACGAACCAGATCTCACTCTCATCGGCTTGCGTCTGCTCTATCAGCGAAACTAGCCGATAGAGTTCGCGCATCATGAGTGATCACACCGATGATGTCGACGACCTTCCGGAACAGCTCCGCATCCGTAGGGAGAAGCGCTCAAGCCTGATCGAGCGTGGAATCGAGCCATATCCAGTATCGGTCCCGAGGAGCTCCACGCTCAAGGAGTTACGAGAGCGATTCGCAGACCTTGCCATCGATGTAGCAACGGGAGTGACGGAGAGCGTCACTGGTCGTGTCATCTTCAAACGCGACACCGGAAAGCTCTGTTTCGCGACGCTTCGTGAAGGCGATGGCACAGAGTTACAGGCGATGTTCTCACTCGACAAGGTCGGTGAAGAGAGCCTTAGCGCTTGGAAGTCCGATGTCGATCTCGGTGACTTGGTCTCTGTCACTGGTGAGGTGATCACCTCCAAACGTGGCGAGTTATCGATCCTTGCTTCGAGTTACGAAATTGCTGCGAAGACCTTGCGACCACTACCTGTGGAACATAAGCCGCTCTCTGAGGAGACTCGCGTTCGGATGCGATATGTCGATCTCATCGTCCGCCCCGAGGCACGAGATATGGCGCGAATCAGGCCGAGCGTGATGCGATCGCTTCGCTCTTCCTTCGACTCACGTGGCTTTATCGAGGCCGAGACCCCGATGCTTCAGGTGATGCATGGCGGCGCTGCAGCAAGACCCTTCGTCACCAAGAGCAATGCCTATGACATGGACCTCTTCCTACGTATCGCCCCAGAGCTCTACCTCAAGCGCTGTGTGGTTGGTGGACTCGAGAAGGTCTTCGAGATCAATCGCAACTTCCGCAACGAGGGCGCAGATTCATCACACTCGCCTGAATTTGCGATGATCGAGACCTATTGGGCCTATGCCGATTGGGATGCGATGGCGACATTGACGCGCGAATTAGTGCAGGAATCAGCGAAGGCGCTCTTCGGGTCTCACGTGGTCAAACACTTCGACGGGCGCGAGAGTGACCTCGGTGGCACTTGGAAGGAGATCGACTTCTACACTGCGATCTCAGATGGTCTCGGAGAGGAAGTGAGTCCAGAGACTTCCTTTGATGAGTTGGTGAAGATCGCGCAGAAGCGGGGCATCAAGGTCGATCCGAAGTGGATCCATGGGAAGTTGGCGGAGGAGATCTTCGAAGATATCGCGGGCGAGCTCTTGAATGGCCCGATCTTCGTCAAGGGATATCCGGTCGATACATCGCCATTGGTAAGGGAACACCGGGAACGCGCTGGCATCACCGAGAAGTGGGATCTCTATGTAGATGGCTTCGAATTGGCGACCGGATACTCCGAACTTGTCGATCCGGTGATCCAACGCGAGCGACTTGTAGAACAAGCGAAACTCGGCGCCAAAGGCGATCTCGAGGCGATGCAATTGGATGAGGACTTCTTACGTGCGATGGAATTCGGTATGCCACCGATGGGTGGCATGGGTATGGGAGTCGATCGACTCTTGATGGCGCTCACTGGTTTGGGTATTCGAGAGACCATCCTCTTCCCGCTCGTGAAACCAGAAGAGTAAGAGATGATCGAAGGTCTGGTAGTCCGTCCTGCGACGACGCACGATGTCAAAGTCGTTCGTGAGTTGATCGATCTCTATTCACTACAACGTCGACTCCTCACCAAGGAGACAGTCACTCTCTTCGAGAGCGTGCAAGAGTTCAGCGTTGCTGAGATCGATTCACGAGTGATCGGTTGTGGCGCGCTTCATGTGATGTGGGAGGACCTCGCAGAGGTTCGTACCCTTGCAGTCCTTGAGGAGTTTCGAGGACGTGGTGTCGGTAAGCGAATCCTGGGCGATCTGATCGAACGTGCGAAGAAGATTGGAGTGAAGCGTCTCTTCTGTCTCACTTTCGAGACTGAGTTCTTCGCTCGACATGGCTTCGTCGAGATCGAGGGTGCACCAGTGGAGCCCGACGTCTATAAGGAATTACTTCTCTCCTACGATCAAGGCGTCGCGGAATTCTTGGACCTGGAAAGTGTCAAGCCCAATACCCTGGGAAATACCAGAATGCTCAAGGTTCTCTGATCCCCAACATTTTGTGCTGAGATGGGCATAACCCGGCCATATCTTGGGTTGAACCAATCACCGCTGGCGGTTTTAGGCTCCTTGGCTAGGCTTAGGCAAGCCCATTTAGGCCTCTTATGGTTAGGAATCGCCCGAAAAGAAGGAGCAAAACCGATGTTTGAGCGCTTTACCGATCGAGCCCGCCGGGTCGTTGTCCTCGCCCAAGAAGAGGCTCGCATGCTCAATCACAACTACATCGGCACCGAGCACATCCTCCTAGGCCTCATCAAAGAGGGCGAAGGTGTAGCAGCGAAGGGTCTTGAGGCCCTCGGCATCTCCCTTGACGGTGTTCGCACCCAAGTGGAAGAGATCATCGGTCAAGGTCAGCAAGCACCATCGGGACATATCCCTTTCACTCCTCGCGCGAAGAAGGTCCTTGAACTCTCACTCCGTGAAGCGCTACAACTCGGACACAATTACATCGGCACCGAGCACATCCTCTTAGGTCTCATTCGTGAAGGTGACGGCGTCGCCGCACAAGTACTCGTCAAACTCGGCGCAGACCTCAATCGCGTCCGTCAGCAAGTGATCCAACTTCTCTCCGGTTACCAAGGTAAGGAAGCAGTGACCTCTGGTGGCCCTCAAGAAGGACAGCCATCGACCTCACTCGTCCTTGATCAATTCGGACGAAACCTCACACAGGCAGCGCGAGAGACGAAACTCGACCCAGTGATCGGTCGCGAGCAGGAGATCGAGCGCGTGATGCAGGTCCTCTCGCGTCGCACCAAGAACAATCCAGTATTGATCGGTGAACCAGGCGTCGGTAAGACTGCAGTCGTCGAAGGCCTCGCACAGGCGATCGTCAAAGGTGATGTCCCAGAGACTTTGAAGGGTAAGCAGCTCTACTCACTCGATCTCGGTGCACTCGTCGCAGGTTCTCGTTACCGTGGAGATTTCGAAGAGCGTTTGAAGAAGGTCTTGAAGGAGATCCGCACTCGCGGTGACATCATCCTCTTCATCGATGAGATCCATACTCTCGTCGGCGCTGGTGCAGCAGAAGGCGCGATCGATGCAGCGAGCATCTTGAAGCCGATGCTTGCGCGAGGTGAGCTCCAGACCATCGGTGCCACCACTCTCGATGAGTACCGCAAGCACCTTGAGAAGGACGCCGCTCTTGAGCGTCGATTCCAACCGATCCAAGTCCGCGAACCATCCGTCGCACACACCATCGAGATCTTGAAGGGTCTTCGCGATCGATACGAGACCCATCACAAGGTGACGATCTCCGATTCGGCGCTCGTCTCCGCAGCGACCCTCGCTGATCGATATATCTCGGATCGCTTCTTGCCGGATAAGGCGATCGACTTGATCGATGAGGCCGGTTCACGTCTTCGCATCCGTCGAATGACCCAGCCACCCGAGATCCGCGCCTATGACGACAAGATCGCCGAGGTCCGCAAGGAGAAGGAATCCGCGATCGACGGACAGGATTTCGAGAAGGCAGCAGCGCTCCGTGACAAGGAGAAGACGCTGATGCAGGAGAAGATGGAGAAGGAGAAGTCCTGGAAGGCAGGCGACCTCGATGTCGTCGCCGATGTCGACGAAGAGTTGATCGCAGAGGTCCTCTCTACGGCGACTGGAATCCCAGTCTTCAAACTCACCGAGGCTGAGACTGCACGATTACTTCGCATGGAAGATGAGTTGCACAAGCGAGTCATCGGACAAGAGCAGGCGATCCATGCCCTTTCGCAAGCGATCCGTCGTACACGTGCCGGTCTCAAGGACCCACGTCGTCCTGGTGGTTCCTTCATCTTCGCTGGACCTTCCGGTGTAGGAAAGACCGAACTTTCGAGGACTCTCGCTTCCTTCCTCTTCGGTGATGAGGATGCGTTGATCCAACTCGATATGTCGGAGTACTCCGAGAAGCACACCGCGTCGCGTCTCTTCGGTGCACCTCCAGGCTTCGTCGGTTACGACGAGGGTGGACAACTCACCGAGAAGGTACGTCGTCGTCCATTCTCCGTCGTCCTCTTCGATGAGATCGAGAAGGCGCACCCCGATATCTTCAACTCGCTCCTTCAGGTCCTTGAGGATGGAAGGTTGACTGATGCGCAAGGTCGCGTCGTCGACTTCAAGAACACCATCATCATCATGACTACCAACCTCGGTACTCGAGATATCTCGAAGAGCCTCTCGCTCGGATTCATCAATCCGAACGACTCGGTTGGCAATTACGAGCGTATGAAGGCGAAGGTCCAGGACGAGCTCAAGTCCCACTTCCGTCCGGAGTTCTTGAACCGTATCGATGACATCATCGTCTTCCACCAGTTGACCGAGAGCGAGATCATCCAGATCGTCGATCTGATGATCGCCAACCTCGAGAACCGTCTCAAGACGAAGGAGATGGGTATCGAGCTCACTTCGGCAGCGAAGGGCATCTTGGCAAAGCGTGGCTATGACCCACTTCTTGGTGCACGTCCGCTTCGCCGAACCATCCAACGTGAGATCGAGGATGCGCTCTCCGAGAAGATCCTCTTCGGTGAACTCAAGAGTGGCCAGATCGTCGTCATCGATGTCGAAGGTGAAGAAGGTTCCGAGGTCTTCACATTCAAGGGTCTTACGCGGGAGAAGTTGCCCGATACCCCAGAGGACCTCACTGAGGAGAGCCCACAGGCCTAACTGCGAGCGAGGCGGTAACGATCGCCTCGCTTCGTGATGAATCCTTCTGCTATCAACTCTTCCAGCGCACCATTCAACATCGCTGACTCTTCCCAGACGAACTCATCCCCTCTGCGAGGTTCTCGTTCACGCAGCGTCTTGAGGATCATCCCGCGACACTGTCGCTTCGTTCCATGCCATGGTTGACCTTTACGGACCTCATTCGATCTCGGTGATCCACTCTGGAGCCAAAGGCATGAGTGCGAGAGCGGACAGATCCCACACTTCGGATCCTTCGCGGTACAGATCAGCGCACCTAACTCCATCACCGCCTTCGACCAGGTCGGCCCGAAGATCGGACGTTCACTCTTCTCGCGTGAGGTCACCGACTTCGGTGGATGCTCGATCCCATCGATCGCACGGGCATAGACGCGACGAATATTGATATCCATGACGTTATGGCTTTGATCGAATGCAAAAGAGAGGATTGCGGTCGCGGTGTACTCACCCACACCAGGAAGTGATCGAAGCGCTTCAATATCACTCGGCACTTGGTTGCCGTGATTCTCAGCGATCGCCTTCGCGCTCTCCCAGAGGCGTAATGCGCGCCGCGGATAACCTAAAGAACCCCAGGCTTTGATGACATCACTCTTATCTGCCTCTGCAAGATCGCGTGGCGTCGGCCATCGCTCCATCCACTCATTCCACTTCGGGAGGACGCGGACGACTGGGGTTTGTTGCAACATGAACTCGCTGACCATCACGCCCCACGGCGATGTCTTCCGCCATGGCAGGTCGCGAGCAGAGTGCGCGAACCAATTCGTGACCTCTTCGAGCATCTACGCTCCGATTCGAACTCGCCCGATCGCTTGATCTAGACGCGATACCTCGACGATATCCATCCCATCGATCCTCACATCGCTTCCGGTGGGAACCAGCGCGCGTTTGAAACCAAGACGGAATGCCTCATTGAGACGCTGCGCGACGCCTTGCACCCGTCGGATCTCACCAGCGAGACCAACTTCTCCGAGTGCGATCAAGTCCGATGGAAGAGCCAAACTATGAGCACCGGATGCGACTGCGAGAGCGACTGCCAAATCTGCCGCGGGCTCTTGGATCTTCATCCCACCTACCGTTGCGACATAGACATCGCGACCGGAGAGTTTGACCTTGGCACGAAGTTCCAAGACCGCAAGGGTCATCGCTGTCCGCGGATTGTCGAGTCCACTCGTGACGCGACGAGCATTGCCATAATCGATCTCACGATCACTTCCGACGAGCGCTTGTATCTCGGCGAGAAGCGGGCGCCTTCCTTCTAGAGCGACAGTGACGCAAGTCCCTGGGACCGGCTCCGCGTGACGTGTCGTGAAGAGTCCGGTCGGATCTGGAAGTCCTTCGATCCCACCGTCATGAAGGTCGAAGCAACCGACCTCATCACTCGGACCGAAACGATTCTTCGTCGCGCGGATCAATCGAAGCCTTGAGTGGCGCTCGCCTTCGAACTGCAAGACGACATCGACGAGATGTTCGAGGAGGCGAGGTCCTGCGATCGAACCATCCTTCGTCACATGTCCTACGAGTACGAGAGAGATAGAGCGTTCTTTGCAGATTCGGATCAACGCTGCTGAGACTTCACGGATCTGCGAGACGCTTCCTGGTGCGCTATCGATCGCAGAGGTGCCAATCGTCTGGATCGAATCGATGATGATGAGCTCTGGCTCGACCTTCTCGATATGTGTGATGATCGCGCCGAGGTCGTTCTCCGAAGCGAGATAGAGATCCTGGGCGAGCGCACCGACTCGTTCTGCGCGAAGCCTTACTTGAGATGGTGACTCCTCACCGCTTATGTAGAGCGCGCGATCTCCAAAGAGGGATGCGACCGTGAGAAGGAGAGTCGATTTTCCAACCCCTGGTTCACCCGCGAGCAGGAGCGCAGCACCTGGAACCAATCCACCGCCGAGGACTCGATCGAACTCATCGACTCCACTCTTTCGCGCCGTCGCACTCGCGAGCGCCACATCCTTGATTGGAAGCGCATCGGAGTTCGGCGCGGTTGCGACCAAGGTCGCTTTCTTTGGAGCGCCTAGCTCTTCGATCGTTCCCCATGCTTGGCACTCGCCACAACGACCGACCCACTTCGTCGTACTCCAGCCACATTCGCCGCAGCGATATGGATCCTTGACTGGCTTGGCCATCATCTCTCGCTTCTATTGCCCTCTTGCTGTCGCTGGATGGATCGTAAAGAGTGGCAAGTTCTTTCGCTTCGTGCTCTTGATGAGAGTCATCCTCTTCTCACAAGCATCAGCGAGGATCTTGTAGGCAGGCGCTCCCATCATCTGGATCAGCTCATCCTTGCTCGAGAGATAGACCGGTTTCGATCCGGTATGCGCTTCGGTGTTGCTGGTGCAGTACCAATCGAGATCAGCCCCGCCCTCTCCCCATGCCATACGACCATACTCCCCGATGACGGTGACAAGGAGTTCGGAATCCCCAACTGTGCGCCTCTCATAGGAGCGATGGAGCGGCAGTTGCCAACAGACGTCAGGTTTGGTCTCGTGGAAGTGGGTCCCTTCACGGAGAGCGAGATGGTGAAGGGCACAGCCCATCCCACCATTGAAGCCGGAGCGGTTGAGGAAGATGCACGATCCATCGATCCGTTTCGTCTTTCGATCGTCATCGAGCCCGATCTCAGTGATGCTCAACTTCCCACCACGATAACCACGCGAGTGCATCTGCCAGATGTCGGGAGTGAGGCGCGCTGCTGCTAACGCCACTCGCTTCTCATCGTTGCGATCTGAGTAGTAGGCACCATCACTGCAACATCCAGCATTGGGCTCTTCCTTATCGATGCCCATGCACCCTCGTCCATAGATGCAGTTCCATGAGGATGTCAGCCATGTGATGTCACACTTGAAGAGGTGTTCTGGATTACTGGGATCTTCGAATTCCAACCATTCTCTCGGGAATCCTTCTTTGATCTCAGGCATAGTGCGAGAGCCTAAAGGATAGGCTCGTACTGTGAGGACGCGGATCGGTTTCATTGGCGCTGGTGTGATGGGTCAAGCAGTCATTGCCACTCTCATCAAGGCAGGAATCTCCAAAGATCAGATCTCATTCACGCGTAGACGAAGCGAGTTGAACGATGAGATCACAAAGACCCACGGAATAAGAGCAAAGTCGCTTGCAGAGTTGGCGCGTGAGTCAGATCTCATCTTCCTAGCGATGAAGCCGCAGGATCTCATCGCGGTCCTCAGTGATATCAAGGCTGAGATCTCGGCCGAAACGTTGATCGTCTCACTCGCTGCTGGGAAGAGAACGGGTGTGATCCAAGAGGCCCTCGGTGGCAAGAATCCAGTGATTCGCGTTATGCCAAATACCCCCATGGTCCTCGGTGAAGGAGTCTCTGTGATCTCCGCGAGCTCCAATGTCGATCCGGCGGAACTCGAGTGGATAAGGAGCCTGCTCGCAGTCGGCGGCCTTGCGTTGGTGATTGATGAGGCGTTGCAGGACGCCGTCACCTCGATTAGTGGGTCAGGTCCTGCCTACTTCTTCGCATTCGTCGAAGCGATGGTGAGTGCAGGAGAGAAGTTGGGCATCTCGAACCAAGATGCGACAACGCTTGCAATCGCAACGATCAAAGGCGCCGCTGCGATGCTCGATGAGTCAGGCAAGTCAGCGACCACTCTTCGCGAGAATGTCACCAGCCCGAAGGGCGTGACAGCGGAGGCTCTCAAGGTCTTTCGCGAGCGAGGTCTCGATGAGATGGTGGAAGCGGCAATGCGAGCGGCGCGCGATCGATCGTTGGAGTTAGGTTGAGAAGCAAGTCCATATCGCGCCTCACCCTTGCCCTCGTCATTTCGCTGGCACTCCCTGCCACCTCTCACGCTGAGATAGAGGTCAAGCGCCTCTCGTCACAACTTCAGATCGAAAACGGCGTGCGAGCACTGGCGACTTCGGCAGAGGTGATCGCACTCGCTGGCGAGAGGATCACTGTGATCCCCAAGAGCGCAACCGACATCGCATCTGCCATCACACTTACTGGAAGTAGCGCTCGCCT